>OKWQ01000301.1_pt1 | contig 19623 bp, 16 predicted proteins | sample 1607071 | NCBI WGS metagenome assembly OKWQ01 (sample SAMN07501039, study PRJEB24779) | human gut metagenome
AAATCTAAGAAGTGTAATTCATATGAAGAACTTAAAAGTAAAATTAATAAATATATAATTTATTATAATAACTACAGGTATAAATGGGATCAAAAAAAGATGACCCCTGTTCAATACAGAAATCATCTTCTTTGTGCATAACCCTTTTTTTTATAATGTCCTTGACATAGGTATCAGTTTATTTCGCGACCCCCTTGTACTTAATATAAAATAAATAATCTTTCAAGGGTCTCAGGTTATTTCTTTATACCCTTGAATTTGAAATAACTTATCATTTATATTATCTTAGTTTTAACTAAGAATTTTATAGGATATGATAATATGTATATATGCTTAATGATAATTTATTTTAATTATATTGGAGTATTTAACCACGGTGAAATTAAAAATATAAGATGGAAGCAAAGAACTGAAAAGAATTCATGATAAATTAGAGAAGGAATTATAGGAAATGTATGGATTACTAGATAAAGATATAAATTATATTATTAATACACTAATAAGATTCCTAGAAATAGAGAAGGCAATTATCCTTGGTAGTAGAGCAAGGATAATTGAAAAAGTAATATACCAAAAATAATAGATACTTTTTAAGGAGGTCGCGTAATGCGACCTCCTTTTTTGTACAATCAAAATAATCTTTATACAATCTTAATATCATCATTATTAATCCTAACACTATCTTTATATGGATTTTTATATAATTTTAGATGAAAGGGGGAAGGAAATAATGATAGTTGTTACTAGTTTAATTGGTTTAGCAGCCTTATCGCTATTTGTTTATTTAACCTATATTTTATTAAGAGGTGATAATGAATGATTAACTCAATAATACAGTATTCATTATATTTGATAATTTTAGTTGTACTAGCTATTCCATTAGGAAAGTATATTGGGAAGGTAATGAATGGAGAAAAAGTTTTCTTAAGTAAAATATTAAATCCAATAGAAAACTTTATATACAAGATATTAAGAATAGATAAAGATGAGGAAATGGATTGGAAAAAGTATTCAGTTTCAATAATTGCTTTTAGTGTTATAGGATTTGTAATTTTATTTTTATTACAAATAGTACAAGGTATATTACCTTTGAATCCTGAAGACATTAAAGGAGTTACTTGGGATTTAAGTTTTAATACAACATCAAGTTTTGTAACTAATACAAATTGGCAATCTTATTCAGGAGAAAGTCAGTTAAGTTATCTAACTCAAATGCTCGGATTAACAGTTCAAAACTTTGTATCAGCAGCCGTTGGTATAGCAGTTTTATTTGCACTTATAAGAGGCTTCACAAGAGTGAAAGGAAAGACTATAGGAAACTTCTGGGTGGATGCTACAAGAAGTATAATTCATATTTTAATGCCATTATCAATAGTTGTATCATTATTAATAGCATCTCAAGGAGTTGTGCAAAACTTTTCAGCATACCAAGAAGTTGAATTATTACAACCTATAACTCTTGAAGATGGAACAGTTATAACAAAACAAGTTTTACCACAAGGACCAGCAGCAAGCCAAATTGCAATTAAGCAATTAGGAACTAATGGTGGTGGATTCTTTGGAGTTAACTCAGCTCATCCATTAGAAAATCCTACACCTTTTTCAAATGCAGTAGAAATGATATCAATATTATTAATTCCAGCAGCTTTATGTTTTACATTTGGAAGAAATATTAAGGATAAGAGGCAAGGTAGAGCAATATTTATTGCAATGTTTTTAATGTTAGTTATTGCTCTTTCAGTAATAGCGGTAAATGAAGCTAATGCAACACCTCAGCTTGCTCAAAGTGGAGTTGTAGATGTGTCTACAATAAATCAAGCAGGTGGAAATATGGAGGGTAAAGAAAGTAGATTTGGTATAGCATCTTCTTCTACATGGGCAGCATTTACAACAGCAGCATCTAATGGATCAGTAAACTCAATGCATGATAGTTATACTCCTTTAGGTGGAATGGTAACTATGTTACTTATGCAGCTAGGGGAAGTTGTATTTGGTGGAGTTGGTTGTGGATTATATGGAATGTTAGCTTTTGCAATTATAGCAGTGTTTATGGCAGGTTTAATGGTAGGAAGAACTCCTGAATATTTGGGAAAGAAAATAGAACCATTTGAAATGAAGATGGCAATGTTAGTTTGCCTTGCAACACCAATTGCAACACTAATAGGAAGTGGTATAGCGTCAGTAGTTCCAAGTGTAATAGATAGTCTTAATAACTCAGGTGCACATGGTTTCTCAGAAATGCTTTATGCATATTCTTCAGCAGGTGGGAATAATGGATCAGCTTTTGCAGGCTTTTCAGCAAATACACCATTTATAAATGTTAGTATTGGACTAGTTATGTTATTTGCAAGATTTGTACCTATGATAGCAACACTTGCTATTGCAGGTTCATTAGTTAAAAAGAAGAAGGTAGCAGTAAGTGCAGGAACATTACCAACACATGATGCATTGTTTATAGGTCTTTTAGTGTTTGTAGTACTTTTAGTTGGAGCATTAAGTTTCTTTCCAGCACTTGCATTAGGACCAATAGCTGAATTCTTCCAAATGATAGGATAGAATGGGGGGATAATATATGAAAAATAATAATAGTATTTTATCTGATAAGAAAATGGTTAAAAGAGCAATAAAGGATTCATTTGTAAAGTTAAATCCTAAGATACAAAAAGAGAATCCTGTAATGTTTATAGTATATATAGCTTCTATTATAACAACTATTCTATATTTTGTAGCTTTACTTGGAATTAAAGATAATTCTCCAAGCTTCATATTAGGAATAACAGTTTTACTATGGTTTACAGTTTTATTTGCAAACTTTGCAGAAGCAATTGCAGAAGGACGTGGAAAGGCTCAAGCAGATGCGTTACGTTCAGCAAAAAAGGATGTTGTAGCAAGCAAAATACCATCAGCAAAAGAAAAAGATAAAGCTGTAAAAGTAAATTCAACAGAACTTAAAAAAGGCGATATTGTTATTGTTTTTGCTGGAGAGCAAATTCCAGCAGATGGGGATGTTATTGATGGTGCAGCTTCAGTTGACGAAAGTGCAATAACAGGAGAGTCAGCACCTGTTATTCGTGAAAGTGGTGGAGATAGAAGTGCAGTAACTGGTGGTACAACAGTAATTTCTGACTGGCTAGTAATTAAAGTAAGTAATGATCCTGGTGAAAGCTTTATGGATAAAATGATAGCTATGGTAGAAGGAGCGGCTAGAAAGAAAACACCAAATGAAAAGGCACTTGAAATATTACTAGTATCACTTACAATAATTTTTCTTATAGTAACAGTTTCTTTATACACTTACTCAGTATTTATTTCTAATGAAGCAGGTACGGTAAACAGTACTTCAATTACTTCCTTAATTGCATTATTAGTTTGCTTAGCACCGACAACTATAGGAGCTCTTTTATCAGCAATAGGTATAGCTGGAATGAGTAGATTAAATCAAGCAAATGTTTTAGCAATGAGTGGAAGAGCAATAGAAGCAGCGGGTGATGTTGATATATTAATGTTAGATAAGACAGGAACAATAACACTTGGAAATCGTCAAGCTAGTGAATTTATACCAGTTGATGGAGTAGATATAAAAGAATTAGCAGATGCAGCTCAATTAGCATCACTTGCAGATGAAACTCCAGAAGGAAGAAGTGTAGTAGTTTTAGCTAAAGAACAGTTTGGTATTAGAGGAAGAGATATGAGTAGCCTTAATGCAACTTTTATTGAATTTACAGCTAAAACAAGAATGAGTGGAGTAGATTTTAATGGAAATGAAATAAGGAAAGGAGCTGCAGATGCAGTTAAAAAATATGTTTTAGAAAAAGACGGTTTCTTCTCAAAGGAATGTGAAGAAAAAGTTAAAGAAATAGCTAAGATTGGGGGTACGCCTTTAGTTGTAGCTAAGAATAATAAAGTATTAGGAATAATACACTTAAAGGATATAGTTAAGCAAGGGGTAAAAGAAAAATTTGCAGATCTTAGAAAAATGGGTATTAAAACTATAATGATAACTGGTGATAATCCACTTACTGCAGCAGCAATAGCAGCAGAAGCAGGAGTTGATGACTTCTTAGCAGAAGCAACACCAGAAGGAAAACTAGATATGATAAAGGATTTTCAAAAGAAAGGTCATTTAGTTGCAATGACAGGTGATGGAACAAATGATGCTCCAGCCTTAGCGCAAGCAGATGTAGCTGTTGCAATGAATACAGGAACTCAAGCAGCAAAGGAAGCTGGAAATATGGTTGATTTAGATTCATCACCAACTAAACTTATAGAAATTGTTAGAATTGGTAAGCAGCTTTTAATGACAAGAGGATCATTAACAACATTTAGTATTGCAAATGATATAGCAAAATACTTTGCTATAATACCACCATTATTTTTAGGTCTTTATCCTGAACTACAAAAATTAAATATAATGAAATTAAGTAGTCCAGAAAGTGCAATACTTTCAGCTGTTATATATAATGCTTTAATAATAATAGCACTTATTCCATTAGCATTAAAAGGTGTAAAATATAGAGAAGTTCCAGCTAGTAAGTTGTTATCAAGAAATCTTTTAGTATATGGTCTTGGAGGAATAATAGCCCCATTTGTAGCAATAAAGATTATAGATATAATAATTACTATGCTTGGTTTAGTATAATAGGAGGTATAAATTATGAAAGTCATAAGTAAAGCATTTAAATTTATACTAGTATTTATGATAATATGTGGATTAATATATCCAGTTTTTATAACAGGTGCTTCACAATTACTATTTAAAGATAAAGCAAATGGTAGTATTATAGAAGTTAATGGAAAAAAATATGGTAGTGTATTACTTGCTCAAGAATTCACTGGAGATGAGTATTTATGGGGACGTGTAATGAACTTAGATACAAGTACATTTACAGATGAAAATGGAGAAGTATTAATGTATGCAACTCCTTCAAATTTAAGTCCTGCAAGTGAAGAATATGAAAAGCTAGTAAGTGAAAGAATAGAAAAAATAAAAGCATCAAATCCTGATAAAAAAGATGATCCTATTCCAGTAGATTTAGTTACATCATCAGGAAGTGGGCTTGATCCTCATATTTCAGTTGCAGCAGCTGAATATCAAGTAGAAAGAATTGCAAAGGCACGTAATATAAGTACTGGTGAAGTAGAGCAAATAATTGAAAAATATACAAAGGGAAGAGCACTTGGAGTATTTGGAGAAGAAACTGTAAATGTGTTGCAAGTTAATCTTGCCTTAGATGGAAAATTATAATGATGGAGAATGGACAATTGATAATGGAGAATTGAGGAGAAAACTCCTAAGGGAGTTTTATAGATTTGAATTTTTAGTAATTCAGCTTTAGCAGAATTACTTCCTTAATTATCAATTGTCAATTATCAATTGAAAACAGGGGTGCTATAAATGAATGAAACTCGTCCTAGTCCAGAAGAGTTATTGAAAAAAATTAATGAAGAAGAATTGGAAAATCAAAGAGGAAAGTTAAAAATATTTTTTGGTTATGCAGCTGGTGTAGGTAAAACCTACGCTATGCTGGATGCTGCTCATGCTGCAAAGAAAGCTGGAGTAGATGTAGTAGTTGGATATATAGAACCACATACAAGACCAGAGACTTTAGCTCTTTTAGATGGATTAGAACTTTTACCAAAACTTGAAGTTAAATATAAAGGAATAACCTTAAAAGAGTTTGATTTAGATGGAGCATTACAAAGAAAACCAGAATTAATATTAGTAGATGAGCTTGCACATACAAATGCACATGGACTAAGGCATAAGAAGAGATATAGTGATATAGAAGAGTTGTTAAGTGCAGGTATTGATGTTTATACAACAGTTAATGTTCAGCATATAGAAAGTTTAAATGATATAATTGCATCAATTACTCATGTTGTAGTAAAGGAAAGAGTGCCAGATAGATTTTTCAATGATGCATTTCAAGTTGAGCTTATTGATATAGAGCCTTCAGATCTTATAGATAGATTAAATACAGGTAAAATATACAGGGAAAAGCAAGCCAAAAGGGCACTGAACAACTTTTTTACAAGAGAAAATCTAGCCGCATTACGTGAAATTGCATTAAGGGAAACTGCTGATAGAGTTAATAAAGAAGTTACTGTTAATAAGAGCTATAGCAAAGGGATATATCATACAAATGAGCATATATTAGTATGTTTAAGCTCATCACCTTCTAATACTAAAGTTATAAGAGCAGCAGCTAGAATGGCAGAAGCTTTTCATGCTGAGTTTACAGCTCTTTTTGTAGAAACAATAGTTTCAAAGGAGTTAGGTGAAAAAAATATTCAAAAGCTTAGAGAAAATTTAAAGCTTGCTGAAGATTTAGGTGCAAAGGTAGAAACTGTATATGGAGATGATGTGCCATATCAAGTTGCAGAATTTGCAAAATTAAGTGGCGTATCAAAGATAATACTTGGAAGAACAAAAAGAAGAAAGTTTTTGTTAAGGTCTAAGTTAGGATATGTAGATAGAATTATAGAGTTAGCTCCAGAAATAGATTTATACGTTATACCAGATAGTGAAGATATTGTAGCTAAAAGAAAGTATCAAGTTAAAAATATAAAGATATCAAGTTCTGATATAGTAAAAACACTAGGAATACTAGCACTATCTGTAGGAATAAGTGCAATTTTATATAGCCTTGGATTTAGTGAAGCTAATGTAATAACAGTTTTTATACTTGGTGTTTTATTAATATCAAATAAAACTGATGGAATTATTTATGGAGGAATAGCTTCATTAGCAAGTGTAATATTATTTAATTTTCTTTTTACAGACCCAAGGTTTTCACTTGATTTTTATGATCCAGGATATCTAGTTACGTTTATTACAATGCTAACATCTGCACTAGTTACAAGCACATTAACTAACAAAGTTAAATATCAAGCAAATGTATCAGCTGTGATTGCTAATAGAACAAATATATTATTAGAAGCAAGTAGGGATTTAGAAAGAACTAACAATTTAGAAGATATAATATTAACAGCTCAAAGGCAATTATATAAGTTTCTAAAAAATCCAATTATAATATATGAAGTAGATAATGAAAATATAAAGCGTATATATAATTATAAATATGAGGATGGCAGTGAAATAGATAGGAAATATACAAGTGAAGATGAAAAAGCTGTAGTTAGTTGGGTAATAAAAAATAGAAAACGAGCAGGGATTAGTACGGATACACTTCCAGGTGCTAAAGCTATGTATATACCACTTATTGGGCAAGATGATGTTATGGTTGTAATAGGAATAGTTATGAGAGAAAATGAAAATATTGATAGCGGAGAAAAGTCATTATTAGAAGCAATGCTTAGTCAAATTTCATTTGCAATAGAGAAATATATTTTAAATGAATCTAAGAAAAATGCATTAATGCAAGCTGAAAATGAGAGGTTCAGGGCAAATTTATTAAGGGCAGTTTCCCATGATTTAAGAACACCACTTACTAGTATATCTGGAAGTGCTAGTTCTATATTAAATAATGAATTTGATGAAGAAACGAAGAAAAAGTTAATATCAGATATTTATGATGATTCAGTTTGGTTAATAAATTTAGTTGAAAACTTATTATCAGTTTCTAGATTAGATAATGGAAATGCGAAATTAAATACTGAACCACAATTAATTGAAGAAATAATAAATGAAGCACTTGAACATGTAAATCGTAAAATTTCAGATTATAAAGTTAAGGTCAATTTAAAAGATGATTTATTAATGGTAGATGTAGATGTAAGGTTAATAGTTCAAGTTATGATAAATATAGTAGATAATGCAATTAAATATACTGAGCCAGGAACAGAAATTCAAATAAATGTGTTTACTAAAGGTAAAAAAGTAATAGTAGAAGTTGCAGATTATGGTGCAGGAATAAGCAAACAAAATCAAGAGTGTATTTTTGACATGTTCTTTACTGTTGATGGAAATAAAGGTGATAGTAGAAGAGGGTTAGGATTAGGGCTTGCGCTTTGCAAGTCTATAATAAAGGCTCATGATGGAGAAATCTATGTTAAAAATAATAAACCCAATGGAACAATAATAGGGTTTACATTATCACAAGTGGAGGTAAATGATGAAGGTATCAATTTTAGTAGTTGAGGATGATAAGGCAATAAGAAATTTTATATCTGCTACATTAGATATTCATTCTTATAACTGCTTTACAGCAGAAAATGGGGAGCAAGCAATGATACTAGCGACATCACATAAGCCTGATATCATTATATTAGATTTAGGATTACCTGATATAGATGGGGTTGATATAATAAAGAAAATAAGAGCTTGGTCTAATTGCCCAATAATAGTTGTAAGTGCTAGAAGTGAAGATAAAGATAAGATAGAAGCTTTGGATTCTGGTGCAGATGATTATTTAACTAAACCATTTAGTGTAGATGAACTTCTTGCAAGAATTAGAGTTGCTATTAGAAAGATGAATTATGATAATACAAAAAAAGAAGAAAGTACTGAATTTATAAATGGAGATTTAAAGATAGATTATGTATCAGGATGTGTTTTTGTAGGAAAAGAAGAAACACATTTAACTCCAATAGAATATAAACTTTTATGTTTGTTAGCCAAAAATGTAGGAAAGGTTCTTACTCATACCTATATTTTAAAAGAGATATGGGGGGTAGCATATGAAAGTGAAGTCCCATCATTAAGGGTTTTTATGGCTACTTTAAGAAAGAAGATAGAGAAAAATTGTGAAAAGAATACTTATATACAAACTCATATAGGGGTTGGATATAGACTTGTAAGGATACAATATTAAACTAAATTAATGATCTTCTATTATATTAGGATATAGGAGGTAAGTATGGAATATAATGAAAAATGCTATAAGAGCAAGATAAAAATATTAAAAGCTAATCATGATTTAAAGAAATTTTCAATGGTATTACGTTTGGCTAGATTCTTGGAATTACAATAAAATTATAGTATGATATACAGAAATAATTTATTTTAAAGGAGGTCGCGTTACTCGACCTCCTTTAACTTATAATAAAATCATTAATTATCTAATTCTCCGTTAGTTTCAATAACTTTTTTATACCAATAAAAGCTATCTTTTTTTATTCTTTGTAGATCTAAGATATCATCATCAGTTCTATTTACATAAACTAATCCATAACGCTTTCTAAATCCTTGAGCAGAGCTTAAAAGATCCATAAATGACCAAGGACAGTAGCCCATAAGATCAACACCGTCTTTAATAGCTAACTCGCAGGCTTTTATATGTTCTCTCAAATAATCTATTCTATAATTATCGTGAACTTTTCCATCTTCTAAAACATCTGGAGTTCCAAGACCGTTTTCTGTTATTATTATTGGAAGATGATATCTTTGCCAATACTCATTTAAAGCAACACGAAGTCCTGATGGATCTATAGCAGCTCCATATTCTGTTGCAATTAAATTAGGGTTCATTGACATTTTAAATAATCCGTAAATATTAAAGTCAACAGTTCCTTCCCTAAGTCCAAAAGGATGTTCATTATCTTCTGGTAAGTATGAAGCACAATTAGTTCTATAATAATTGATAGCTATAAAATTTATTTTAGCTTTTTTTAATATTTCTTTATCACTTTCTTCAGTATAAGGCATTATGTTTCTCTTTTTTAAATATTCAATATAATAACCAGGGTATTCCCCATGATAATGCATATCTAACATATAATAAACTTTAAAATTATCATTCATTCTAGCTGCAAATACATCTTCTGGCTTAGTTGTTAAAGGATAAGTTACAGAAGAAGAAACAGCAGGACCTATTTTAGCATCTGGTATAATTTCGTGACATGCATTAACAGCTAAGGCATGGGCTAAACAAAGATTATAGTCCATTTGAGCTCGCATCTTATCTATTTTATATTTATCTGTTTCATTATAAATATTTATTCTTTCTTCAACTCTAACGATTAAGTTATGCTCATTATGAGGCTGCCAGTATTTTACCTTACTCTTAAATTCCTCAAAACAAATTTTAGCATATCTTTCAAAAGCATAAACTGTTTCTCTAGATTCCCAGCCATTATATTTTTCTACTAATGCAAATGGTAAATCAAAGTGATATAGAGTTACAAAAGGTTCAATATTATTTTCAATTAGTTTATCAATAACTTTATGATAAAAATCTAATCCTTTTTTATTTATTTCTCCATCACCATCAGGAATTATTCTTGCCCAAGAAAGCGAAAATCTATAAGTTTTCATTCCTAGTTCTTTCATAAGTTTTATATCTTTTTCATAGTTATGGTAAAAATCAGATGCTACTTTAGTGTCAGCTTGCAAATGAGACTTCTTAAAAGCGTTAAAGTCTGCAACGGTCATTTTTTTACCGTCTTCCTCCCAAGCACCTTCAATTTGAAAAGCTGATGAGGAAGCACCCCACATAAAATCCTTTGGAAAAGTTGTATTCATAAAAGTTTCAGTCCTTTCATTTACTTTATAGGAATTTATAAAAAAATTATTTTCTGAATAACTCTTTATAAAATCTTTACTTTATTTATGAAGTTCTTCTATGTAGTTTTGCGATGACTTGGATCGAATGCGACAAGATAAGCAAAATTACATAGATGAACTTTTTATATCCTCAAAGCCTACTATATACGTTAAAATAGCAGAACCAAAGAATGCAATAGCGCACCCAGCTAAGTAGCTTATAAATCCTGTAGTACCAGCTTCAGCATATACAGGAATAGTTAGTATTCCTTGATTTGCAAATGCGTTTCCAAAGGCACCGCCAAATCCCATAACACCTCCACCAATAGCACCACAAATTACTGCACATATCATTGGTTTTTTTAGTCTAAGGTTTGCTCCATAAATTGCAGGTTCAGTTATTCCAAATAAGGCTGTAACAGATGCAGATAAAGAAATTGTTTTTAAATCAGCATTTTTAGTTTTGAAAAATACACCTAAGGCTGCACCAGCTTGTGAAAAGTTAGCAGCACCTGCAAAAGCAAGTAGGTTTTGTCTTCCAGTTTGAGCCACATCATTTATTCCTATTGGAAGTAATGCTCTATGAGCTCCAAATATAACTAATATACACCATAATCCACCAATAAAAGCACCACAAAGAGCAGGACTTAATTCATAAACATATTTATATGCAAAGTTAATAGTGTTACCTATATATATTCCAATTGGTCCAAAAATGAATAATGTAGCTGGAAGCATTATGACTAATGATAGCGTAGGAACCACTAGTATCTTTATAACTTCAGGGATATACTTTTCTAAAAGTCTTTCTATATAAGATAATGCCCATATAGCTAAAATTATAGGAATTACTGAAGATGTATACCCAGCTTTTGTTACAGATAAACCTAAAAATTTAACAGCTTCATCACCAGTCATTAAAGCGGTAAAGGCTGGATAGCAAAGCGTAGCCCCAATAACCATAGAAATTATTTTATTAGCTTTAAATACCTTAGCAGAAGTATATCCTAGCATAATAGGCATAAAATAAAATATTGCATCTGCCATAGAGTTAAATATTATGTAGCTTTGGGTAGTTTTAATATCAATGTTATGTTTATTTAAATAATACATAGCAAGGACTGATAAAATTCCCTTAATCATTCCAGAACCAGCGATTGCAGGAATAATTGGAGTAAAGATTCCAGCAATATTAGTTAAAATTGAATTAAATATATTTTCTTTTTTTTCATCACTATTACTTTTACTTGTATCTGATAGAGTAGGAGTTAATTTTATTAATTCGTCATAAACTTTAGTTACTTTATTTCCAATAACTATTTGGAGCTGTCCCATGCTCTCTACAACTGTAATTACTCCTTCAATTTTACTTAAGTTATCTTTATTTACTTTTGACATATCTTTAATTTTAAGCCTAAGTCTAGTCATACAATGAGTTAATTCATTAATATTGTCTTCTTTGCCTAGGTTTAGAAGAATATCTTTTGCTATTTCTTTATAATTCATTTTACATCTCCATTCTTTAAAAGTTTTATTAATTAATAATATATATTATATAATAAAATAAAATAATAATAAATCAAGTAGATATGAGCATATAAGTAATTTAAAAGAACTAATCATATATTATTTGAAATAAACTGAAAAATAATTATAAAATTAAAAATCATTATTTAGAATAATCTGACAATATAGATATCAAATAAATAAAATAATTGAAATATAAATTGCAAACTTATTGACAAGCATATGGTGTAGATATATAATATCTATAAATTAAAAATAGTCAGATATAAATAACTCGTATATCCTCTGAATATGGCAGAGAGTATCTACCGGAAACCTTAAATTTCCGACTATGAGTGATTTTGATATACTATACCTATATTTGTCATATAGTGTTTTAGGCATATTAACTTCACTTAGAAGATTAGTATGTCTTTTTTTGTACATAAAAATAGGAATGAAAAGAAATATTTAATTCATAAATTAAAAATAATGAAAGAAAAAAATCATTTTAAGGGGGAAGACTAATGGCAACAATTATTAAAACTGCTTATACTTTTGACGATGTATTATTAGTACCAAATAAATCAGAGGTTTTACCTAATGAGGTTAGCTTAAAGACTAAATTAACAAAAAAAATAACATTAAATATTCCATTAATGAGTGCAAGTATGGATACTGTAACAGAATCTAAGATGGCTATTGCAATTGCAAGAGAAGGTGGAATAGGAATAATTCATAAGAATATGACTATAGAAGATCAAGCTAAAGAAGTTGATAGAGTAAAAAGACAAGAAAATGGAGTAATAACAGATCCTATATTCTTATCTGAAAATCATACAATAAGACAAGCCCAAGAACTTATGGCTCAATATAGAATATCAGGAGTTCCAATAACTAGAGGAACTAAATTAGTTGGAATAATAACTAATAGAGATATAGTTTTTGAAACAAATTATGATAGATTAGTTTCTGAAGTTATGACAAAAAGCCCACTAATAACATCTGGAGAAGGAACTACATTAGAACAAGCCCTTGAAATATTAAAGAAACATAAAATAGAAAAGCTTCCTTTAGTTGATGATGATAACAACTTAAAAGGATTAATAACTATTAAAGATATAGAAAAAGTAAAAGCTTTCCCAAATGCAGCAAAAGATGAAAAAGGTAGATTATTATGTGGAGCATCAGTAGGAGTAACTAAAGACATGATGGATAGAGTAGATGCTTTAGTTAAAGCTAATGTTGATGTTATTACATTAGATACAGCTCATGGGCATTCAAAAGGAGTTATGGATGGAGTAAGAAAAATAAAAGCTAAATATCCAGAACTTCAAATTATAGCTGGAAATGTAGCAACTGCTGAAGCTACAAGAGATTTAATAGAAGCAGGAGCAGATTGTGTTAAGGTTGGTATAGGACCAGGATCAATATGTACAACAAGAATCGTGGCAGGTGTTGGAGTTCCTCAATTAACAGCAGTTATGGATTGTGCGGAAGAAGGAAGAAAACATGGAGTTCCAGTAATTGCAGATGGAGGATTAAAATACTCAGGAGACATAGTTAAAGCATTAGCTGGTGGAGCATCTGTTGCAATGATGGGATCAATGTTTGCAGGTTGTGAAGAAGCACCAGGGGAAATGGAAATATATCAAGGAAGAAGCTACAAAGTTTATAGAGGAATGGGATCACTTGGAGCAATGGAAAAGGGATCAAGTGATAGATATTTCCAAAATGGAACTAAGAAGTTTGTACCAGAAGGCGTTGAAGGAAGAGTTGCATTTAAAGGTGCTGTAGCAGATACAATTTATCAATTATTAGGTGGAATAAGATCAGGAATGGGATACTTAGGAGCACCTACTTTAGAGGATTTATATGAAAATTCAAAATTTGTAGTTCAAACAGCATCAGGAATAAGAGAAAGCCATCCACATGATGTTAATATTACTAAAGAATCACCAAACTACAGCAAGTAAAAGACGATTGATAATTGACAATGGACAATGGATAATGGACAATTGAGGAAATAACTCAGACAAGCTGAGTTATAATGAAAGAATGAAAATTTTATTTAAAATCGCAATTTTAAATGGCAAATGAAAGAATTATGGAGACAACTCAGGCGAGCTGAGTTATAGTGAAAAGTGAAAGAGTGAGGATTTATTTAAAATTAAAATTTTAAATATCAGTGAAAGAGTCGATGAAATAACTCAGACGGGCTGAGTTATTGGAAAATGAAATTTAATTATTCAACTATAGTTGAATAATTACCATAATTTTTTCACTCTTTCATTCTTTCACTTTTTAATTTAAACTTATATTAGTAGATAATAAACAAAAGGTTGGAGGTAGCCATGAATAAAGAATTAGTTTTAGTTGTTGACTTCGGTGGACAATATAACCAATTGATAGCTAGAAGAGTTAGAGAATGTGGTGTTTATTGTGAAGTTCACCCGCATACTTTAAGTGTTGATGAAATAAAAGAAATGAATCCAAAGGGAATAATATTTACAGGTGGACCCAATAGTGTATATGGGGAAGATTCTCCTTTATGTGATAAAGCTTTATTTGAAGCTGGAATACCTATACTTGGAATTTGTTACGGTTCACAATTAATGGCTCACATGCTTGGAGGAAAGGTTGCTACTGCTCCTGTAAGCGAATATGGAAAGACAAAGGTTGATGTTAATGTAGATTCAAAGATATTTGATGGAGTATCAGCATATACTATTTGTTGGATGAGTCACACAGATTACATAGAAAAAGCTCCAGAAGGATTTAAGACTGTAGCTAATACTCCAGTTTGTCCAGTTGCTGCTATGGAGTGTCCAGAAAAGAAATTATATGCAGTTCAATTCCATCCTGAAGTTATGCATACACAAGAAGGAACAAAGATGATATCGAACTTCTTATATAATGTTTGTGAATGTTCTGGTGATTGGAAAATGGATTCATTTGTAGAGAAAACAATTCAAGAAGTACGTGAAAAAGTTGGAAATGGTAAAGTATTATGTGCATTATCAGGTGGGGTTGATTCATCTGTAGCTGCTGTATTACTTTCAAAAGCTGTAGGAAGTCAATTAACTTGTGTGTTCGTTGATCATGGTTTACTTCGTAAGAATGAAGGAGATGAAGTTGAAGAAGTATTTGGACCTAATGGACAATACGATCTTAACTTTATACGTGTAAATGCTCAGGAAAGATTCTATGAAAAGTTAAAAGGAATAGAAGAGCCAGAGCAAAAGAGAAAGATAATTGGTGAAGAATTCATAAGAGTATTTGAAGAGGAAGCTAAAAAGATAGGTACAGTAGATTTCTTAGTACAAGGAACTATTTATCCAGATGTAATTGAAAGTGGTCTAGGAAAATCAGCAGTTATAAAATCACATCATAATGTTGGAGGACTTCCAGACTATGTTGATTTTAAAGAAATAATCGAACCATTAAGATTATTATTCAAGGATGAAGTACGTAAAGCTGGTTTAGAGCTTGGAATACCAGAAAAACTAGTTTACAGACAACCATTCCCAGGACCAGGTCTTGGAATACGTATAATTGGTGAAGTAACAGCTGAAAAAGTTAGAATAGTTCAAGATGCAGATGCAATTTACAGAGAAGAAATTGCTAATGCTGGAGTTGATAAAGAACTAGGCCAATACTTTGCAGCACTTACTAATATGCGTTCAGTAGGAGTAATGGGGGATGAAAGAACTTATGATTATGCAGTAGTTCTTCGTGCAGTAACTACAAGTGATTTTATGACAGCAGAATCAGCAGATCTTCCATGGGAAGTACTTGGAAAAGTAACAACTAGAATTGTAAATGAAGTTAAGGGGGTTAACCGTGTAATGTATGATTGCACAGGAAAACCACCAGCAACTATAGAGTTTGAATAAACTATAAAATACCGAGAAAGCCATAGATATGAGCTTTCTCGGTGTTATTTTTATTTGCATTTTGAAAATACCAAAAGCACAAACCAAAAAGATTTATGCTTTTGGTGTTTTTGTGTAACGATTAATGAGATATTCCATTAAATTTAAACAGTTACCAAAAAAGTAATTTAAATTCTGATTTTCATGATCTATACTAGTGGATCCACTTTCTACAATAAATGAAAGGTCACTTTTGACGGTGTAGCTACTGTTTTCCGTAGCTGTCAAAGCAATAACTTTACCACCATACTTCTTACATTCCTCCATTTTGAGCAAACCGTTTTTGTTTTCACCTGATTGGGAAAATGTAATTAAGGTGTAAGGTGTTTGATCTGACACCAAATCGATTTCCACACCTTCTAAATCAATAGCATAAATTTTTTTCAAGAGTAATTTACGATAAGTATAATTAACTAGGGTTTGACAAAATCCTTCACCAAATAAGTAGATTTTTTTATTTGAAAAAGCATTATTAAAATAACTATCTATTTGATTCCAGTCTTGATTTACCATCACAAAGGGTAAGGCTTCCAATTGATTTATCGATTTATGTGAAAATTCATTTGAAAGGAAAAAAATGAATTCTTTGAAATTATTAAAACCTGCTCTTTTTGATAATCGACTGATTGAAGATTGGGAGGTATAGTTCATTTGTGCAATACTACGAATATCGATGACGGATTTGCTTTTAATTGCTTCGATAATGTTCTCTATTATTTTTTCATCTCCATCGCGAAAGTTGCTATTGGGAAATAAACGATTTAAATGGTAAATTTTAGCCATAATCTCACGCTCCTGTGAAAGTATATTCATAAAATGAAACCGTAACCATGCTGTTGTATAAGCATTGTGTACGCTCTTTCTATATACTATACTACTACTATAAAGAAAGCAAATACAATTGTATGAAAGTAGTTTCTTTAATAAATCTGTTATAAAAAATAGATTAATAAATCTTAGGCTTTCTCGTTCTTTGAAAATTATATAAGTATCATTATCTTTGTGTATGGGGAATCTACCTGCAAAAATAATCGAACTTGTATAGTTTATTAGAGTGACAACAAGAGCATTTAATATTTGTTTTGTTCATTGTTCTTTTCTCCTTTCATGGGAGAATAATTAGTTCTAGTCAAACTTAGTGTATTTCTTAGAGCAGAGAAGAGCAAGGTTCATATAATTTAACAAATCGTCTTTAATGAAAGAGGGAAGTTATGAAAAAAGTAATTATCAACGCCGATGATTTTGGTTATTCTTCGGCAGTCAATCTAGGAATCATAAAATCTTATAAAGAAGGGATTCTGACCTCGACAACTTTAATGGCTAACATGCCAGGACGTGATGAAGCTATTATGCTTGCTAAGGAAAATCCAGATCTTGGAGTCGGTGGTCACCTTGTTTTAACTTGTGGAAAACCTTTAACTAAAGGGACGTCACTCATAGATGGAAACGGAGATTTTTATAGTTTAGCTGAATATAAAAAACATCGTAATGAAATGTGTGATGAAGAAATTTTTCAGGAATGGTCCCATCAAATTGATTATTTAATGGATCATGGATTACAGTTGACACATTTGGATAGTCATCATCATGTGCACTCTTTTCCTGAAAATTTGGAGGTAACGAAAAGAATAGCTGAGAAATATCATTTGTGTTTTAGAAATGTCTTTGGGTTAGAAGAAAATATAGAATTACCTGATCAGAAGGAAATTAAGGGTTTTCTAGATTTAATGAATCATTCAGCCATTCGTGATTTAACAATACCTTTTAAAAAAAATCGAACTAGATGTTTCGAGGAAATTCAAACAGTGCTTGACCAAGTTGCTGATAATGAGATAACGGAGCTGATGGTCCATCCGGCTTATGTAGATGAGATCCTGTATTTCAATTCTTCATTCAATATTCAACGAATGAAGGAAGTATCAATTTTATGTGACTCACAAATGAAGCAACTCTTTGAAGAAAATCAAATTGTGACATGTAGCTATAAAAATGTATAAGTATTTTTTGGGTAACAACTTTTTTTAAAGTTGAATAATTAAATTAAAAATAGTAAAGGGGAAAATATATGAAAGAGAAGTTTATTAAATCGGCTAGTGTTTTTTCAAAAGCAATCATTCAGCCAGTAATGTTTATGGCAGTGACTGGGATTATTTTATCAGTTTGTGCAATTTTGAAACTGGAATTTATGCCAAACTTAACTAAAAATATTGGAGATTTTATCTTTAATATTTTATCAGGGGGTATGATTGGTCAGCTAAGTGCCATATTTTGTGTAGGGATTGCTGCAGCATTAGCAAAACCAAAATATAAAACGGATGCCGCAATTTTAGGTATTATTACGTATTTAATCTTTTTATACGCAAATAATTCTTGGTTAACAATTACGAATCGATTAGCTATTGCTGGTGAACAGGGACTTTATGGTACTGGACAAGGAATGGTCTTTGGTATTCAAGTAACTGATATGGGGGTTTTTCTAGGAATTTCCTTAGGTGTGTTCGTAGGTTGGATGGTCAATAAATTCGGCGATATTAAGCTACATAAATATTTGTCACCATATTCTGGTACAAAGTCAGTTTACATTTTGATAGTATTTGCAACAATTCTATTTGCGATAGGAATAACTTATGTTTGGCCAATCGTTAATTCAGTAGTTGAAGCAGTGGTAAAAACAACTACAACTGCAGGATCAGTCGGTTTTTTCTTCTATGGTTTCTTAAATCGTCTGCTTTTACCGGTAGGTCTACACCACTTTTTATGGATGCCAATTTTTTATACTCCTCTTGGTGGTACCGCAGAAATTGCTGGACAAGCATATAACGGTGCGTTCAATATCTGGTTGGCCGAGCTAGGAAATGCAAGTCAAATTACAACTATGCATCCATCTATAGGTTATCTATCAAACTTTGGTTCAATTTCTTTACCAATAGGTATTGCCTTTGCGCTTTGGAAAACGGCACGTCCGGAAAATAGGAAGAAGGTTGCTACGATTTTAATTCCAACTGTAACTACAGCTTTCTTGGCTGGTGTTACTGAACCACTAGAATTTTTATTCTTGTTCTTATCACCAGTTTTATGGTTAGCGCATTCTGTAGTATATGGATTGAGTTTATTCATTACAAACCTAGTAGGGATTAATATCCAGTTTGATACAGGAATCAATATGATTATCAATAGTTTTGCGTTTCCAACACGTTTGGGTCATCAATATTTAATTCCAGTAATCTTTATTGCAACTGCTGTTTTAGAGTATTTTGTGTTTAAAAAATTGATTGTGAAATTAAATATTCCAACATTAGGCCGTGAAAGAGCTGAGGTGGTAAGTGAGCCTGTAGTTGATTCGATTGGAGTTAATTCTGATTCAGGGTTTGAGCCACAAATTCAAAATATCGTTGCTGGTTTAGGTGGTGCGGATAATATTGAAAACATCATTAATTGTTACACAAGATTACGTGTTGATGTAAAAGATGAAAATAAAGTCAACATTAAAATATTAAAAGAAAAGGTCAAAGCTTCCGGAATTGTTGATAAAGGTAAACACATACAAATTGTTATTGGTGTGGGTGTCGAACAAGAACGTGAAAAAGTTGAAGCCTATATAGAGTATCTAAAAAAAGTACATGCATAAAGTAACATGCATAAATGAAGAAATAGTTTTTGAAAAATTGGAGGAAGATAGAAAATGGGTAATAAATTTGTAATGGTTGGTGGCGGTTCTACTCAGTCACCTGGTATTTT
>OKWQ01000304.1_pt1 | contig 19432 bp, 16 predicted proteins | sample 1607071 | NCBI WGS metagenome assembly OKWQ01 (sample SAMN07501039, study PRJEB24779) | human gut metagenome
GCTAATTTTAAATTAGCACTTTGGTTAAAAATTATATTATATTATTTGTCTACTTTTTGGGGGTATATTCATTTTTGTTACCCCCTTTGCAAGATAGGTTTTTAGCATAAAATACTCCAACTTTATAATCTATTTTATAATGCATTTTTAATATAAAATTATTTTTAAACATATAGCAAATAAAAAAACCATAGTAAAAACTATGGTCTTAATTCCTTTATAATTATTTATTTGATATTTTTAAATTTACTACTTCAGGTGGATTATTAAATCTAGGTAGCTTTTGTTTACCTGATCCTAGCCCACTAGTTATAAGTAGCTTTATTTTGTTTAAATCAAATAATCCTTTGTCATACTTTGGAAACCAGCCTTGATCTCCTCCGTAAAGTCCTCCAATAAAAGGTAGTACTACTTGTCCACCATGGTTGTGCCCACTTACTACTAGGTCAATATTCCATACTTTTGATGCATTTCCAAATATAAAGCTGTCTGGTCTGTGAGCCATCATGATTTTGTAGTTGTCTGTATCTTGGAATTTACATAGAAAATCGTAGACTCCATCTTTCATTGTATCTTTGTTTACGTCATTATTTCCATTTAGTCCAAATGCATAAGCATACATACCACCTATTCTTATAGTATCCCCATTTATCTTTACATCTTCGTATTTATTATCAAGAACAGTGACTCCCACATTTTCTAAATCTTTTGCTAAATTAGATCTTCCTGATTTTATATAATCTATATCTGTATTTCCCAAGGAATAAAATACTTGATTCTCTTTGCATAACTGTTTCATAAGGTTTGTGACTATTTTGCTGTCTTTTGAATCTGAGTTTACTACATCTCCTGCAACAAGGATTATATCAGCTGTAAGTTCGTTTATTTTGTTTATTAAATCTTTGTTGTTTTCTCCTAGCTGATTGTCGTGGAGATCTGATATTATGACTAGATTCACTGAGTTGTTAATTTGATTTGTTGTTATGGAGTAGTTGGTTGTTGTTAGTTTATTGTAAGATATGTAAACTTGGTATACACATATTAAACAAACTATGGCGAGTAATAATAAAGAAGTCACTATTCTTTTTAGTTTTTTACTCATATAACCACCACCTTTTTTTCTATGTTAAGATAAAATTTATTACCAATTTCACCCCCACAGGCATCCTTGTTCATTAGATTATGTTCCAATAGCCCAAAAACTCTATACTAGCACGCACAAGTACTTATTTTTATATTTAATAATTAAATATAATTTAATATTGGAACAAAGAAATTCAAACACTGTAACTCACTGACTTTTTTCTGTTCCAGTTTTTGTTCTAAACTCTGCTTCAATTTATATTAGAACAAAATTTATAGGACAATTTTTATTTATGCTCCATAATAAATTTCCCTATATGTTCTGATCTCTTGATTTGGATTAGGAACTACATCCCCGGCAGGCTGTACATAGACTACATTCATGATGACCTTGAAATATGACATCATTTACACCCTATAGGTCTTTCTTGAACACACAGTAGATTATTACTTGATTTTCAATTTCAAATTCTATAATTTTATTACTCTTATCCAACAACTTCAAATCAATAATATTCAAGAAAAAGTTATAAATAAAGTTAATTACATAAGATATACCTATACAAATTAAAACTAACCATATAAATAATGGACACTTAGGAACATATACTAACTATTTAAAAGAAATCATATAAAAAATATATGAGTTAGCCACATGTTAGTAGAGTGTTGACTTATATAACTTAATCCTATCTCTAACCATCTAGGTTTATCTATTAAATTAAAAAGCTATTCCTGTAAAAACAGCAATAAATAAACTTTGAACTATTCCATGAGCAATTATAATGAATATTATTAAAGATACAGCTATAATATTTTTGAATATATCCTCTTATGAACAAATATTGCTCCTACTATATAAGAAAACTGAGATGTGCCAAATAATACTACTTATCTTAGTATATACCTTATGGCTTAACTATCTAATACAATAGGTACCATTACTCCCTAAATATAGGATATAAAGTATATCGTAAATGATATAACTACTATTAGTAATGGATTGTATTTTTTGATTACTTTATTTATATATAGTGTTAAAAATACTAATATTATGTATGTAGTAAAAACCACCAAACTCCATTGTATGAGGAATCTATTGCTACGAATGTTAATAAAAATCACGTGATATTTCCTGAATAAGTTTCACCTTTTCCCATTATAGATACCTGTACTACTAAAAACAAAACTAGTAAGTTCCATACTTTGATCTTTTTTAAAAATTTTTAACTTAATGCAATTTTACTCTTTAATTTTCTAATCATTGGCTTTACTATATTCCATAGGTATTTGAATTCTTCTGTTTTGTAAAATATAACTAAATATACTAAGTTAACTACAATAACGCATATAATTCCCCTTGCTACTAATGATATAAATCCTGACTTTACCACTATAATATTACATAAATGGCTTGTTATTACTCCTGTAAGTAATGTTAAACATATATAAAGCACGTATTTCTTAAAATACTCCGTAACAGATTTATTAAAAATCTTATTATATACTAGCTTAGATTGAGTCCATAAAGGTATACTTACTGTGCTTATTGCCGTTCCCATAAATATTCCTGCAAGCCCAAAGTATTTTACAAGTATAATAGATGTCCCCAAATTTATAACTGCTTCTAATAATGGTACATATTTATCATTTACAAAGATTCCTGCCTTTGTCTTAAAAGTAATAACAGAACTCCTTAAACCAGTCAAGTAAAAATTGATTAATATAAATATAAACGACAATTTATCTAATAATAATCCATCTTGTCTTAACCAAAATATTATGAATGGCTCCAATAAATTATACAGAAATATTACACTTAATGAATATAGCCAAAAGTTTATAAGGTATATAATATTAAAAATTTGATAATTTTTCTCTTTACTTTCAGTTGCTATTAAGTTTCCAACACTTGCACCTATACCACTTAATATAGGGTTTAATAATGCTGATAATTGCATCGTTATCATAGTGTAATTTGAGTATAAACCAACTTTTGTAAGTCCTACAAATGAAGATATAAGTAAATTATCTGTTCCGAAAACACAATAACTACCTATATTATGTAAAAATATAGCTTTTACATTTGTTATCAAATTTTCTTTAGTTTTATTGTCTACTTTATATTTTTCTTTAGTTTTTACATAAGGATATCTTTGATTTACAATTTTTCCATTATATAAGTTTTGAATTATAAATATTCCTAACTCGATTACTAAAAATAATATATAATTCTGAGTAACCTGCAATACTACTATCTTTAATATTGTAGTAATTACGTTAAATATAAGATTGTACTTAGCTATTATATATGCCTTTTGATCTGCATCTATTAATGACCATTTATGTGCATTTAAATATGATACCATACTTTTTGATACAAATATAAAGTAAATAATACCTACAAATGGCACTGTTGTTCCACCTTTTATTAACTTTTCTAAAAATATATACATTATCATGCTTAATATAAATATAACTATAGCTAAAATACCATATAATTTTTTATATAATTGAACTAATGCAGTAGTCTTTTCTATGTCATTTTCAGCTAATGGCTTGTACAAATTATATACTATACTCATTCCTATACCACCTTCTACTAGGCTCAGCATAGATAGTATATTTGTTAATAATCCATTAATTCCCAAATATTCTGTTCCTAAATTATCTAAAAATACTTTTCTAGATATAAACCCCAACAATACTATTACTAGTTGACTTAGTATACTAATGTATATGTTTTTTAGTGAATTTTTCACCCTCATAATTTATAAACCCCTATCTTGTACCTTCTTTATTATACATCCTCTCTAATCTAAATTATTACAAATTTACGCTCCTATATATAAACTAGTATCACTTTCATCTTAAAAACAATAATTAAAATATTATGCATTCAAATTATCAATATTATCTATTCTAATTCTATATAATCTAATTGACATCTTTGGAAAGTATGCTAATATTATAGCTAATATTTTATGCTGCCTACTTATCAGTGTATTTTTTAATATATACATAAGTTCACTTCTTATAATTTCACTGACTCTTTTTATACTTTTATAGTTTTCTTTTATACTATTTTCATTTACGATATCGATAATTATATTTCTAAGGCTTATATAGTACATACTTTTTATTTTTTCACACATTTCTGGGTAGTTTATTGACATATAATTATATTTTTCTTCAAACATACTGACTATATCGAATCTTTTATCCGAAAACATACTTTTTGTTATACTTCCTTCTCTTCTCACATATTTATATAATGCTGATTCTATATATACTACTCTATTAGAATTCATATATAGTTTATATAATATTGATGCATCTTCATATATTCTGCCCTTAGGAAATTTGATTTCATTAAGCAATTCTCTTTTGTATAATTTGTTACATACAGAATATCCAGATATTGTTCCTTCATAAGTATTTTTAACTGCTTCTTTATTTGTAAAAATACTTACTTTATTACTATATGTTTTATTTGATTTTTTACCATATTCTATACTTTCAAATAAACATGTCGATATATCCGCGTTATATTGTATACATAAACTATATAAAACTTTATACATTTCTTTTTCTATTATATCATCGCTATCAACAAATCCTATATAGTCTCCTGTAGCTACTTTTATTCCTTCATTTCTTGCATCTGATAGACCTCCATTAAGCTTATGTATAACTTTTACATTTTTATATTTTTCACTATATTGATTACATATGATCCCACTCTCATCCGTAGATCCATCATTTACTAATATTATTTCAATATCCTTAAATGTTTGGTTTAATACAGATTCAATACATCTTACTAGATACTCTTGCGTATTATATATTGGAACTACTACACTTATTTTAGGCATTTACTTTTCCTCCTGTTTCTACTATTCCAAAACCGTATACAATTTTTCTAATGATGTTTTTTCATTTAACTGTTCATTTTTTAAATTTTTACTTATCTTATTTTTTAACGCAATATTATCTATTAATTCCTTTATATATTCATATATTTCATCTTCATTAATATCTACCAATACTCCTGTTTGATTATGTTTTATTTGCTCATTAGCTCCTGTAAATTTTGTAGCTATTATTGGCTTATTAAAACATCTAATTTCAGACAATGTTATACAATATCCCTCGTACCTAGATGGCTGTACATAAATGTCGCAATCTTTCATAAATGGATATGGATTTGTTTTGTTGCCCATTAGTAAATAATCATTTTCTAATTTATGCTGTTTTATAATTCTTTCATATTCATGTCTTGCATTGCCTTCTCCAATACAATACCACTTCACATTATATCCATTTGCTTTTAATTTTGCTAATACTGGTATCGTTAAGTCCTGACCTTTTTCTTTTGAAAGTCTTCCTACTGTTAAGATTCTAATCCCTTTAAAATTATCATCAAATCCTGATCCTTCCTTGCTCATTTTTATTATTGTTTTAGGTGATATAATATTAAAAAATACTTCAGTTTTATCATTTAAGCACGGTAACAAATTGTGTAGCTTATTCTTTGCTTCATTTGATACAACGAAAATATTGTCAAATTTTTCATAAATTTTCATTGCAAACTTTTTATTAAACCCAATTTTAGTTACATCAAAATGAATCCACTGAACCTTTTTCTTTGATTTTATCTTATGTACTACAAAATAACTAATAAAATCCATTGGGCCTGCATAAGCCACTGCCATATCATATTCTTCATCTATGACAGGATAATCATTTAATATATATTCATAGAACTTAGTTTGTTCTTTAGTTATTTTATATATTAAGTATAAATAGACCATTTTAGTAGCCTTTACGAATTCTTTATTTTTAAATAAGTCTATTGCATTCACATGTATAGGATTATTTATTATTTTCTTTAATTCTTTAAAGTTTTTAATATACTTTACATTTACCCAATTAGGAATTTGATCTAAAAATCCACCGTATTCTTCTAGCATTAATAAAGTAACATCATATTCCGCCTTATCTATTTCAGCTAACATTGTAAGCAAAGCTTTTTCTGTTCCACCTATATTCATATTTATAAGCATAAATAATATTTTCTTCTTCATACATAACAATTCCTTATTATAATTTTTATTAACTACGTTCAATTAGTTCATAAAATTTCTCTAATTCTTCTATATTCCCTTTTTTCTCTTTTTCTAAATAACCAACTATAGATTGATTTAATTTTTTATCTTCTATTAATCTTTGTATTCCATATGCTACTGAGCTACTATTCATATCTACTACTAGTCCATTTTTCTCATGTATCATTTGACTATAAACGGCATCAAATCTAGTTGTAACTACAGGTTTATTTAACATCCTAGCTTCAGCTATAGCTAGTCCAAATCCTTCAAATGCTGATGTTTGAACGTATATATCACAATCTTTTATATATGAATATGGATTAGACTTTACCCCTAATAATATAAAATCATCTTCTAATTCATTAACTTTAATTTTTCTCTCTATTTCTTCTTTTAATATTCCTTGACCTAATACATACCATTTAAATTTAACACCTTTCTCTTTAAGAATCTTACATGCTTCTATTGCTATCTCATATCCTTTTTCTTTAGACAACCTACCAATAGTCAAAATTCTTAGCCCATTATAATCATCATTGTAACTATCACCTATTAACGACATTCTATATATTAAATCATAATTATTAATATCATATATGACTTTTATTTTTTCTCTATAACAAGGAAAATCGTTTTCAAATAACTCTTTTGCTGAATCAGATACAGCTATGATTTTATCATACTTATCATAATATATACTTTGGAATGTTTTATCTTCTTCAAATAAATTATAACTTGTATTAACCCATGCAAATTTTTTAGATGCATTTATTTTTTCAGCTACATAAAAGGTAGGTATACCTTGAGCATAACTTATAGCTATATTATAAATTTTAGAGTTATTTTCTATTGAATTCCTCACATTTTCCCAAAAAATTCTTGCTAACTGTGAGTGATTGTATTTTTCTTTTCTTATTTTACTTGAATACTTTAGTCTTGATATAAGAAATTTGAACTTAAAATTTTTTATAGAATGCAATAACGCTTGCTTTAGTGACATTTCTGTAAATTGGGTGTATCCTAATGGCTTTAATAGGTTAACTTTATTGGGTATTAAATTTTCTAATACTCCGCCATATCCAAATAATTGTAAATCAACATCATACACTGAATAATCTATCAATGATAATAATGATATCAAACTCTTCTCTGCACCAGCACAATGTAATGAGTCAATTACAAATAACATACTTTTCTTCATAATTCAAAACTTATCCTTCCCTATATCATTTAATAAATTTATCCAATTTTATAAATTGTTTTTTTGACTCTATTGATATTTTATTTAAATTAACTCTGTTTTCAATAGCCTTTTCTATTAAATTTATATTATATAATTCTTTTAAATTATCAATATCAACTAATATGTCGTCTAAGTTTATATCTTTCAACATATTAGTTGTTTTACTACTATATATAACTGGTAGTATCCCTACATTACATAATAGACCCAATATATTAGCATGAAATCTAGCTGCTACAAATAATTTTAATTCTGAGATTAAGGTTATAGCTTCTTCTAAATTACCTTTATAGTCGTATACCCTTACTTTCTTTAATACTTCTTCATTTAATTGGGATTTTATATCATTTATAACTTTTAAGTCTCCCTCTTTTTCACAAAAAGACATCAATAAGCAATCATATCCCTCAAACACAACTAAATTTATTGACTTAATAGTACTTTCTATATATTCTTCATAATATTTAGATAAACCATCTTTATGTCTAACATCTATAATAGAATATCCTATTATATTTTTCTTTTCATTATTTATATATTTTTTTGTATCCATTTGAAATACTATATCTGGAGCATACCTTACATTATCTAAATCTTTGAATAAATTATATGAATATAAATCTCTAAAACAAATATCTTTACATAATTTATAAAAGTCTTTGTAATTATAAAAAAATTCATCTGTATTATATGGACCAAAATTAGATCCCATTACAAATACCGGTTTATTTTTTTTATTAAAAGACTCCACCATCTTCATCCTATCTGAATATAAACTCTTATGATATTTTTCTTCTCTGAATATAGAACCTCCAATAAATACTAAAGCATTATATTCTTCAGATATCTGTTCATAATTCGTTAAATAGTTTTTAATCTTTAATTTCTGTAAAATTTTTTGAGTACTAGTGTATCTCCTTCTTTTTATATTATTATATTTACTTATAAATTCGTCGTAATTTTTACCTACATAGTTTACCGTTATTTCACTTTGTGGATACTTCTTTGATATCATTTCTAAAAATAAATCATCGCCTAAATTAAATGCCAAATATATATCTATAAATATCTTTTTCATACTATAATTCTCCAGCTTCTTTTATATTTCTATATTTCAATCCCCTTCTTTTACTGTTAATCTTATTTATTAAATAAGAGTAAATAAGAGCAAGAGTTATATTTTTGTTTTTTATAAAAGTAATATATGGCTTATGTAATTTATTATCAGTATTAAACTTGTCTATATACAAACTTATATATTCTATTTCTAAAATATCAGTTATATTTTTCGTACATTTTTTTAACCCTATTTTATACAAATTATTGCCTTGTTTTTCTAGTATAGATATAACTATACTTTGTATCTTCATTAAGATTATCATTTCAATATTTTCTTTTTTATAATTTTCATATTTTAATATATCATTTATTTTTTTACATACATTTATATGGTTTTCTACATAATTCATAGAAATATTTGAACTTATACTCAAGTCATTTAATCTATTATAATTATATAAATATTTATTTAGAACACTAAATGACTTACACTTAGATATATATTCTAATATAAATATTAAATCTTCACACATAAATATATCTTTATCTAAATTCAATTGATTTTTGTCTACAATTTGTTTTTTTATTATTTTACTCCATAAAACACCACCTGTACCATTACATACATGTTCAAAAAAAGTGAATTTGTTCATTTTTTCTTGTAAATCAAAGCTGAAATCATTACATTTAACTACTCCAAATCTAGAAATATCTTTATATCCGCAACACACTATGTCATAATCATTTGACTCTATTTCTTTTAGCATATATTCCACATAATATTTATCAACTGTATCATCTGAATCTATAAACATTAGATATTTTCCAGTTGCTATATTTATTCCAATATTTCTTGCTTGCGAAGGTCCACTATTTTCTTGCTTTATATATTTAATTCTCTCATCTGTCTTTTGAAAGTTAGTTATTATATTATCGCTATTATCTTTAGAACCATCGTTTATTATAATTAATTCTATATTTTTATAAGTTTGATTAAGAATACTACCTATGCATTTACCTATATATTTTTCATTATTATAAACTGGCACTATTAAACTAACTTTAGTAATCATTATATTGACTCCTTCTTATTTATTAATATTAATTACATCATACAATTTATTTAATTCATAAGTATTACTATAATCTGTATTTTTACAATTTTGTGATATACTTTGCCTGAATTCATTATCTTTATATAACTTTTCAATGCCATTAGCTATACCTTCAATAGATAGATTTGTTATATAACCATCTGTTCCATCATTAACTTGGGAATTAGCTGTTGTATAATTAGTAAGTATAACTGGCTTACCTAATATTTGAGCTTCACTAACAGTTACAGCCTTACCCTCATATCTAGAAGGTTGTGCATACAAATCACACGCTTTCATATATGAATATGGATTAGTCTTCTTACCAAGAAGTATAAAATTTTCTTCTAAGTTATTTTCTTCAATTAATTTTCTATATAACTTTTCATCACTACCATATCCAATGATATACCACTTAATATTTGCATATCCTCTATCATGTAAAATCCTAAGAGCCTTTATAGCATTATCAAATCCTTTTGCATCACAATATCTTCCTACTGATAAAATATTAAAATCTGATTTATTTCTTGGAAAATCATCTATTTCTTTATCTGCCAATGTCTTTACAAAATCAGGAGATGTAATATTCTCTATTACTATTAATTTAAGTACCAAGCTAGGATACTTTTTTAAAAATGCCTTTTTACAATCTTCTGACACTGCTACTATATAATCAAATTTATTCCATATTTTTAAATCGAGCTCAATATCAGTATCTATTATTGAGTAATCTGTATGAATCCATCCTATATTTAACTTGGCATCTACTTTTTCAGCCACATAGTAATGAGGCCACAAAAAACTAATTGCCACATCATACGTTTCTTTTGATTTCGGCAAAAATGGCAATGCATATTCCCACATATATTGCATTTGAATATATCCTTTACCTTTAGCCTTTATTTTTGAAAAAATTCTTGATGTGCCAATAAGAAAATTCATACTTTTTATAGTTTCTAAAACAGACATTCTAAAAGTTTTATATTTTTTATTTTCTTTTAATAAATTGCATTTTTTAGGAAGAACATTCATAAAATCTCCTGTATGACTATATAACATTAAGTCAACATAATAGTTATCATAATCAAAGTTATTTAACATACTTATTAGACTTCGTTCTACCCCTCCGACTTCCAAATCAAATGATGAAATTAGTATTTTTTTCATTTTATTCTATTCCTTAATTCTTTTATTTTTGCAATGTTATCGCCACCTATTACTTTAGCTATATTTTGTTTTATCTTACTTCTTAATCTAGCACTCAATGGCAACCAACTTTTATAAAAGTGATGTATGCAATAAGTATCTTCTGTAATAAATTTTCTACAATTTATATAGTCATATGGAGAAAAATAGGTTTGTGGATAAAAAGTTGCTCCTTCTATTTGTTGATATTTCCCATCCATATTCACTCCTCGTTGTATTAATAAATTAGTTATCATTGATACATTTGTTAAATCATTATAAGCACCGTCTTTTTTATAAAAACTCATATTTCTATACAATTTCAAAAAATCTTCTATAATTTTATTTCCTTTTTCTGATCCTATAGTGCTTGTTGCAATATAGTTTTCTTGCTCAAACCCCCATATAGATTCATTATCCAGTAAATTATCAAATTTTTTAAATACTTCTACATCTGTATCTAGATATATACCTCCATAATTATATAAAGCATATACTCTTACATAATCACTTACAAAAGCATATTTTTTAGCTTCGTAAGCTTCATTTACATATTTATTACAATTAATATCAAAATTATCTTCATTCCATTCTATTATTTCATATTCAGTTAAAATACTTTTCCAAGTTAAAATGCACTTTTTTGCTATATCTGGTTTTTCCCCTTTTCCAAACCAACAATAATGTATTCTCTTAGGTATAATAATACATCCCCCCACTTTATTTTAAGATAATATACTTATATATTTCATGTTTAAAGTTACTACATATTCTACATACATAAATCCAAAGTATGCTACTAAAAATGTATAGTATATTAGCCTTTTGTGACTTTTATCTTCAATACTTTTAATGATATAAGGTAGTAATACAAGTGTATATGGTGCAAAATAATAAGACATTCTTGCAAATATCCAATTAGACATTGATAACCCCATTATAAGCATGTTTATTATGGATAAATTCACAAATATGTCACACTGTGGAAATATCTTTTTTAAATTTTCTCTTTGTAAATAAGCCATAACTATAGGTACCATTGCTACAAGTGTTCTCAATATATTTGAACCACCTTCATTAAATTCTGAATATACTTCATATCGAGTACCTTCTAACAATTCAAGGCCATACTTCATAATTACTCCACCAAATCCAACTACAATAACTAATACAATCATTGTTTTTGCAAAATTTTTTGACCAATTATCATTATTTACAATAAAATAAACCGGTATCATTACTAATGCTGATGTATGTATCGTACTAATCAGCAAAGTCATAATTAAATACGAAAAAAACTTTCTCTTAATAAGGAAATTAGTTACAAGTAATAATAGCGAGGCCGCTAATCCTTGTCGTATACCATTCATAATAGTTAAAAAATATCCAGATGCAATATACATAAATAGCTCTAACTCAAAATAGCTAGAATATTTTCTTAAGAACCATATATTTAATCCCTGCGTTATAATTGATGTAACTATTATCATAAATTGTGGATTTTTAGATATATTAGCTAAGCAATCTAGAAAAAATATAAATCCAGGTTCATATGAATCTTCAGGAACAGTTCCTTGTTGTAACATTCCGTATAAATGTTTATACATACCTGTATCACCAATACCACTTCTAAGACCTGATACAAGCATAAATATTAACATTATTATAACTGAGAATAATAGTAATGGTCTTTTATCTTCTATTTTAAATTTTCTTGCACCCAACCCTAATATGAATGTGGATACTAATGTTCCATAAATTATTTCCACAACTCTTCCTCCAATTTAATTTTCTGCTGTGTTCCTTATAATATATTTATATAATATAAAGCCCATAGGAATAGATAATGTAGTCAAAATTTTACAAGGGCTTTCTTTAATAAACTTTTTATTTCTGCTTATTAAGCTACTAGAAACATAGTGTACGTTCTCTCTTATTTTAAACATCATACTAGATCTTTTATTTTTCATATTTTCTATTCTATAAAATGCAAAACCTCTAGGATTTTTTCTATATTGTTTTAACATATTTTTTGAAGACCCATCTTCCATATATTCAACAATGCAAAGTACTTCATTAAAAAGCTTTAACTTATACTCTTCGTCTATCTTATAATACTTGTAAGCCAATCCCACATATCTTTCTCCTTCAAATAATGGATATGTGTATTTTTTAGTTATTTCACTTCTATAAACTAACTTTTTATCTCCCTTAATTTTGAACTTATTGTTTATCTCAAATAGCGTTGTATCATCCAAATTTTCTGGAAATTTATCTCCTATTACTTCTTGATTTTCATAGGCATCTAATCCTATAAATCCTGCTAATTCTGGACTTTTATTTTCTTTCCAAAATTTCAGTATTTTTTCTACTGCATCTTTTGGCATATAGTCATCTGAATCTATACACACATTTAATTCTGTATCTATATTTTCATAAGCAGTGTTATGAGCTCCATGCATACCTTGATTATCTTGATATATATACTTAATATTTATAAATCCTTCTTCTATCCATGATTCAACTAATTCCTTAGTATTATCACTAGAACCATCGTCCACAATTAACCAAATAAAATCCTTATTTGTTTGTTTTTTTAGTCCTTCATAGCATTTATGAATAGTATATGCTCTATTAAATGTAGGTGTAAAAACTGTAAGTTTTACCATATTATCATCAACCTTTATATAGTTCTTTGTTTTTCTAAATAGTATTTCTGTAACCATTTAGTATTTAATTCGATATCAAATTTATTTCTTTTTATCTCTTCAAAAGTATTCTTACGACTAAAATTTCTATTATTATTTATTTTGTCTGCCCACTCTTTTGTATTGGTATTTAAATTGATTTTAGTAACATTACTAGTTACAATTCCATCATTAGGAACTGTATTTGAAATAATACATGGTAATCCTGCAGCCTGAGCTTCTACTAGAACTATTCCCAACCCCTCATAAAGTGATGGTAGTAAAAATACATCCATTACTTGCATCAAATCTTCTATATCACTACGTACACCTAAAAATAAAACTTTGTCCATTAAACCTAGTTCTTTTACCTTATTTTTAATTTTATCTTCTAATTCACCACCACCAACTAACATCAACACTGCATCTTCGTTAATCTTGCATAATTCTTTAAATATGTCTACTAAAAATATATGGTTTTTTTGTTTATAAAATCTTCCTACATTACCAACAACAAATTTATTACTTATACCTAGTTTATCTTTTAACTCTTTCGATTTACCTTCATTATAGGCATATTTTTTACTATCAATTGCATTATTTAAAACAATAAAATCATTAGTATTAAACATCCATTTACCAGCTTCTTTACTACAGGCAAATAAATTGTCTGCATACTTCGATATTTTTTTCTTAGCTATAATTTTTATAATATACTTAAGGTTCTTATCTTGGTTAGCATTATGACTATGTGCTATAGTGAAAGGCACACCATTTTTCTTAGCTATTTTTAGTGGTATACTACTTAGGCAATCTAAGTGACAATGTACTATTTTATATTCATTATGATTTTTAAAGAATCTGTCTACTGATTTTAAATAAGAATGACTAAGTGGATTTAAAGTTGATAGTCTGTATATTTTACCACCTAAACTTTCTATCTCATTATCATAATCAGCTTTTTGCTCTCTATGAACTAAAAAATCAAATTGAACTTTTGATTTATCTATATTTCTATAGTAATTCATTAGCATAGTTTCTAATCCACCACGGTTCATATGTGTTACTATATGAAGGATTCTAACTGGATTTTCCACATTAATACACCTCCACTAATTCTTTCATTATATGCTCTATTGAATATTTATTAACCCTCTTCAAACAATTTTCACTCATCTTACTTAACAAGTTATTATCACTAATCAAAGTATTAAGCGCATAAAATGTCTTCATATAATCTCCAACCTCTACTAAGTAACCATTTTTACCCTCATCAATGAGATCTCTAACGCCTCGGACATTAGTACCTACAATCGGCTTTCCAAAAGCCATCAACTCCATAATATTTCTAGGTAGTCCTTCCCTATATGACATGAGCATACCTACATCACTACAACTTATAATTTCATTTATATCACTTCTAAAGCCTAGCATATTTATTACATGGCTTAGGTTTCTATTCTTTATTTCTTCTTTTATATGTTTTAATAAAGGTCCATCTCCTGCGCACAATACTTTCACACTCTTATGCACCTTTACTAACTCTTCAACTGCATTTATCATTTGTTCATGGTTTTTGTTCTTATTAACCTCTGCAATCATAACAATTACAAAGTCATCATCATTTATATTGAATTTTTTTCTACATTGTTTTTTATCATATAGTTTATGATTATAAAAACTTAAGTCCAAACCAACACCATTGGTCATACATACTTCTTTGATGCCTATTTTTTTAGCTCTTTCAAAATCCTCAGAATTAATGGTAACTGCCATATCTGTATATTTTGCCATTAATTTTTCTATGGGATAATAAATTAGCCAGTTTAATTTGGGACCACCTTTAAAAAAGTGAAAGCCATGCACTGTGTAAATTGTTTTTAAACTGGGAAACTTTCTTTTTAAAATCCTTCCAAACACAGATGCCACCGGTGTATGAACATGAACTATATCATATTGATTTTCTCTTTGTAATTTTATAAGTTTTTTAAATGCCTTTATATTTTTCACATCAAAAGGATTCCTACTAAAGGGGGTATCAAAAATGTTACACCCTTTATCCACAATCCTTTTATCAACTTCTTTGTCTATAGAGCAGGCACAATCTACTTCATATCCTTCATCAATCAATCTTTCTATATGAGGAATAAGAAATGCATTGATTGTCCTGCTCACTGTAGTAACATATAAAATTTTCTTCATTTCTTACTCCTCAACATATCTTGTAGGAACTCCCACTGCAGTTTTACACTCTTCTATATCTCGAATTACTACAGATCCTGCTCCCACAAAACTATTTCTCCCTATTTCTAGTCCTTGAATAATAGTACAACCACTCCCCAGTGTGGCTCCATGTCTAATTCTTTCTGCTCCAGACAGATTTACATTCCATAAAATTGTCACATAATCTTCTATCAAACTATCATGACCTATTCCACATTTTGGACTTATGATTACATGATTACCTATGTTTATATTTACTGTCATAATTACATTTGGATAAATTATGCAACCTTCTCCTATAGTTACCGTTCTGTTTATTTTTACTGAAGGATGTATTAACGTAGCATATTTTATATTTTTGTTACTTAAATAGTTTACTAATCCTTCCTTTACGTAACAATTGGCTATTGCTATTACCACATACACTTCTTTTTCGTAACTATTTAAATAAGATCTGTCTCCAAGTACTTTATATCCGTTTATTTCTTTCCCCATTAAATCTTTATTGTCATCAATAAATCCAAGTAGGTTCCACTCATTAGTTGCTTCATTAATATCTTCCACCATTAGAGCTGTTTCTCTTCCTACTCCCCCAGTTCCAACAATAATTAAGTCTTTCATATTCCACCCCACGAATATATTTTTAGACCGTTATATCAATCCTTTCACAACCCCAATTACTTTTTGTAAATCCTCTTCACTCATCTTCGTATCAGAAGGCAAACAAACACCTCTATTAAACAAATCTTCCGCAACATCTTCCCCTTTTGATGCGCTAAAAAACTTATATCCCCTAAATATAGGCTGTTTGTGCATAGGATTCCAAACTTTTCTTGCTTCTATATTGTCTTTTGAAAGTGCTTCTATTATTTCGTTTACCAAGTATTCTTTACCTTTTTCCACTGTCATTACTGACAACCAATGATTTGGTTGTTCAAATACTGGCATCATCTCTATTACCTTAAAATCTTTAAAACCTTCTTTGTAAGTACTGTATATATGTGTTTTCTGTTTTACTCTTTCTTCTAAAACAGTCATTTGACCTCTACCAATTCCAGCTACTATATTACTCATTCTATAGTTGTAACCCACTTCACTATGTAAGTAATATGGTGCATTGTCTCTGGCTTGAGTTGCCCAGTGCAGTGCTTTTTCGTTGTATTCTTCTTTGTTGGAAATCATCATTCCACCCCCTGATGTGGTAATGATTTTATTCCCATTAAAAGAAAGTACACCTATATTTCCAAGGTTTCCACAGTATTCTCCTTTATACTGTGCTCCTAAAGACTCTGCTCCATCTTCTAAAATTGGTACTGAGTACTTATCACAAATACTTCTGATACTATCATAGTCTGCACTTTGACCATATAGATTAACTACTATTACTACTTTTGGAAGTTTTCCTTCCTTTGCTGCATCTTGGAAGGCTATTTCCAGTGCTTTTGGACACATGTTCCAAGTTTCGTAGTTACTATCTATGAATACTGGCAATGCTTTTTCATATAAAATAGGATTGGCACTGGCTGAAAAAGTTAGAGATTGACAAAATACACTGTCTCCTTCTTTTACTCCAAGAGCTTTTAGACCTAAATGAAGAGCTGCTGTTCCGCTAGATAGAGCTGTAGCATATTTAACTCCCGTATATTCACATATATCTTTTTCAAAATTATTTACATTTTCCCCTAGAGGAGCTATCCAGTTTGTAAGGAAAGCTTCTTCTATGTATTTTTGCTCTTTTCCACTCATATGTGGTGATGATAGAAATATTCTGTCCCCCATATTCCTCACCCCTAATTGTCACCCGTAAAAATCTCCATTGTAACATTGCCCTCTTGGCTTATTCCTTCTTTTTTTATTACTTTGTAGATTGTCATAAACAGGATTTTTATATCTAGCAGAATATTGAAGTTTTCCACATATTCCACGTCATAATTCAATTTTTCACTCCAACTTATGGAGTTGCGTCCGTTGATTTGTGCTAACCCAGTTATTCCCGGCTTCATATTATGTCTTTTGTTTTGTTCTTCTGAATAAAGTTCCAAGTATTCTACTAGCAAAGGTCTAGGTCCTACCAGACTCATTTCCCCCTTTAATACATTAAATAATTCTGGTAGTTCATCTAAACTGGTGTTTCTTAGTTTCATTCCAAAGGATGTTAGCCTTTCTTCGTCTGGTAAAACTTCTCCCCATTTATTTGTTTTGTCCAGCATACTTCTAAACTTCATCATTTCAAAAATTTTTCCATTTTTACCCGGCCTTAGTTGACGAAATATTATTGGCGATCCTAGATTTCTATATACTAAAAAACTTACTAGTAAATAAACTGGTGATAAAATAATTATTCCAAATAAGGATCCCAGTACATCTATTATTCTTTTAAGCATCAAGTGAAAGTGCAACACCGTCCACCTCACTTTCTCTAATTACATAAGTAGGTACTATAATTTTCATCACATATCTAACTTCATCTTTGTCTTCTCTTTCTGCCACATCTTGCAACTCTCTCAACCTATCAAAAAACTCCCCTTCGTTAACTTCAATAGGTTGGCCCACATAAATCTTATCTTTTCCCGTATCTATCAAACCCTCTTCATCCATAAGTATTTCTTCATATAACTTTTCACCAGGTCTTAGCCCTGTAAACTCAATCTTTATGTCAACGCCTGGCTCCAAACCACTAAGTGTAATAAGATTTTTTGCCAAGTCCAAAATTTTCACTGGTTCTCCCATATTTAGCACGAAGATTTCGCCACCCCTAGCGATTGTTCCTGCCTCCAATACCAATGATACTGCCTCTGGAATTGTCATAAAGAATCTTGTTATTTCTGGATGAGTTACTTTTACTGGTCCTCCTTCTTCTATTTGTTTTTTGAATAGAGGAACTACAGAACCGTTACTTCCTAGAACGTTGCCAAATCTTACTGCCACAAACTCTGTTTCACTGTTTTTATTTAAAGTTTGTACTATCATTTCACAACATCTTTTTGTTGCACCCATTATATTTGTTGGATTTACTGCTTTATCTGTAGAAATTAATACAAATCTTTCTACCTTGTATTTTGCTGAAAGCTCTGCCATATTCAACGTTCCAAACACGTTGTTTTTTATGGCTTCACAAGGACTATCTTCCATAAGAGGTACATGTTTATGTGCTGCAGCATGGAATACTATTTCCGGCTGGTAGTTTATAAAAATTTCTTCCATCCTGTTTTTGTCTCTTACAGATGCAATCAAAACCTTTAAGTCCAGATTTTTATATTTTCTTATTAATTCTTGTTGAAGTTCGTATACATTATTTTCATAGATATCCACCAAAATCAACTCTTTTGGATTTAGAAAAGATATTTGTCTGCAAAGCTCCGATCCAATGGAGCCCCCTGCTCCTGTAACTAACACTTTTTTCCCCTTTAAAAAGCGAAGTACTTCTGCATCTCTGATCTTTACACTTTCTCTTCCTAGTAAATCCTCTATGTTAACTTCTCTAATGTTTTTTATTCCAACTTTTCCATCAATAAGCTCATAAATTCCTGGTATTGTCTTTATTTTACAGCTTGTTTTCTTGCAAGTTTGCATAATTTCTGCTTTTCTTTTTCTTGTTATTTTAGCTATACTAAAAATAATCTCATCAATATCTAAGTTTTGTACTACCTTTTCTATATCATCAGTTGTTCCTATTACAGGTACATTGTAATAAGATTTTCCTAATTTTTTTTCATTATCTTCAATTATTCCCACAGGATACAT
>OKWQ01000314.1_pt1 | contig 18751 bp, 26 predicted proteins | sample 1607071 | NCBI WGS metagenome assembly OKWQ01 (sample SAMN07501039, study PRJEB24779) | human gut metagenome
CCTTGCTTAAGGAAAGATTTTATAGTATAATATCCTTAAGCGTTGTTGCGGCAGATATCATCTTGGTAGGGTGGTCTGCCGCTTTTATTTTACTTGTTACTTAACGAATTTTCAATTTACCAGTTCAATCCCCATAACAACGTATCCCGGCTGAATCCCGATGAATTTGTCATCCAGTAAATAGATTACTTCTGCTTTTACTTCTTTCCCGGAATATTTAATATTGTCCCACTCCTTCAGGAGCAGCACATCACCAACACAGTATTTCCGATCATTTTTTCTGATTTCAAATTTCTTTTTCCCCGAAATCACATCTTCAAAATATTTCGGATATATTTTCAGCTCATGTTCCATATCTATCCTCCATTAAATTCTAATTATTTTAACTCACCATCGTCTTTCTTTTTCTACTTTTACCTCTTCAATATCTGCCGCCGGGATGGCTGTTTCGTCCCCCCATTCACCCTTAATAATTGCAAAGCACCCTTCATATCGAATGCTCTTTGTATAACTCCCCCCTGCTCTTCCCTCATGCTCAAACTTCCTTGTAGTCCCATCCTTCATCCTCACATAAATACTTGCCATGCTATTTCCTCCTCAAATTTTAATTTTTGACTCTGTAGCATATCTTCTATCTTTGCAAATGTATATGGCATACTTTTTATCTCTTTTTTGATGATATCCCAGAAATATTATGTTTTCTCCATTGCGGCGCATATAGCGAACTTTCCATTTCTCTACCAGTTCTGCATTTTTAAAGCTTCTTTCAATCGCCCGCTTACGTACCGCTCCCGTTCCCCCATACCTCCAATTAAGACTAGGTGAAGCAATTCCCAGGATTCTATCTATAAAATTATTGTAGTAAATCCCTCTTCTGTCTTTGTACAATTTTAAACCTCCTAAATTTTAAATTTCTTAGACTACGCATATCCTCTTGTTGTTCCATGTTCCACCCAATAGTCTCCATAATTTCCATACTGGTATATTGTCCCATTTAAAGGATTTTCAGCTATAAGTAAAATAACATCTTTTTTCCAACCATTCTCTTTTGCTACCTGCAGCACTTCCCGGAAAGTAAAATCAGTGCACCTCTCATTTCCAAGAAATTTATCTACGCAGATATCATCAAAAATGATTTTGATGATATCTGCATAACCAATGCTATCATCCAAATTGATTTTTTGCATATTAGTACCCTTCAGCTTTTATGCTGCCTCCCTATTTTTCTTCTGTATTTCCAATTTCAGATTAATATCTGGTACCCAATTATCCAGATATTCGATAGCTTCTTTGTATCTTACTGCAGGAGTATCCCGGTACGATGCAATCTCAAAATAATCTTTATAATCATTCCAGATTCCCCGGAATACTTTATCCTTTAACTTATCATCTTTATATGCGTTTGATTTCTTGCCTCCTAAAACCTCTACCCCTGCAGCATGGTGCTTGTCATTTAATACCTTCTGCTGTCCGTAATCAACTGTCATGGTCTGTTCAAGATTATCCAAACGTTCATCATGATACTGCATATGGTTCATTACAGCCTGTATTTTTTTATCATGTGCAAATATAGCCTGTAACTCTGGGGAAAGCTGTGTCAGGTCAAATCCACGTTCTACGGCATCCTCCATATCATGGAAACGGTTAATATACCGTGCTGTAAATTGCGTTCCCTTAATTCCAGTGAGCTTGTGAGCAATAAACTCACATCCTTTCTTCGATACCATGTAACAGGGCATAGTCCTGTTCTGATCTGTCTGATATGTGCTCTCATTAAAGAATTCAGTGTGTCCAAGATTGGACTCTCCTAACTGAATGATGTAATTTCTTATATCCCGTAAAAGTTTATTATGATCTTTTCCGATCATCTCGGAAACTTCTACAGAAGTTATTTTCTGCCCTATCGTATTCATAGTTATGCCCTCCCATTATTTTTCCATCTGTCTGGTTAGAATTTCTTTTTCTAACTTCTCATAATCGTATTCCCTTTGCGGGAAGTTATTAAATTTATTATCTGCCTTGGCTTTCTTTTTTGGTTTTGACTCCTGCTTCTGCTTTACTGGATAAAAGCTTTTCCATCCACTCGTGAATGCTTTCCTTGCCGCCGCTATCCTTCCGGTATCATTATCTGCTATATCCAACAATTCTTTTCTTAAAATGTCAATTTCTTCTTTTACAAGCGCATCTCCATTACTTTGCCTTTTTGCGAGATATAGAAGGAAGGTTTTATTCAATTCATCATTCAAGAAATATTTACCCGGCGGAGCCGCATCTATATAATTTTCTTTTATTTCCTTTTGTTTTATATGACTTTCTTCCGAAGATATTTGTTTTACTTCCGAATTAATATTATTTTCTTCGGAAGAAATTCTGTTTTTAGGTGCATTTAATAAAGGCTCCTCTTTTTTCTTTTTTTCTGGGAATTCAAGAAGCCAGTATTCATCACTATAGAGTTGTCTTTTCATCAGCTGCACAGCTACCTTGTAATAGCGTTTTTGAATTCCAACAGAGGTAATAATATTCTGCGCAAGGAGGTCCTTATCAATAAGTCCTAATTCCGCGCAATAATCTATTACTTGCACGACAACCATTTTATTTTTTATCCACTTATTTCCTATCTTTTTGATGACCATTCTTGATAGCTTGTCTGCTGATAATTCGACATAGTACCCATTCACATAAACAATTGTGAGTATCGCATCATAGACCGTAACCCCTAATGGGCCATACTCGTCTAAAAGGTCGAATATCTTATCATCTTCATAGAAATTAAGCATCTTCGGAAAGTATTCCAGACCACGCTTATTTGGCGCTCCACGAGTCAATATGACCACCTACTTCCCATTTATTCCGTTATTTATTTGCTTCCTTATATAATCTTATGAAATCTGAAAGACCAACTGTTACTTTCCAAGACTTCCCATTTTTTCTGTGAAATACTGCTGGAATCTCAGTTTCACTTGCATCAGTTTCAGCTTGGTTTAATGCCTTATCTATATTAAGCGCTTCTACCCTCTTGCATTCTATATGCACTCCCGGAAGTCCTACCACATCAGCATCTCCATTACTTCCACAATACTGTTGACCCCTGCGGCATTCTTTAAATCCGTATCCCTTTAGAACATTGGACAATTCCCGTTCTCCACGTGCGCCTTTCTGTCTGCTGTTCACAATACCTCCTTTCTCCCCTGCCTGATTCTGTGACAGGGGAAGAGATTAATATTTACGGTTACGTGTGATATATTAATTTAAGTGGTGCCTTATGAAATAATTGTAATCCGGCTGATCACCTTTGAACCTCTCAGCTGATCATTGAAGTAATCCTTTATGTTCTCCATGGCCTTATTCTTCCACAAACCGCCTTCCGCTTCAACCAGTTTAAATGCCGGTTCGGAGTTTACATCTTTGATTCGAAATACAAACTGGCTTTCCGGCTGCGGTACTTCAAGAAATGTACGGTATGGTGTAAGTGTTACTGGATTTGGAACCAGAACATCTGCCTTACTTGCAATGCCCTGTTTAATCGTGGTCTTCTGGCTAATCCCGTCATCAGAGCACGTAGCCGTTGTCTTAGCCTCTACATTACCGGATACTTTTAAAATCAATTCCATATCGGATGTCACTTCAAAATTTGCCTGAGTTTCGATTAGGAATCTTTCCTGATCATACCAGCGGTCAAATTCAAATTTTGGTACAATGGCATTACATTCAAAAAGGTATTCTCTTTTACGTTCTTTTGTAAGGCCGGAATACAATTCAACTTTTACCGGACTTACTACATGGACAATCATGGATTCCTTTAACTCATCAGATCGATTCTTCATATAGTCGACCATGGCGGTCAATGTTGTAGAACGGATGGCCTCCGCCATAGGTTCCGTATCATATCTTCTCAAATCCATGTTGCAATAAGTTTTACCGTTGATCTCTTTAACAATTGGTTCCATGCTCTTTGCCTTTAAATCGGATACATACTGTAATGCTTCTTTAATCATGTTCTTCTCCTCCTCGTTTTACGCCTGTCTGGCTGCTCTTAAATCAATTACGTTGCTGGTTGCATTTGTTACCGGGGTCTCATATATTTCGCCAGTTGAAGGATCTACCGTCTTGACTGTTTCAGGCTTTTCTTCCTCTGCAGACTCTTCTATTTGGCCAATTGACATCTGTCCCGGTATCTGATCACCAATTTCTACTGCATCCACCTCGCCGGTCTTAATATCCTTGCCCATGGCTATTGCCGTTACTGCTCCCAGTGCCGGTGCAAGTGTAGATTTGGCCTGCACTCCCGTTGCAACAAAATTTCGGTTATCATTTGGTTTTAAGGATATTGTTACTGTTATCTTTCTTACTGCTGTAGCATCCGTATTCGGATCCTGTATGTTATTGGTCACCTTCTCGAGTTCCCGGTTGACCTGGGCTGAAAAAGACCCGCCTGCAAACTTCTCTAAATCAAAGTGATTCATATATTTTTCCTCCTGCCTTTAATTATTAAAAAAATCATCTTCAACACTGCCATGGTCTTCTGTTTTTGGGACCTTAGTCTGCTCCACTTCTTCCTGTACAGCCACCTGATCCGGCTGCTTTACTTCTTTAAATTCCTGCTCTTCCACTATGTCTTCTCCTCCTTCCGGTTCATTTTCAATATAATCTGCTGTACCATCATCGTGAATAACTGCCATATCTTTATCAATGGCCGTCTGCAGTTCGATGCTCATAATTCCCCATTTTGAAATTAGTTGCCGGATCATGGTCTTTAATGCCATGCCATCAAAATCTTTGAACCAGAAAGAAGAATATTTCCACATTTCTTTTTCAGGTATCTTTCCCTGCTCTAACATTTCAAGTGAATTACCGCCACCATTCCGTTTGAATGCGAAAGAATATTTTTCTGCATGTGCAAGCATTTTCTTTTTGCTCCAATACATCGTTTTCTTAAATCCATTCTCATACTCAAACATAGCATAATACCCAATAGTTACGGCCTCTTCCCGAATAACATCATCTTCTATTAGCTCTACTTCGATTTCTTCGTTCAAGGGATCATACCTTATCAGTTCACCCTCCTTAATCGGAAGTACATTTAGCTTTTTATAATATCCAGAACGTATTGCAAGCTGTATATATCCCTTATATCCAAGTTGAAACTGCGCTTCTTTTGATTTCTTCTGCTTATTCTCAAATGGTACAAGATAATACTGCCCCAGTTGTGGGGATGGAGAAAGGTTTAGTGCTTCCCCAAGTAGCGCCGCCGACAATATACTGCTGTTTGAGCATTCCTGCAGGGCGGGTGTTGTCTGTACCGCGGATACAATACTGGAAATAAATCTGGTGCCGTTCTTTCCACCAACCACACTGTTAATCTGCTTCTTTACAGCATCCTGAGTAAGGTATGCCGTTAATCCTGTTTTCTGCTGCTTTTGTGCTGCTAAACTGTTTCCTACTGCCATCTTTCCTACCTCCTGCTATTTCGGCACCGGACCGTAATTTATTTTATTTGTAACAAGGAATGTTTTTAACAATTGCAACTGCTCCCGGCTACATGTAACCCTGAAATCAATTGTTACCATCGTATCTTTCGTTTCCGGCACTGCTTCCTTACTATTCTGAGCTGTTTCCGATGGTGATTTAGATATGGGAGATTCCGGTGGATTCATGACTTCATTTCCTGCAGCAAGCTTTGCCTTGGCTGCTTTTTTCTCTTCCATGGCCTTCCTTTCTTCCATGGCCCTTTTTGCCATTTCCAACCGCTCTTTTTCCCGTAAGGCAATTGATAAGTCAAGAGAACTAATATATGCCGCTTTTATCTGCATCTCATATTCACTATGCAGGCTTTCTATGGTATCCAGTTCCTCATTTACCCGGGAGAACATGCCTTTCATTTCTTCTTCGATCTTTTTCTCTGTCATGGTTTTATTTAAGTAGTAGTCATGGAACGCTCGGTCGAATGGAACAATCCCTTTTAGCGTATCGATGTTTCTATTGTAAATGTCCTGGCACAATGCCTTTTTTTTTGCTTTATACCGGTTGTCAATTTCTTTTAACTGCCCATCAATAAGTTTGATCGGTTCATCGATCAGGCTTACAACATCTTTAATCTGCTGTTCAAATCTTTCATATGGTTCCAGACATAGGTTTTTAACCCGCTTGCGCTCATCTTCGATAGCTGTCCGGAATTTATTCAACAGAGCCTTGTCAGACTTCATATCCTTTACGTTATCTTCCGTATAGGCAATTCCTTTATATTCCTCTGCCTTCGCTGAAACCTCTCTTTTTAACTCTTCATAATTCCATTCAATATTCTTTACAAATCCTGCTTCCTGGGGACTTGTGATAATTAATTCTAATGCCATGATATCCTCCTATATCTCCGGCAGCCGAAGCGGTGGCTTTTTGCCAGCTTCCACATACTGCCAAAACTTAACTTCTTCCTGCAACAGATACTCTAAATCTTTTTCAACCTCGGACCGTTCAATAAAGTAGTGCTTTGCCTGGGTTCTCACATCCGTCCCCCAAGTGCTAACCAGATGTGCCCGCAATACTACAAAGTCATAGCCAGTAACCAGAAGATAATGTAACACCTGTATGTAATAATTATCCGGTATGCGGTCCTTCCATTTCTCACGCTGCATACTCTGCAGAATGTTTGTAGTCTTTATTTCAAGTATGCCTTTGCGCCCATCTCGATCTGTGAGTTCTCCATCAAGACTTGCCTGCATGAATGGGTACTTTAAGCTTTGTAGAATGCGGAATTCGTGATGTTCCACCTTGTATTGTGGATAATCCAGTTTGAACAACTCTCGAATGTGGGTTTCTGATTCTTTCCCATAAATTACATAGGGCTTATTGGAAATGTCTTCTGAAACGGTCCTGCCGGTTTTTTCCTCAAAGATCTGTATATTAGTTTTATAAGGATTCATTCCAACTATGGCGCTTGCATCGCTTCCGCCAATACCGTTTGTACGACCTCCCAGCCACGACTTTTCATTTTGGAAATCGTAAATTTTATAACAGGCCATTGATTTTCTTTCCTTTCCGCCTTATAATAAAGGTGTAAAATTATTTTTTGTTATTTGAATCCTGAGAAGTTGCAGCTTCTTGGGATTCTTTTATTTCCTTAACATCCTCTATCCATATCATTGATGTTCCTCCTTTCTCTTGTCTAAATGGTTGCTGTTTAACCGAAGATCATTTTCTTTATATCCTCTTTGTCTGCCTTCTTCCGCATTGGTTTTTCTTCACCAGCAACGTCCGGCTGTTCCTTCCTATAGAATTGACTCATCGGGATTCTGATGTTTTTCCCAGTTCTCGTTGCCGTTTCTATGGTCCCTCTCCTGATTAGATTATAGATATGGTTTGTTGTGCACTTCATCTTTTGCGCTACTTCTTCCGGTGTAAGAAAACCGTCATTTGCTCTCGATTTTAGGTATTCTACTGCTTCTTGTAGCTTTTTGTTTTCTTCCTCTAATAGGGAAATTCTTTCTTCAATTCCCATTTTGATCTCCTTTCTGTGTCGCTGGGTCTTGTTGGGAATATTGCTTCCCAAGTAATTACTTCTTTAGTTCAGAACCAACTTGCCCTACATTAACATCCAATATGACTGTCAGCTCTGCTGTGCTTGCAGCGGAGTGTGTCAGCTCATATCTTTTTACTGCATTTAGCTTCACCCCGTCTATGTGAATTGTTTCGGTTTCATCAATCGTGATGGTGTTTAAATTATTCACCCTCCATCACCTCCTAACTTTCTTCCTATTATTTGACATAACGCTCCACCCCTTTTATAATTTAGTAGTACGATGAATATAACGTTTTGTATATTCGATTGTATCATCCGCAAGTGCAACAGAGAGATTTCTGCTCTTGAGTACTTCTAATATTTCAAGGGCAATTTCTCTTTTCATTTCTTCATACTTTTTTAAAGTGATCTCTTCCATACTTTTTCCTCCTATCCCGCTTTCTTGCCATTTGACATCTCTTTTTCAATCATTTGACGGTCATATAATGCATCAATTTTAGCTGCTACCACCATCTGATCTAATTGATCTAAACGGTTTAGTTTATCTGCGCATCCTTTCATGTCTAATTTACGTTTTTCTATTGTTATGCTTTTCATATTATCACCTCCACTTTCGTTGATAAACACATTTTACCACCTTGTTATGTTTGTGTCAACACATTTTACTGTATTTATTTTCACAGAAATCGTTGACTAACTCATTTTTATATGTTACTATCATATTACAAGTGAGGTGATAATATGGAATTACACGAGAGAATTAAGTATCTTAGAAAAGAAATATTACATATGACTCAAGACAGTTTTGGGAAAAAATTGGGCGTGAGTAGGGATGTAATTGGAAATATCGAATACAACAGGCTTGCCCGTCCTGAACAAAAAGAGCCTATCATTAAATTAATATGCAAAGAATTTAGCATCAGTGAAGAGTGGTTGCGTTATGGGTCTGGTGGTGAAGATAACATATTCGTCCCTGATTTTTTAGAAGATGAATTTTCTGCCTACGCCGCTGAAATAAGTGTAGGTAATAATGAGCTTTTTAAAAGGGCTATTATTAAGTACGGCAAATTAGACCCTGTCAGTAAGAAGGTTATTGATGATTTTATGAATTCACTTTTAGAAAAAGAGGAAGAGTAGCATTGCTACTCCCCTCTCCTAAATAGATTATAAAAGAATTTGACATAAGAAAAAATCTTAATGATGTAGCTAAAATTGCCTATTTCATTTACCATTTTGTTAATTTCTCTTTTGTAATCTTCAATTTTCTTCATATGTAGGCCTCCTTCATAACTCACAAAGCAAACGCACGTTCTGTTTTTTATATAATACTACAACTATATCAAAATATCAACGGTATAAAAAACTCTTGTTTGCTCCCATGTGGTCGGCATTTGCCGTTAACTGGTTACATAATGTAAGACGTATGTTTTTAGCAAAATAACTCTGTGTATTTTTGACAAATTTTTTATATATTTTTATACAATATTACTAAATCAATAGGCGCAAGCCTTTGATAATATAAAATAAGAAAGAGGGAATGAATTATGAAACACATCAGACAGATTGCAGTTGTATTTATGGCTGTACTCACACTGTCGTTAGTCGTACCGGATATTGTACCGGTTACAGACAGCATTACAACTGCTCAGGCAGCTGTAAAAATTAGCAAAAAATCATATCGACTAGTTAAAGGTGCATCTCTTCAGCTTAAATTAACCGGAACCAAGAAAAAAGCAAAATGGACTACAAGTAAGAGGTCTGTAGCAACTGTTTCTCCAAAAGGGAAAGTATCTGCAAAGAAAAAAGGAACAGCTACTATAACGGCTAATATAGGAAAGAAAAAGTATAACTGTAAAATTTATGTTGAAACCCCAACAATTAGTCACAGGAAAACTACAATAGAAGTTGGAAAAAGCACATCACTGAGGCTTAAAGGTACCAAACAGAAAGTTACATGGAAATCATCTAATACAAAAATAGCTACTGTTCGCAATGGCAAAGTAACAGGACGAAAATCCGGAAATGTCAAAATAACTGCAAATGTGCAAAAGAAAAAATATACATGTAATGTAAGAGTAAAAGATCCTTCAAATAAAACTAATCCAAATAAAAAAGTGCCTGTTACCACTTTATTTCTCAGCTCTGACTATATAAAGTTTAAAAAAGGAAATTCTCAAACAATAGGATTTACTATATACCCGCAAAATGCTACTGATAAGTATGTTAAATGGACTTCATCCAATCCAAGTGTTGCCTCTGTATCTAATGGAAAAATAACGGCTAACAGCATAGGCGTCACCACTATCACAGCCACTTGCGATAATAAAACAGCTACATGTTACGTTGAAGTAGAAAGTGATTTCGATAGCGAAATTGCCAAAAAGTTTATTTCTTATTCAAGTCAGGACTTATACAATAAATGTTATATTACTATTAAAAATAATTATAAGTATCCAGTAAATATAACAGCGACAACAACCTATTACAAAAATGGAGGAGTTGTTTCGCGTAACTCAAGTAGCAATGGTTTTCTAGCTCCTGGAAAAGAGAGTATATTAGTTACAAATTTTTACGATTTTTGGGGTGACTATGATAACCATAATGTTAATATTTCAGTAAATGGACCAGGAGAAGAAATTTGTGATGCTTCTGGTGTCCGTTGCGATGTTAAATCGGGAGAAAATAGCCGAATTGTGGAACTTACTAATACTTCCAACAAAACCAGTGATAGTACAGACGTAGATGTTTATTTTATTAATAATGGGAGAATTTCTCGAAGAGGTCCCTACACTATATATGTGAAAAATGTAGGTTCTAAAGAAACTTTAAAATTCGATTATAGTTTTGACTGGGATAACATTACAATCATTCCTGATAAATTTATCGTTTGTTTAAATGGAACTGTTGCATACAGTGAAAACATAAAATAATAAAAAACCGCCCGGTATTTGTGTACCGAACGGCTTAAATGTTACTATACAGACCCGCGAAGGACCATATAATATACCCTAGACAAGCATATTATATCATCTTTCTAAGCGTCTGTATAGGCGCTATTTTTATGTAAAAAACAGGAGGATGAACAACATGAGCATACAAGAAAAAAAGTATTTATCTAAGAAGACAGGTAAAACCACCATTAAATTTTTCGCCAATGTATATGATGTCAATACCAAGCAAAGATTTACTGGACCGGTAAGACTTACCAGGAAGGAAGCTATACACGATGAATCAGAGATCTTAAAGAAAATAGAAGACGGATTAAAGATCGAAAAGAAAAATAAGAAAATGTCTTTCGGCCAGGCTGCTGATTCCTGGTTGGTTGCTACTGAAGGACATTATGCTAATTCTACCTTAAAAACATATAAGCGGTATTATTCGGATTATCTCAAAGATATATTTGAGGAGCGGGCAGTTAGCAGCATTACTTCTGTTCATATTCAAAATTATATAAACGTCATGAAAAAGAAGTACGGAGCTGAAACCGTAAATAAATGTATCAATATACTATCCAATATTTTTAATTACTCCATCGATACCCTTAAGATTATTTCTTCAAATCCCTGCTGCCGGGTGAAACGAGCAAAAGTTATTCTGCCAGCAAAAACTACTTGGACGGACGAACAATGCATGTACTTCCTAAAGCTTCCAGAAGTACGTTTCTCTCGTTTCTATGGAATGTTCGTATTATCATTATTAACCGGTGCGCGTCCTGGAGAGGTATGTGGCATTGCAGAAACCGATCTTACAAATGCGGGTGAATTAACTTTGCATAGAGGATTAGATAATGATCTGGTGGTTTCTGATATGAAGACTTCCCAAAGCCACCGCGGGCTTACGCTTCCGGATCCGATAGCAAAGGCTGTCGAACGTAGCTTACAATGGAAAAAGGAGATGCAGGCAAAGCAAGAAGGTTTTGCAGATAATGACTTCTTATTTGTAAATGAAGATGGTAAACCGATAAAACCAGACACTTATTCAAAAGCGTTCAGGACGATTTTAAAGCGTCACAATGATAAGATAGAGAAATACTTGGACGCACACGGCAAACTTCCAAATGGCAGTGCTGTGCTTCCACAGATTGCCCTATATGACTGCCGGCATAGCTTCGCCACCAATAATTTGAGTAACGATGAACGGCACGAAGTTATTGCACAAATAATGGGAAACAGTGTTAAGACACTCTTATCCCGGTATGCGCATGTAGACACTAAAATGACAAGCAAGACATTAGAAAATTATTCGAAACATGTTGCTATGTAACAATAGTATATAACTCAAAAATCAAATGACGTTAACCATTTTCGTAAACCAAAAAAACGCGGGCCTGAGATCACTACTCTCAAACCCGCATAAATACTACAAAATACAAAAGCGCGAGACGGGACTCGAACCCGCGGCCTCGACCTTGGCAAGGTCGCGCTCCACCAACTGAGCCACTCGCGCATAACTTACTTCTTCTTCTTTTTTTATCTCCTTGAGACAAGAATTATAATACTATATCTTCCTGGATTTGTCAACAGTTATTTTGAAATTTTTTATATTTTTCAAATTGTATATTCTATTTTGTTAAAAAATAGAATGAAGAACGGTATTCAAAAGCTGAACAACATTTCCCTGTTATTCAAAAAACTAGAAAACCCAGGGACTTTCCAGGCAAATGATACCATCCTCCATTAGATATTTATTATTTACTGTTATCATTATAGCTTAATTTAAGATATTAATTTATAATTCAGTTTTCATTATTTTAATATTCACTATATTTCACACTTCCCCAGCATTTACAAATTACTGTTTCAACAGAATACTCAGGACATATTGATTATTCGGAAGTGATTTATGAGTGATATTATTCAGGCGGATTAAGTCTAAATCCACCCAGATCTCTTCTGCTGCAATCATAACATTGGCGAACATGATTCCCAGATTTAATTCTGCAAATTTACCAAAGGTCCCATTCGCCATCACTGCTTTTTTACAAAAAACATGAATTCTGTTTTCATATACAACGAATCTCCAGGGCTGGCTGTTATAGCTGGATGGTGCCAGCCTTGCAGTATCCAGAATCTCTTTCACCCAGGTTTTGGGCCTTTCTTTATATGCGCATAGTTCATCCATACTCAGACGCTTCGCTTCATAATCATGGCGAAACAGGGAACCCTTAGGGAATCCGAATGCCATCGCAGTGACAAATTCATACCCTTCTTCTTCCATCTTTTTATCTTTTCTTTTTGCCATGCCCAAAAAGCAGCATCCAATGCCCTTTGTATTTAAATACAATGATATATGCTCCATAATATAGCCTGCATGCAGATCTCTTTTTTCTTTCTTCTCAGCGTACAGAGCAATATAATAAGGCGCGCTTACATTTACAAGTCCACCAACACGGCCTCTTTTTGTAACATTATCAATAATTTCAACTTTCACACCAATTCCAGGAAATATCGGTTCTATTTCCTCTACAAATTCCAGGATCCCGCATAAGATTTTATCATCTATAGCTTCCTTTTTAAAATTCCGTATCGATTTTCTGACATAAATCGCTTCGTACAGATTCATTCTTCTCACCCATTTAAACATTTTGTAACAATATTGTAACATGTTTTTATCAGAATATCTACTGCAAATTTGATGGAAAATTGTTTTTTTTTCAAAGCATTAACTGTACAATTGTTCTAATTTATCCAAATAACTTTCAAAAACTTTCAGAGCCTCATCCACCGGCTCCGGCCGTGTCATATCCACTCCGCACAATTTCAGCAAGTCAATAGGATCCATGGAACTTCCGCTGCTTAAAAACTTCTTATAGTTTTCTACTGCATCTTTCTCTCCATTTAATATTTTACTGCTGATGGCAATTGCAGCCGAGAATCCCGTTGCATATTGATATACATAAAATGGTGTATAAAAATGAGGGATTCTTGCCCATTCATAGGAAATATCCTCATCAATCACCATGCCATCTCCATAATAAGTTTTATTCAGATTATAATATAATTTGCACAATATTTCTGCATTCAGTGTACCGCCTTCTCCCACTACTTTATGAGTTGCTTTTTCAAATTCTGCAAACATTGTCTGGCGGTATAGGGTGCTCTTGAACTGATCCAGGAAGTAATTAATCAGATATGCCTTTTCCTGTCTATCCTCTGTCTTTTCAATTAAATGATGAATCAGAAGTGCTTCATTGCATGTAGATGCCACTTCAGCCACAAAAATCTTATACCCGGCATAAATATACGGTTGGTTTTCATCCGAATAATAAGAATGCAGAGCATGCCCCATCTCATGTGCCAGAGTAAATACACTATTCAGATTATTCTGATGATTCAGCAATACATAGGGATGAGTTCCATAAGCGCCCCAGGAGTAAGCACCTGTCCTCTTTCCTTCATTTTCATATACATCAATCCAGCGGCTGTCAAATCCCTTTTTCAATAAATCCAGATACTCATCCCCCAGGGGTTCCAGCCCTTCCAGTACGATTTTCTTTGCCTGATCGTAAGCAATCTTCATATCTACTCCGGACACCATGGAAACATGAAGATCATACATGTGAAGTTCATCCAGATTTAAAAGTTTTTTTCGTAATTCTACATAACGGTACATCAGATTTATATTCTTATGAACTGCTTCAATCAGATTATCATAGACATGAATCGGTATATTACTGTCATCAAGGGCTGCTGCAAGTGCGGAATCATACTTTCTTGTTTTGGCAAAAAAAGCTGCCTGTCTCGCATTGGCATCGAAAGTAGCCGCCAGTGTATTCTGAAAGCTCTTATAAGAGGCGTAAATGGTATCAAAAGCTTCTTTGCGGACATTCCTGTCCTTGCTTTCTAAAAAGGATATATAGCGCCCCTGTGTCAATCTGGTGATATCTCCATTTTCATCTGTTATATCTCCAAATTTAATATCTGCGTTGTTAAACATACTGAAAATATTGCCCGGTCCCTGGGCAACCTCAGAAACACCCGCCAGTAACTCTTCCTCTTGCTCAGATAAAACATGGTTTTTCTGCCTGATGATATCTGTCAAAAATTTCTCGTATCTGCTAAGATCACTTGTCTCTTCTTTGAATTTCTCCAGTAATTCTTCCGGTATCCCAAGAATTTCCGGCACCACAAATGCCGTGGCACTGTTAAGCATGGTCATTATTACCTGCGATTCTCCGGACATCTGCTGATACTTTCCATTACCGGTATTCTCATGTAATTTCTGGTTTGCATAGACATAGATTTTTTCCCCAAGCTGATTCATCTCACTGTAGGCATCCAGCATTTCCAGAAGGCGGCTTCCACTGTCTTTTAAATGTCCCCGAAAGGCTGTAAAATCCTCAATCATTTTCTCCAGCTGCCTGCTGTCTTCTCCCCATGCCTCATCTGTTTTGTAGAGATCTTCTATTGCCCATGTATTTTCAATCTTCTGTTGTTCCCTGGTTATAATCTGGTTTCCTTCTGCCATATAAATACCTCCATTCTTTGCTTCCATTATTATGGTTAAGTATACGATCCTGAAAAATTGCTGTCAAGGGGGTACATCCCGGTCAGTCCAATTCTTTAAAAAAATCACACAACAAAAAACCAGAGATGCTCTATAGCAGCTCCGGTTCTAATCTTATAAGGATAATCCCTATCAGACAATTCATCAGTCATCAATAGTCATCCGCTATCTGCATTTCACAATAAAAACGCTGCTGCCTTCCCGATCATTAATTACTGTTTCTTTTACCAGTTTAAAATAATTTTGTCTTCGCAGTGTACCCAGGAGTACCTCTCTCTCGTCGGAATACATTACAATGCATCCGTCCTCTTTTAACACCTCTGTGGATTTCGACCAGAATTTCTCGTAAAGTTTCTGCACAAATACCCGGTCTTTTGTCTTAGATACACCCGGCATATTAGTCACAATCTCATCGAACAGATATTCATGGCGGAAATCAAAATAATCCCGGTTAATGTAATGAGCTATCATACCTGCATTTTTCGTATTTTCCTCTGCTTTTACTACCGCTTCTTCCAAAATATCAAGACCATAAATCGGATCTGCCTTAGATATTTTACTGCGTTCTATCAGCATGGTTCCTACACCGCAAAACGGATCTAATACCTGTGCCCCATCTTTTAAATATTCTTTAGAAAGTTCCATGATGAGCGCCGCATTGCAGGGAGATATAGAGGTAGGCAGCGCCTGCTTCCGATAAGCAAACCGTTTATCCTCTAAGGTATATAACTTTAACAGTGGAATAAAATCCCCTGCTTTATTCTCAATCAGACGCAGTTCTATTTCATATTCAGATGAAGAATTAATCATTTTTCTATCCAGCTGCTTTTCAAGAGATGCTGAAAATTTACGTATAAACGTTCCCTTCTTATCCAACGTCATACGGCTTTTTAACTCAACGCGAAAATAAAACGATCCCTCTTCACTATGCATTTCCTCCAAAAAAGGCAGCAGGCCTGAACGTTTCAGCTGATATGCCATTTCCTCTGGCGTTCCTTTCAGTACCGGGGCTCCTTTGACAGGAAACAGCATTTCCTGATAAGTACGGATTGGCAGAATATCCGTAAGGCATTCAGTAGCTACCCGCAGGCCTCCTGCAAGCATCTTAATCTCTCCGCCTTTAATCTGGTTTTTCGTTACTTCCCTGTGGTTTCGGTTTGTAAGTAAAATCACTTCCAACGCTTTATCCACTCCTGTAAACTTATGCTTTTGCGGCTTTTCATATTTCAGAATCATATTTTGCAGCAGCGCAGCTTCTTCCCTCACATGCTTCACATTAGATTCCTCTACCGGATCATTTGTGAGTTCTGAAAGCCTTTTTTTTAACATAGGCAGGTATTCCTGATATTCATACTGTGAAATTGCTTTTAACAAATCTGCTTTTATAAAGAGTTTTTCTTCCTTTTTATATGCCTTTATCAAAACCGGCAATAAATCCTGGCATTCCAGATCCCCTATTATCAGAGCTGCATTTTTTCTTACTTTCGCATCTTCATTCTTTAAAAGTGTAACAAACACATCAAATTCTCCTGCCAGTTCATATGCCAGTGCACGTTTAGCAAAAGGTTCTTTCATTTCCTGCCGAAGAGAAATCAAATTTTTTCTTACCTCGGTACCATCACAAATACTTTTATATAACTCTTTTATCATAAAGCTCCTTACAGGCTTCTAAGCCCGCTCTCTCTCATTATTCTTTTCCATGATTTTTTTACGGCTCTGTTCCAGTACAAGATCTCTTAATTTACCGGTAACCGTAAACTCTCTGGCTTCATTTACCCCATAATTCATCTGCAGCTCATACTCCAGTGGAAGCCAGGTTGATATATCTGCTTCGTTATGCTGAATAACCGCTTCCATTTTATCTAATACATGAAATAATCTGGCCTCTTTTGACTTGTTTTCCTCCATCTCCCGGTGGAGATCTAAAAACTCCTGCTTCCTGCCATTGTCCAGCATTTCAGCAATATTTCTTATTTCTGATCCTTCAACTGCTCTTGCTTCTTCTGTCTTTTCAAAACAGGGGATATCGCCTGTCACAGCCTCTCCCATATCATGAACCAGGCACATATGCATCACCTTTTCCATATCCAGATCAGGAAAATCATCCTGCAGCAGCCAGGCAAACATTACCAGACTAAAACAGTGCTCTGCTACACTTTCTTTTCTTCCCGACGAAGTCTCACAATGTCTGGTATTACATTTTAACTGTTCTGCAAGTTTCAGAAACTTTAATATGGATTCTGCATTCACGGATTACCCCTCCATCACTTTTACATAATAAGACCTGTTACGGGGACCGTCAAATTCGCAAAAATAAACTGCCTGCCAGGTACCTAGTATCAGCTTGCCATTTTCCAGTATCAGCGTAGAAGATGCTCCTACTGCTGCCGATTTCATATGGGCATGGGAATTTCCTTCAAAATGGCGGTATTCTTTATCCTGCGTAGGAAATACCTTTTCATAACCGTAAATAAAATCTGTGCAGACATCCGGATCACAGTTCTCATTAATGGAAATGCCAGCCGTTGTATGGGGACAATAAATGACAACAATTCCATCCGTGACCCCGCTTTTTTTTACATCCTCTTTTATGCTTCCTGTAATATCTACAAGACGCTGCCGCTGTGATATTGTTAAATTATGCTTATAGGTGCTCATTTCGTATACTCCTCCATATAATTTCCTACATCTGTCTTAAAAGCTTCCCACTTATCTTCATTTTCCACAAAATACTTGGGGCAGATTTTTCCCGTAACATCGTAATGCCTGATTATCTGATCCGTCCCCAGGTCGAACTTCCCGCACAGAAAAGCCACCAGCTTAACAAGAGATTCATAGGTTGCATCATTATATTTACCGCTTTCATCCGGGTGACAGCACTCAATAGAAACGGTATCGTTATTTCTGTCATTGGAAGCATATGCCATCTCGGAAGTCGGTACACACTGAATAATTTCCCCATCCAGTCCGATAACAAAATTACTGCTCAGATAATCATTCTGAAGATCCTTGAGACTATCAAAATAATCCCTGTTTTCCTGCGCCGTAGTCATAGGATTTGCAAGATAATGTACCACGATAGCAGTAATCTTATCAGTAGGTATCCCCGGTCTTGAATATGGATTTATATCTAACAGCTGAACATCAATATCCGGCTCCGGTATAGGATTCCCATCTTCCGTATCCTTAGCCTGCTGGTTTTCTGCAGTTGTTTCCGAAACACTGACCGGCTGAGTCTTATGGAATACCAGTTTATAACCTGCAACAGCAAGAACAATAATAAATATTCCGGCTCCTATCACGATTGTTCTTCTCACCATCTCTTCGCGCTGCTGCTTCTGTGTTGCCTGTCCCCCTCTTGATCTCCTTTGGGACGATCTTCTTTTGCTTCTTTCAATTTTTCTGGTATATCTGCTTCTATGATTGCTTCTCATTCGTATTCTCACTTGACCGCATGTATATCGCAAGCCTGCCTGCGATACTGCCATATAATAGTGTGATAGTCCTTCACACCTTTTCCAGGTTGCATTTCCGTTCTGCATAAAGTTTTCGTACTTTATTTTAACTCTTCCAGTATACCTTGATATTGTGAAAATTTTTACAACAATATCTTAAATTTTCCTTAACACAAGAGTGGGAATTAATTCTCAACCACGCTCTAGAGCGTGTTTTAAAATTGCTTTCTGGCAGCTGTGCGTCACAGTTTGTGGGAGATTTGTCCCGGATGAAGGG
>OKWQ01000315.1_pt1 | contig 18679 bp, 18 predicted proteins | sample 1607071 | NCBI WGS metagenome assembly OKWQ01 (sample SAMN07501039, study PRJEB24779) | human gut metagenome
GTTCCAGGGATGGAACAATAGGAAGCCGGCAGCCAGAAAGAGCCGGGTAAAACACATAGAGAAGCGCTTGCTTAGACATTGTCGGGTGGGCGCTTCTTTGCGTAATGGATAGGCGGGTGATGTTATGGCAGTAAAGATATACAGCAAAGACAAGTACAACATATACCTTACGGACAACAGCTACATAGTACATAACACACGCAAGGAGTTTGAGGCAGGGCACACACATATAAACAGCTTAGATACTGCTAAGTACATAATTGATCTGGCAATACACAGAAGTATGCCACATCACCTTAGTACGTATCTATTAGCCAATCTCATACGTATATCTAACGATGTTGTGTATAGCAGTAAGGTAGCAGAGTTAATACAGAACAAAAAGAATAAGCAACCATATAGGAACAGGAGCATGTAAGATGGAACAGGAAACCCTCGAATGGATCAGACAATTGATACGAGATAATGACATGCACGCTTTCTACACCTCATCTTTATGGAGAAAGAAACAACATCAGATACTTAAACAACAGCATTATGAATGCCAGAGATGTAAGGGGAAAGGGCAAGTGACTAAAGCGGTAACTGTACATCATAAGAAGTATTTACGCAAGAATCCACATTTAGCACTAGAAGACAGCAACCTGGAAGCAATATGTGGTAAATGCCATTACGATGAACACCACAGAAAGAAGTATGGATTTACAAATGAAGAGAGGTGGTAGTGATGGCACTGCTTTATTACACCCCCGGGTAGAAAAAATGAGAAAACTCTAAGGGAACGGTGACCGGGAGGGTTCTCGTAAGGGGAGAAAATTAAAAAAATATGAAAAAGTAAGGAAGTGATGGTAAAATGGCAAGACCAATGAGCGCAGAAACCAAAAGAGAAAAAACACTGGAAAGCCTGAAAAATGCACTAAAACTGAATAAAATGAAGGAACGGTTTTTGGAAGATAAAGCGGAAGAGTACATGTCATTTTACGATGACTTAAGCTATATTAATGACGCACTTATTCAGTTAAAACAAACCGATAATTGCACATTAAAAATATATACAGATGCAGTATCAGAAAAAAGACGGATTTCATCTGAGATGAGGAGCATATTAAATTTCCTGGGGTTAAAGCCAACAGACGTAAACCTTCCGTCAGATGGTGGTGATAGCGACGAAGAGTTATAGCAGGTTCATAGATCCATACATCTGTAAAATAAAAAATAATGAAGTAGCACATTGCCGTGAACAGGAGCAGATGATGGACAACATTGTCATTCCGATGTTAGACCGAGATGATGTTAAAATAGATGAAGAAAAAATTGAAAGAGGACTTTCGTTACAGAAATACTTTCCATACAAATTAATTGAATGGGAAGTATTTTTATTTGCGTTAATTGCCGGTACGTTTTTTGATAATGGAGATATCGTCTTTAATGATATTAGAGTTATGGTAGGACGTGGGAGTGGAAAAAATGGTTTTATTTCGTTCCTATGCTTTTATTTCTTATCACCATATCACGGTGTACGGGGATATAACATAGATCTGATGGCAAACTCGGAAGATCAGGCGAAAACTTCTTTTAAGGATGTATATGAAATTATTACAGATCCAATCAAAGACGAATATGAAAAAGTTTTAAAGATCAATTACCATGCCACAAAAGAATTAATAACCGGGAAGAAAACAAAGTCCGATCTGCGGTTTAATACATCTTCCAAACGCGGAAAAGATAGCAAGCGAACAGGATGCATCATATTTGACGAAAAACACGAATACACAGATGTACAGAATATGAACACATTAAAGTCTGGACTTGGTAAAGTATGGCACGGAAGAATTATAACTATAACCACAGATGGACACATCAGGGGGGCAGTACTGGATCAAGAAAAGGAACAGAACCAGGCGATTTTAAAAGAGTACAATCCACTAAATAGAACACTGGTTTTCTGGTGCCGGATAGAGGAAGAAAAAGAGTGGAATCAAATAGAAAAACTTGTAAAAGCAATTCCTAGCCTAAATGATTTTCCAAGTTTGAGAACAACAATACAAAAAGAAATTGTAGATATGCCGTATAACATGGATTATTTTACAGAATTTATGGCGAAACGCTGCAATTATCCAATTGGGAATAAAGAAGTTGAGGTTGCCACCTGGAAAGACATACTTGCAACAAACCAAGAAATGATTGATTTACAGGGGAAAAATTGTGTAGGGGGTGTAGATTATGCGAAAACGAATGACTTCGTAGCAGTTGGGCTTACCTTTAAACATAGCGGAAAGTACTATCATATACACCATACCTTTATTTGCTCCAGATCTAGGGATCTAGGAGGCATTAAAGCTCCACTTAAGGAGTGGGAAATAAAAGGAGATGTAGAATTTGTGGATGACGTTGAAATACCACCGGAAATTGTAACTGGCTGGTTTGAACGTATGGGACAGATATACAATATCATAAAAATAGCAATTGATAATTTCCGGTATTCATTACTAAATTCTGCATTTAAAAAGATTGGATTCGATGCGTATGAAAAGAAGAATATAAAACTGGTGCGTCCTTCAGACATAATGAAAGCAGCGCCAATCATTAACTCTGCTTTTTTAAACCATATTATTGTATTTGGGGATGTTCCCATTATGAGATGGTATGTGAATAATACGAAAAAGATTGAAAAGGATGGGAATATAACCTATGGAAAAATCGAAGCCAACTATCGAAAGACAGATGGTTTCATGGAATTCACAAATACAATGGTATTAGAAGAAGAAATACCAGAAGATGTAAATTATAGCATCAATTTTGGCGTTTATACTTATTAGGAAGGAGGAAACATGGGATTTTGGAATTGGATACAAGGAAAAATGCTGGGAGGAAAAAGCATTGAGGTAACGGCAGACACCATAGCCAGTTATATAGACCAGGATAAAATGTCAAGATTGGTAATGGAAGAGTTCACGATACACGCGGCAATTAATTTAATTGCTAACTGCATTTCAAAATGCGAATTTAAAACTTTTCAGTCGGGGAAAGAATTTATAGGTGAAGAGAGTTACAAATGGAACTACGAACCGAATATAAACCAAAACTCAAGCCAGTTTATTCAGGAACTTGTTACGAAACTGCTGTATAACAATGAGTGCCTTGTTGTAGAAAGCAATGGACAGCTAATCATAGCAGAGTCATACGGAAGCCAAGAGTTTGCGCTAAAAGAAACCATATTCAGCGGAGTAAGCAGAAAAGGATTTACTTATAACCGTACATTTAATATGTCGGATGTGCTTTATTTTAAATTAAATAATAAAAACATTAGGCAAATGCTGAAAAATCTATGTAATGGATACAACCAGATACTGAACGAAGCGGTTGAAAAATATGAAAAGGCCGGCGGCGAAAAAGGAACTCTGCATATAGATGCAGTAGCCCAGGGAAAGAAATACGGAGAAAAAAGTTTTGAGGATGTATTTGAAGACCTGATGAACAACCGGTTTAAAAAGTTTTTTAATAGCCGCAGTGCAGTGCTGCCATTGTTTGATGGATTTGAATATACAAAGCAGGCGGCAGAACAAAGTAAGAAGTCAACGTCTGAAGTAAAAGACATAACGGATCTGACAGAAGAAATTTTACAGACAGTTGCCAGAGCATTTAATATTCCCGTTTCTCTTTTAAAGGGAGATGTGTCAGATGTGGATAAGATTACTAAAAACTTCCTTACATTCTGCATAGATCCAATCTGCGAAATGATTGCAACGGAGATTAACCGGAAACGCTATGGAAAGAAACTGGTGCAGACGGGAAGCTATATCAAGATAGACACTACGACAATTATGCATGTAGATATATTTGATATAGCAGAAAAAATAGATAAATTAATAGCAAGCGGTATGTACTGCATTGATGAGCTGCGGAAGAAACTCGGAGATGCAGAATTAAATACAGAAGAATCTAAAAAACACTTCATTACGAAGAATTACATGGACCTTAGCGGTCTGGAAGGTGGTGATACAGGGTGAAAAACAATGTAACAAAGTTCCGGTTTGAACAACTGGCCGGCACAGAAACGTTTAAGCTTTACATTTATGACAATGTAACGGCTTATGGAGATTTCAACTGGGATACATGGGACTACGATGATTCGGAAACAAGCGCGAATTATTTTCGGGAGCAGCTTGGAGGGATATCGGAAACCGGGACAATTGAACTGCATGTAAATAGCTATGGCGGCGATGTAAAAGAAGGTATTGCAATTTACAATCTGTTAAAACAGCATGGAGCATATAAAGTATGTTATGTGGATGGATTTGCATATTCCATAGCCAGCGTGATCTGCCTGGCCTGTGATAAGGTTATTATGGGATTAGGTACATCAATGCTGCTGCACAACATGTCTATGTATACTTATGGAAATGCCGAGATGCTTCGCAAATGTGCAGATGATCTGGATGTTTTAATGGAATCCAATCGTCAGATATACATGGCAAGAGCTAAGAATTTGACCGAGGAAGAACTTATACAGATGATGGATAAGGAAACATACCTTACACCAGAACAATGTCTGGAATACGGGTTTTGTGATGAAATAGGCACATACCAAGCAGATCAAAATCGAATAAATCAACAGTCTGCAAATAAAGTGCAGCAGCTTCAACAGCAGCTTAACAGTATACAGTCGTTCCGGCAGGAAATGAAGCAGTTTGTACCGGAACAAAAGCAGAAAGAACCAGAGAAGACAGAATCGGAAAAAAAAGAAGATTTAGAAAAAGAGAAAGTACTCACTATGATGGGTGCTTTTTTTCACGCATTCACAAATAACAAAATATCAGGAGGAAACAAAGAATGAAAAATGCAGATTTATTAAAACAGGAAAACACACAGCTGATGCAGGCCCTGTCCAAAGCTTTAACAGACAATGATGAAAATGCAATGGCAGCAGCTTTTACCCAGTTTGCAGAAGGAGTCCAGGAAAGGATTATGCAGGAATATGGGGATCTTAGGGAAAGTAAGGACTCTGCAATTATGGCATCCCGGGGGATCAGGCAGTTAACGAATGAAGAAAATAAATTTTATCAGGCATGGATTGAAGCTGCACAGGCTCCAAACCCACAACAGGCCCTGGTGGATATCCAGAAAGCTATGCCGGAAACAATTATTGATTCCGTTATCGAAGATATGCAGGGATCACACGCGTTGCTGAATGAAATTGATTTTATTAATTGCCAGGGCGCAATTAAGATGATTGTAAATGCAGACAACATAGAACTTGCGACATGGGATGCATTGACAACGGCAATCAGCACAGAATTAGCTGGCAAAATTGACACGATGGATATGACTCTTGCTAAATTAAGTGCTTTTATTCCGGTAGCGAAAGACATGTTGGCACTCGGTCCGGTATGGTTAGACAACTATGTAAGGATTATACTATCGGAGGCATCCGCTGGAGGATTAGAAAAAGGGATTTTAAAAGGTACCGGAAAGAACCAGCCAATCGGTATGTGTAAAAATCTGGATGGTGCTGTAACGCAGGGAGTATATGCAGATAAGACAAAAGTTGCATTAACTAGCCTTGATCCGGTAGAATATTGTGCGGTAGTCGCACCGCTGGCAAAGAAACCAATTGAAGGATACCGTGTGGTACCCGAGGTGATGCTTGTAGTAAATCCAGTTGACTATATTAAAAAAGTCCTTCCGTCTGCTACAGTCCGTACAACGGATGGAAGTTACAACAATAATATTTTCCCGTATCCGACTAAGGTTGTGCAGTCAGCCATTCTTAACGAGGGAGAGGGAATCATGGGACTTCCGAAAAAATATTTTATGGGTATCGGAGCCGGATCATCTGGGAAAATAGAATATTCAGATGAATACCAGTTTCTGGAAGACAACCGTGTTTATATTACCAAGATGTATGGCATGGGCAAACCAAAAGATAATAATGCATTCCAGTATTTAGATTTAACAAACCTGAAACCTACACCAATGAAGGTAGAGGTTACAAATACAGAAGCAAACCCGGTGAATGTGAAGCAGAAAGCATCTGCATAAGGAGTAGCCTATGGCTGGATTATTAAGTGATGTTCGGAATTATCTGGACATCACATATGATGACCTCGAAACGGACCAGAAACTTACTGGGATTATAGAACGTGGGAAAGTATATCTGGATAATATAGCCGGGGTGCAGCAGGACTACGAAAAGGAAGCAGCTTCCCGGCAGCTTTTATTCGATTATTGCAGATACGCAAGAAACAATGCCTTAGAATATTTTGAAGGAAATTTTAAAACAGAATTACTAACACTTAGAATCGGGGTGCAGGCAGATGATTACGCAAAAAGCCAAGGATACATTTGAAGTATTCAATGATGGAATCTGCTCATTTTGTGAAATCGACGATGATGGGAATGCAGGAACTGTCAAAGCTAATATAAGGTACCAAGAACGCACAATAGGCGTAACAAGGTTTTATGAGGCAATGACTGCTAAAGTGCAGGTTGACCGCCTGATCAGAATTCCGGCACAGTCCTGGATAACTACAGAGTATCTGGCAGTAATCGGAATGGAAGTTTTTGAAATAAAACAGGTGCAGAAAGTTAGTGACACTCTTCCAAAGATAAATGATGTTTCACTGCATCTAACCCGAAGAAGGAGGATTGCAGATGGCTAGATTCGATATACAGGGGTTTGACCAGCTGTTAACGGAGCTTGATAGACTTGGGAGGTTTGACGAAATAGCACCGAAGATGTTAGAAGAAAGTGTTCCAATTTTGGAAGCAGAAGTAAGAGAACAGGCATCAGCCCACTGGGTTAGCGGCGATATGGTTAATTCCATAAAGAAATCTGGTAAGGCAGCTGGAAGGGGCGGCGGTTATTATATCTGTGTACGTCCTACTGGCACAGATTCGAAAGGTGTTAGAAACATGGAAAAGATGGCATGGTTGGAATTTGGAGTCAAAGGACGACCTGCAACACCGGTTCTTACCACAGCGGTACTAAACGCAGAGCCAAAGGTTATTGCAAAGATGCAGGAAGTATTTAACCGGGAGGTGGCAGGCGGATGACAGCAGATATGAAATTGCAACAGGTTTTAGAAAAGACCGGCCTTCCAGTTAAGCAGTATGAATATAAAGGAGCAAAGCCGGAGTATATACTTATCAACGAAGAAGATGAACGCGGTATAGGGCATGCTGATGACCGCCCCCAGGCAATGTCTTTATGGTGGCAGGTACACATATTTGCACCCAAAGAAAGCGATTACCGGGCGAGGAAAAGACAGGTAAGACAGCTTCTTATAGAAGCGGGCTTCACATTAGGAAGCATACGCACCCTGTACGAACAGGAAACAGAAACCATGCACGTAGTTATTTCGTGCAATATAACAGAAAATATAGAGGAATAAAAATTATGGCAAAAGTAGGATTAAAACATGTAGTAGCATCTAAATTAAAAGAGGATGGAACCACCTATGACAAAGGATTTGTAGTAGGAAAGGCTATGAAAGCATCTATAACAGCAGAGTCTAATGATGTAAAACTCTATGCAGATGACGGAGTTGCAGAGTCTGATAAAAGCTTTAAGGGAGGTAAAATCTCTTTAGGTGTAGATGATCTAACCAATAAGGTGTACTGTGATCTGCTGGGGCATGCATACACAGCGGGAAGTGAGGAAGACCCGGCAACGCCAGAGACCGTGATTGCAAGTGTAAACGATATTGCACCATATGCAGGTGTAGGATTTTATGGGAAGGTAATTCGAAACAATAAACCATCTTATATGGCTAAATGGCTGAAAAAAGTGCAGTTTGCAGAACCGGCGGATGAAACTGAAACCAAAGGAGAAACTGTAGCCTTCCAATCACCTACCATTGAAGGTGATGTATTTACCATGAATGACGGCACATGGAAGGAGCAGGCGGAATTCACAGACGAAGCAAAAGCAATCGCCTGGCTGGATAAAAAAGCAAATATTACTGCAACACCAGCATAAGGAGATTAACATATGAGCGATTTAAGACCGATCGGCGAACCGATCATGATAGAAGGGGTGGAACGGCATCTGCTGTTCACCCTTAACAGTTGCGACGCTATTCAAGATAAGTTTGATTCCTCGCTGGAAGAAGTGATTGATATGCTAATGGACAAACGCAAATGCTTAAAGGCAACGAAAGGTGTACTGACTGAGCTGCTAAATGATGAAGTAGAAAGACTTGACCACGATAAAAAAGAACATGAGTTTAAAAAATATACTTGGCAGGAAATAGGATGGATTTTAAAGCCTGATAATGTTTCGGAAGCAATGTTCGCTATATTGAGAGCATATGGGATATCCATTCCAGAAACTGATGAATTTGACTCCCCAAACGCCGGGGGCGGGCAGAAAGAATAAACACTGCCCGCTTACTTTATATTGGAAGCAAGATATTAAACTATACAGAAAATGAAGTATTTGCTATGACACTTCGTAAATTTTTCTTGATATATGACGAATACCTTCTACTGAATGGCTTGAAAGAGGTTGAAGTTACTGTTGAAGATGTATTTTGACTGGAAAAAAAGAATTTGCTGTTGTATAATAGAAAAAAATATACGGGAGGAAATAGCAATGAAAAAAGGTTTGCTTATATTGCTTTTGTGTGGTTCGTTGGTAATTTCGGGATGCGGAGGAGCCAAAAAGGATTCTAGCGATCCTGTAGCCATGCAAGAAACTGAGACTCAAAAAGAAACAGAAATGAATGGAGATTTTAGGTCTACAACGTGGGGAATTGATAAAGAAAGCGTTAGGAAATTGGAAGGTGAACCTTTGCAAGAGGATGACTCGGGAATGGTGTATTTAGATAAAGTTGCCTCTTATCCAGTTGATGTATTTTACAAGTTTTCCAATGGTAAATTAATTAGAGGATTATATACCTTTACCCAAACTCATTCAAACGACAACTTGTATTACGATGATTATGAAGATTTGATTGAAATATATACAAAAAAGTATGGGGAACCAGCAAAGCGAGCAGAGAAGTGGAGTGATGAGCTTTATAAAGGTGATAAAACAAAACTTGGAATGGCTGTTTCAGCAGGGCACGTAGTGTTTGCTACTTTTTGGCAAACAGAAACAACGGATGTTTCACTGATCCTTAAAGGTGATAATTTTGAAATTTATTTAACTGCCTTATATGATGATAAAAATTATGAAAGTGAAGTTGATACAAATGGAATATAGAACGAAGAAAACCGCTCAGAAATGAGTGGTTTTTTATTTGTAAAAAGAAGGTGGTGAAATCTTTGGCCGGAAGTTCCACGATAGAAGCAGGAATAAAGCTTAATGGTGAAAAAGAATTTAAAAGCGCAGTTTCCAATGTAGGCGAAGAATTGCGAAGATTAAAGACAGAAACAGATCTGGTAAAAACAACATTTGATGGACAGGCGAATTCCGCAGAAGCCCTTTCTGCAAAGCAAGATGTTTTAACCAGGACATTGGAAACGTACCGAAAAAAAGAAACAGAGGTAAGAAAAGGGCTTGACCATGTGAAGGAATCCTACAACAATGTTGGGCAGGGACTGCAAAAATTGTATGGGGATTTGGAAAACGCGACAAATAAGTTAAATGAACTTAAACTTATTTACGGTGAATCATCAGAGGAAGTTAGTAAGCAGCAAAAAGAAGTTGATAAACTCTCTACTGCCGTACAACGCGGGGAAAGAAATTATGAATCCGCTGCAAACCGAATTAGACGATGGGAAACAGACTTAAACAGAGCCAGTACAGAGACCATAAGAGCAAGCCGGGCAGTAAACGAAAATGCAGATTATCTGCGTGAAGCAGAGACGGCTGCAAACGGTTGCGCTAACAGTATAGATGAATTTGGAAGGCGTGTAAGACAGACAGCCGGGCAGACGGATCAATCATCAGAAAGCATCGAAAATCTAAGTAACAGAGCAGAGCAGACTTCTGATTCGTTGCAGTCAACAGGCCGAAGTGTAGATATATTTGGTCAGGCTCTTATGGCAAATTTAGTTTCTGGAGCCATATCTGGTGCAATTGATAAATTAAAAGAGTTTGCCACAGAGATTGTAAAAACTGTGACAGAACTCGATGCAGGAGCGCACCAGCTGCAAGCCAGTACTGGGGCATCCGAGGCCAGTATGATTAGATACCGGGACGTAATGCAAGATGTATGGGCGGGAAATTTCGGGGAGAGTTTTGACGATATAGCAGAGGCAATGTCCCTAATTAATAGAACAATAGGCGAATTGGACTCATCGACCATGAAAGAAATGTCAGAAAACGCAATCACGTTACGAGACACATTTGGGTTTGATTATCAGGAGTCTATCCGATCAGTTGATATGCTTATGAGTCAGTTTGGATTAAATGGTCAGCAGGCATTTAATTTAATCGTGCAAGGGGCGCAGCAAGGCCTGGACAAAAACGGAGATTTGCTGGATAGCATTAATGAATATGCGGTACATTACCAGCAGTTGGGGTACAGTGCTGATGAGTTTTTTAATTCATTAAAGAATGGTACCGATGCCGGCACTTTTTCCGTAGATAAACTTGGCGATGCAATGAAAGAATATGGCATCCGATCAAAAGATTTAGCCAACACTACAGACGAAGCCTTCCAAGCGATGGGATTGAATGCAGCAGAAATGCGCAACGATTTCGCGAAGGGTGGAACAAGTGCAAGAGAAGCGACTGACAAGGTATTAAAGGCGCTGTTTAGCATGGAGAGTGAAGTAAAACAGAATGCAGCAGGCGTAAACATGTTTGGCACTATGTGGGAAGACCTTGGAAAAGATGGGGTAAAGGCACTAATGGATGTCGAAGGCGGAATAAATTCTGCTAAAGACGCAATGAATGAACTGAAAAAAGTGAAATATGACGATATTGGATCTTCGCTCAAAACACTAGGGCGTACTATTTCAGAAAAATTCCTTGATCCAATAGCTGATGCAGTGTTGCCCACAATTAAAAGTGGGATAGACGGGATAACTGCCGCCATAGATCCGGCAAAATCTCAGATGGAACAATTTCTGGAAGACGTTATAACTACGAATAAGGAATTGGAATCATCCACAGAAAATGCACGGAATGTAATGGAGGATGCGCAGGTAGAAGCCAATACAATTCAAAATCTGGGAAATGAACTGCTATCATTAAATGACGTAGAAGGAAAATCGCTAGAACAGCGGTATAAGTTGCGGTCGGTTGTGCAATCCTTATCATCACAATTACCAGAAATTGCAGAGGCATATGATCAGGAAGCTGGAAAAGTAAAACTTACCAATGATCAAATTAAGGAACTCATAGAAAACAAGAGAGAATTATTATTAACAAATGCGGCAGAATCGGTAGAGGCCGAAGCGACTGCAAATATTTATAAAGCGCAAATGAATATGCAGCCAGCAAAAGAAATATTGAAAGCAGCTGGGGACAAAATTGAAGCGCTTAAAGTTGAAAAAAAAGCTTTGCAGGACATTCAAACAGAATACCAGAAGACTGGGAAAATGCAAAAAGACCTCACACCGGCGGCAATTGAAGGGAAAATATCGGGAATCGATACAGAGATAACGAAGCTGACTGGTAATATTGATAGCGCCAATAAAGAAGTTAAAAAATCTACAGAAATCATTGATAAGAACACAAAAACATTAGATATATCAGATGCCACTAAGCAGGAACTTGGAATTTCCACAGATAAATTGACAGATGCTGAAAAGGAACATGCTCAAGCCACGCGGGAATCTGCGGGAGCCGAATCTACTTCTGTAGAAAGCTTGGAAGCTAAAAAAGAAGCGCTGGAAGCCGTAAAGACAAAATTCGAAGAAACAAAAGCATCTATACAGCAGAGCTTACAACAGAAAATAAATATGTTTGATGTATTTGACGGTGGGGAAGATGTCTCTGTAGAAAAAATGGTGGAAAATCTGGATAGCCAACTGGAAGGCATTGAAAACTATAAAACAAATCTTGAGATTATAAAAGATCAGGTTGGAAAAACCATTGCACCAGAATTTTTACAGTACATAGAAGACATGGGGCTTGATGGCGCAAATACATTAAAACATATGGTCGCAACACTAGACCAGGATAATGGAGCAGAACTTCTAAAGGGAATGTCTGATAAATACGTTTCCGCAATGGATAAAACGGAAGAGATTGCAAAAACGGGCGCGGCAAATAAGACAGCGTTAGAATATGCAATGGGGCAGATGGGGTCAACGGATGCAGATTTTTCAGGTTTGCGCGATTCGATTAACGAAGCAGTAACGAGTGCTACGGAAGGATGGAGCGAGCTTCCAGTAAATACAAAGACAGAATTAGACCAAGCAGTACAGGTTGCGCAGGATTTGGGAATTAAGATTCCGGAAGGTCTTGCCGAATCTATAAGGAGCGGAGAAGCCACTCCAACAGCGGCCATCGAACAGCTAAACGGGGCAATATCGGGCACGTTCGAAGGACTGGAGATTGTTGCACAGGAAGCGGGAATAACAATCCCGGATGGAATCAAAGACGGAATAGCATCTGGCGGAGATTCGGCTATTAGGGCGTATCAGGATCTTATGCAACTTCTACAGCAAACAGGTGTTGAATCGGAAGCGAACGCACAGCAAAGCGGAAAAGCATCTGCCGATAAATACGCAGAAAGTATGCAGGCACAATCCGGTAATGTTAAGACTGCCGGAACAAACATTGCACAGTCCGGTGTAGAAGGCGCTAACAGTAAGCAAGGAGAATTCCAACAATCTGGAGCCAAAATGATGCAGAGCATGGCGAATGGTATATCGGGTGGCGCATACCAGGTAAGCTCCCAGGCGGGTGCCGCAGCTTCCAGCGCTAATAATTCCGCTTCTCTTTATTACAATGCGTTTAGCAGCACCGGAGGAAATCTTGCGCAAGGGCTTGCGAACGGATTTATAGCTAATGCCCCAGCAATATCCTCGGTTGCGGCAGATGCAGTAAGAAAAGCAGTACAGGCGGCAAAAGACGCAGGCGGTGTAAAATCTCCATCCCGTGTATTTAGAAACCAGGTCGGTGTACATTTATCCAAGGGATTAGAATTAGGTATACTGGACGGAAAAAAAGGTGTGATGAGCAGCGCCACAGAAATAGCACGCGCAGCTCTGGAAGCATCGCAGGCAGAGTTAGGCATACATTCCCCAAGCAAGGTCTTTAAGGAGGATGTCGGAGAACAGATCGTAAATGGAATGATCTTTGGTATCAAGGGGAAGAAAAAGGCGGCTGTAAAAGAGTCCAGCAAGCTATCCCGGGATGTATATAACAGCGCTGCCGTGTGGCTTGCAAAATATAAAAAGACGAATGAACTATCAATCGACGATGAAAAATATTTCTGGAAGCAGATTGCAAGTACGGTTAAAACCGGTACTAAGCAATATAAGGATGCCCTTAAGAAATCCAAGCAGGATAAGAATTTTAAAACTGATGTAAATGACAACATTATAAATGGATATGTGTTCGGAACAAACAAAAAAGTAACTGCCATAAAGAACGATACCAAAGCTACAAGAGCGGTATATAAGGAAGCAACAGCATGGTTAGCAAGCTATAAAAAGACGCACAATACCAGCTTGGAAGACGAAAAATACTTCTGGAATAGAATCTCAGGTGTCGTGCAAAAAGGATCTAAGCAGTATAAGGATGCCTTAAAGAAATCCGCAAATATAGATTCTTTCCAAAAGGAGATACAGAATAAGGTTAGCAACCTGGGTGTTTCCTGGCAGAAAGACGACAAAAAGAAAACTACAAAAACGGATAAAGAATATTATAACGAACTCTTTAAAGCTTCTAAAACATACTTCGATAACTACAAAAGCGAACACAAACTTTCTTTACAGGAAGAAAAGTATTACTGGGAGCAGGTCAAAGTCCAAATGAAATCCGGAACACAAGGTTATTACGATGCCCAGAAAAAGATTTCGGCTGCATCGGATGCGATAGCCAAACAGACTAAGGCAAATAAAAAGAAGTTGGAGGAGAAGAACCAGCAAAAGAGGGAAAACCGGTTGAGTAATTCGGATTCTCTGTTAAGTGGTTACAAGACTTATAATAGCGTTTCTGCAAAAGCGGAGGTCGATTACTGGAATATTGTTCGTAAGAAGTTTAAGGCCGGTACGGAAGAACGGCTTGAAGCAGACCAGAAATATTATGAAGCTAAACAGAATCTTACAGATAGCCTAAAAGAACTGGAAGACGACTATTACGATAAAACAAAGGAAGTAAACGAAAATCTCAAAGATGATATAAAAGAACTTAACGAAGCTTATACAGACTCTGTAAAAGAAAGAACGGATTCCATATACAACAGCTTTGATTTGTTTGACGAATTTGAAAGCAAAAGCGAAAGCGGGCAAAAACTCCTATACAACCTAAAATCACAGGTTGCCAATATGGCAGGATGGGAGCAATCTCTTGGAGATCTTGAAAGCCGTGGCATATCCAAAGAGCTGCTAGAGGAACTAAGAAATAAGGGACCAGAAGCTTATGCCAGCATATTGGAACTAAACAAACTAAGCGATGCTGAGTTAAAGGAGTATGACGAACTTAACAAAAAGAAGCTAGAACTTGCCAAATCACAGGCTGAAAAAGAACTGGAACCGCTTCGGCAGGAAACAGAAAAGAAAATAAAAATCCGGCAGGAAGAAGCAGCTAAAGAGCTGTCCGCACTATTGCAGGAATATAACAAAGGTACAGCAGCCCTTACGAAAGGACTTAACAAAGATTTAAAAGACCTTGCAAAATCTTCTAAGCTGGCAGGAGAAGATGTAGTAGCGGGATTGTTGAAAGGCATGACCAAAAAAGCAGAGAAGAAAGATACCAAGGTTGCTGTTAAAAAGGTGTCTTCTTCCTTGGCCAGCGGGCTAGAGGATCTTCCAAAGCAAGGCAATATACTTGGGAAAGATATGCTGCAAGGTATTATAGACGGACTTACAAATAAGAAAAAAATAACAAAGTCCGCCAAAAGCTTTATCGATGAACTTAAAAAAGCTATTGCAGAGGCAGCAGAAATACATAGTCCCAGCCGGTTATTTAAAAAAGCAATTGGCGTACAGATATCCGCAGGAGTAGGGGAAGGAATTACAGAAAGCGCAGAAAAAGCAAAAAAACCTGCTACCGATATGATTAATTCCATGTTGGCGGAAGCACAGGAAAAAATGAAATCGCAGAACCTACAGCTTGGAGAGTTAAGTGACAGCCTTAATTATGCGGGCAGAATAAATGCATTTAACAGCCTTATGGAAACAGCGCCAGCAGTGGTGCAAAAAGTGCAGGGGACTAGTTCGCAGACAGACAGTAGCCTTAATGATAAATTTGATAAAATGCTAGACATGATGACAACGTTCTTTCCGCAGTTTGCGCAAGGCCAACAGATCGTACTTGACAACGGCGCTCTGGTAGGAGAAATACAACCAGCTATGAGTAACGAATTTGCTATGTCCAGCAGGAGATTAAGGGGGCGAAGATAGTGCAAGTAGATAATATAAATATCTCTACGTTCAAGGCCAAACAAATGAACGTAGTAAAAGAATTCCCTTCCGTAACAAATGGTACTGAATGGCTGGAAGGTTCTTTAAACCCCAATATGCTTCCGGGTAAAACGGGATTTAAAAAGGTGAAGGTTACAATCTTGTTTAAAGGGGCAAATAGGCAAGAAATACAGAGCAATGGAGATAAACTGCTATCACTGCTATTAAGCCCCCGAATACTTAGATTAGACGGTTTGACAAGCTATTTTAAGGCTGTATTGATATCCAAACCGGAAAGGCTGGAGGATAGCATAAAGAGATTTCATAGAGGCACATTTGAGTTTAATGCGTTGGAGTACGGAGTAGAGATATCCAACAGTTTTACGAATACCAAAAGCATTACTATAACGAACCCTGGTAATCTGGAAACGCCTGCAATAATAGAGCTAACGCCAACTGCGGGAAAGTTAACATTAAATATTACTGGATTAACCAGGGACCCGTATACGGGCATAGGAAAAAATATTGTTGTAAGCAAACTAACTGCAAATAAGAAAATAGTAATAGATGGGGAAGAAATACTTGTATTGGAGGATGGGAAAAACAAGTTTCCGGATATGGCACTGTACGACTTCCCGAGTCTGCTGCCTGGAGAAAACCGGATTACATTAGACCAGGATAATATAAATGTAACTATAAAATTTAAACCAAGATATTAGGAGGAAATTATTATGTTAGGAACAACGAGGAAAGAAGTTAAATTAAGTAATGCAAGCAAAGTCGGAGATTTATTTGTAGAGAATTATAATGCAACCATCGACACAAGTAATCTACAGAACGTACAGATCACAAGCTATATATCCGACCAGGCATCCTATAAAGAAAACCGCGCACTTATTAGAGCAGATCGCGCAAAATTTGAAGACGAAGTTTACGCGCTTCAGGATGAGATGATTGCAGAACAAAACACTCAGGGAGGAAATGAATAATGAAGATGAGATCAAATGAAATCGAATCGAGATTACTTGCATTATTGAAACTGGGAGATAAGATGCTTCCTTTTAAACTATCCTATGCAATTGGCAGGAATACAGAAAATTTAGAAAAGGAATATAACAGAATTAATGCGGAAAGGGTCAAGATATGCGAGGGATTCGCAGCTAAAGACGAGGAAGGAAAACCTAAGACTAAAATTAATGATGGTAAAAGCGTTTTCGTATTTGAAAAAAGTGAAGACGAGCAGAAAGCAGTCGATGCATACAATGAAATATTGGAGATTGAAACGGATGTTAATATATTTACTGTTTCTATTGAAGACGTTGAAAGATGTGAAAGTTTAGAAAAATACAGCGTATTAACCGTAAAAGAGCAACGCGACATAATGTTTATGATTAATGCGCCTAAAGAAAAATAAAACCCTATGAAGGAGGGGCTTTGATGCTAAAATATTATGATCTAAACAAGACCCTCATAGGAGGATTAAAAAATTGCAAGGATTTAAAAGTAGAGAGCGAATTATCCACCGGTGATAAGCAGCTCTCTTTTTTATGGCACATTAACAATAAGATTAAAATGTGCCTTGAGTGTTATATACGAACAGACACCGATGAGTTTGTAATAAAAGAAAACTCCAAAGGAAACAACGGATATCGTAAAATAGTTGCCAATCTTAATCTGGAAGATTTAGAAGGCAAGGCAATGGAGAAGTTCGAAGCTGTAGAGCATACGGTTAAAGAATGCGCGGATATGGCGTTGTCCGGTACTGGATGGCGCTGTATTTGCGATATGGAAAAAAGGCGCGGGATGAAGCTCACAAAGGTTACTGCGCTGGATGTCCTTAATACCATATGCAAGGCATTCCTTACGGAAGTTCGTTTCGATACGATAAACAAGATCGTTTACTTCCGGGAAGAGATCGGGGAAGATCGAGGGGTTTACTTCGCAAAATCTCTAAACTTAAAAGAAGTCACAGATTCTGCAGATACTTACGATTATTTTACACAAATCCTGCCTATCGGAAAAGATGGCCTAAAGATAGACGGAATCAACGGCGGAAAAGCATACCTGGAAAATTACCAGTACAGCAGTAAAAAGAAAATGCTAATCTGGGAGGACAGCCGGTACGAGACAGCGGAAGCGTTAAAAGAGGATGCCCAAAAGAAATTAGCGGAGATATCTAAATCTAAAAAATCTTATCAAAGCAAGGTAATAGACCTTTCTAAACAAAACGAAAAATATTCAATTTTATCGTATAGTTTGGGGGACACAGTTACCCTAATAGAAAATGAAACGGATCTGTTCGAAAAACAGCGTATCGTAAAGATTACCGAATATTTAAACGATCCAACAAAGAATACTTGCGAGTTATCGAACACAACGCTTACATTCGAAGAGATGCAAAGCAGGCTGTTCGAAGCTGCCGATATAGTTAATAACATCACGGAAGACAATGGCACCGTAAAGGTATATGCAACAGATATAAAAGGCCTAGAGGATTATCTAAACGGAAACCAGCAGATAAAAGACCTTACAACGCAGTACCTATATGTTTCCGGGGAGCTGGGGGCGTTAAAGGCTTCTTTTGGGGAGATGCAAACTACTTATCTTAAAGCTACGGACGCAGAAATAACTTACCTTAAAGTGGAAAAAGCGGAAGCTGATTATCTAAAAATAGATGTAGCGGAAGCAAATTACATTAAAACAAATGTATTTGAAGCGCTGGACGCAACTGTTAAAAAAATCAATGGTGATTTCTTAACATTCAAGTCGGGCGAGTTCGAAACCTTAAAAGCCAAACAAGCAAGCTTCGAAGAAGCTACGGCCCAAAAGTTCACCGCCGCAAACGGAAACATCGACAATCTAACCGGACAGTTTGCTACCTTTAAGGAACTTACTACTACAAACTTTACCGCAGTAACCGGCAGCATAAAAGATTTAGAAGTAGAAACCCAGCGTGTCAAGACACTCCTTGCGGGAAACATAACCGCAGATAACATAGCCACCGGAGCAATTACAGCCGGAAGTGGAGTAATTGCACAGGGGGCCATAGGAGATGCAGAGATATCAAACCTGTCTGCAAATAAGATTAAATCCGGTACGGTAGATACATCCTTAGTTACTATAGCAAGCAAAGACAGCGCCATAACAATAAACGGGAACCAACTTATGGTAAACGACACCACCAACGCCGCCAACCCGATTAACC
>OKWQ01000320.1_pt1 | contig 18292 bp, 2 predicted proteins | sample 1607071 | NCBI WGS metagenome assembly OKWQ01 (sample SAMN07501039, study PRJEB24779) | human gut metagenome
GCCAATCTGACGTATGTAAAAACTTCATGACAGTCTCCTCATTCGTTTTGTCTTACTCTATTGTACCTTATCAAGCTAAATACTGCTTAAAAGATTCACAAACCTTGGGAGATTCCATAAATTTTATCCGCAGACCAAAAAATCTCTCCGAGCAATTCACTCGAGAGAGATTTTATTTTTGGAATTTATGAGAGATAAGGTGTGGAAATCTTAGTCTTGGTTTTTACGACGATTCATAGCCGCAAGTCCTGACATAAGTCCCATAACAACAACACCCATTGCTGCAAGGTTGTTATCTGACTCGCCTGTTACTGGCAATTGTTCATCACCTTCTTTAGCTTTATCAGAGCCATCTGACTTCTTACCATCTTTGTTTCCAGATTTCTTCTTATCTGAACCTTTACCATCTGATGCTCCATCAGCAGCTGAACCAGATCCAGAACCTTTAGAACCCTTAGATCCGTTTGAAGTTGCTTTCACAGCTTTAGAAGTTGAGCTTCCAGATTGACCACCGTTACCGTTTGATGGTGTTGAGCCATCTTCGACTTTACGGTAGATGTAAGTTACGACTGTTTGACCTTCTGTCATCTTGTCTGTAGATTTACCTTCTTGACGGATCAATTCATATTTCACACCGTTACGGTAGATGTAACGGTCACCATGAACATTAACTTCTGAACCAACAGAGTTAGTGATCACAAGTGGCATCTTGATTTGGTTACCATACTCGTCACGGTAGATAACGACAATAGTACCAACTTCTTTGTTAACTGCTGGTTTAGCAGGTTCTGCATTAACCACCTTGTAAACAACCTTTGTATCTTCACCAGGGTTGCTTGGTGTCACACCAGTCTTATCAGCCTTGTAACCTTTCACTTCAGGAACAAGGGTCATGGCAGCCTTAGTTGGATCGTTAGGATCATTTGTGTAAGTAACTGCTTCAACACCTGGGATTGGATTCCCTTTTTCGTCAACGGCAATAATCTTACCAAATTTAGTGTAAGTAACAGTTTCAACCTTGCTGTCCATAGTGACATCTTGAGAAGCCACACGGCCTTTATCGGCGAAGTAACCGTTAACCATTGGTGTAATCACGAGATCAAACTTAGTCTTATCTGCCTTCCATTCACCTGCAGTAAGAATATCACCTGTTACAGAGTCAAGCGTCAATGAACGTTTCCATTGTGCTTTCTGAACACTGTCTGCTGGCAATTTAGCATTGCTATCTTTGCTTGCATAGTGAACAGTGTATGTCACATCTTTAAGGTAAGCATCCTTAGCTGGCCATTTTGGACCGTTTGGTTGGTTAGGATAGATTGGTGTTCCTGGTTCGTGAGCATTGTCTGGATTAAAGTCAAGTGCTACACGTTTGAAGCTTACTGTCCAAGCTTGGTCAACTGTGCTATCCAAGTCAAAGCTTACACCAACTGGGTAACCATCTGTTACAAGGACATAGCCAAGGTCTTGATAGTGTTTGATACGTTCAGCTGTTGAATAGTTAACCGCTTCACCAGACTTACCAGCCAAAGCAACAGTTTCAAGGGTTGAACCACTTGTTTCATCACGGTAAACAACACTTGCTTTTTGATCGTTCTTAACGTAAACAACCTTAGTATCGCTAGACAAATCACCTGGTGTTGCAGGGACTACCTTAGCAGTGTAACCTGGGATAGTTGGCAAGTTCTTGTCAACTGCAATCATCTTAGTTGGATCGTTAGGATCATTGATGTAGGCAGTATCTGACACACCTGCAATTGGGTTCCCATTTTCATCGACAATGACAAATTTACCAAAGGCCTTATAAGTTACGGTGTCAGTTGCTTCTGGAGCATCTGGAGTTACTGTCTTACCACCTGCTACGGCTTTATCGGCATAGTAACCATTAACAACAGGAACCTTAACTGTACCGTAAGTGTGGCTAGTTTCATTCCAAGTCACCTTACCAGTCGCTTGGTTATCCTTACCTGCAAAGGTATAGTCAGATTTCACATCTGCAGCTGGAGTTTTATCGCCAGCACCTTGGAATGTAACTGTTTGTTTCGTCGCCTTAGTCACATCGTTAACAATTGCTACGTAAACGACACGAGTATCTTCACCTGGATTTGATGGTGATGCAGGGACAACCTTAACAGTGTAACCAGGAATACTTGGAAGTGTCTTGTCGATGGCAATCATCTTAGTCGCATCATTAGGATCGTTCGTGTAGGCAGTTGTTGATACACCTGGAATTGGATTGCCATTTTCATCCACAGCGATAAATTTACCAAAGGCTTTGTATGTCACTGTGTCTGTCACATTTGGGGCATCTGGAGTAACTGTCTTGCCACCTGCGACAGCTTTATCGGCATAGTAACCAGTAACAACTGGAGTTTTGACTGTTCCATAAGTGTGAGTCGTTTCAGTCCAAGTTGTCGTATTAGTTGTAGGATCTTCTTTACCGTTGAAGCTAAAGTCATTTTGAGTGTTAGCAGCTGGTGTCTTCGTATCAGCACCAGTGTAAGTCACTGTTTGACTTGTTGCCTTAGTCACATCCTTAGTGTCTTTTTCAACGATGATGTGGTAACGGTAACCTGGAGCTAGGTATTGACCACCGCCATTGGCATCAATCGAAGCATCCAAACCTTGTGAACCATTAGCAAATTGAACAAGGTCAACAACACGACTTTGGTTAAAGTCCCAAGTACGATCTGAGCGAATGGTTGCAATACCATTTGTATAGTCATATTGACGTTCTGATTTTAAGACATCTACGTAAGCATTAGCTTTAGATTTGTCAGCAGAGGCATATTTGATGCGGTATCCTGCTGGTACTGGTGGAAGTTCTGTTACACCAGCATCGTAGATCTTATTGTAAGTCCTACCGTTTGCAGTAATTGTTTCAGTTGAGTTGTTGATACGGTATGTTGAAGATCCTGGAATCTTGTTTCCTGCTTCATCAACGTAGTCAATAATACCAAGGTTGGCATAGTTTACGACAACCATGTAGTTACCATTTGTAATGTAGTCATAAGGTCTCATTACTCCACGGTTATCACGACCGACTTTGAGGTGATTGATGTAATCAATGTTAACAAAGTATTGTTGAAGTTCTTGCAAATAAGCAAGTTTGTAGCCTAGGTTTATCAAGTCAGGGTTTGTTGAGCTTGCTCCAGCATTTGTCAAAACAGCAACTGCATCAGCTGTACGAAGGCTACGGTTTGATACCGCAAGTCCCATAGCGTTGATGAGATTTTCAGAGTTAAGGCTTGCTTCAGCAGCATTCAATTCACTGCTTGTCACGGCCAACTCACTAGTCGCTACTTTAAGGACGCTATTTACAGCATTGGTTGTAGACTCTGCGCTGGCAGTTTCTGCTGCAGTCGCAACTGAAGCGGCTGCACTTGTTTGTGCTGATACTTGACCAGCAACAGGAGCTTCGGCTACTGCTGTTGAGCTAAGAGCTTGTGCACTAGTCGCTACAGATGAAGCAGTCGCTGTTGCAGATTCAGAGCTCGCTTGCGATGCAGCCTGAGAAGTTGCTTCTGAACTAGCTGCTGTTTGACTAGTTGTTGAAGTTGCCTGGCTTTCTTGAGCTGCTGATTGTGGCTGTTCACTAGCCAAGGCCACAGTAGAGACTGAGCTTGGTGCGTTTTCTGTTGTTGCTGGCGCTACTGATGCTGTCGTTGGTGTTGATTGCTCCACGACTACATCTGGCTCAGCAGTTGTTTCCATACCTGCGGTAGTTGGTGCTACCGTTTCATCAGCTTGGGCACCCTGTGCATTTGAGAAGATTGAAACTCCCAAAAGGACAGAGGCTACACCAAAGCTGTATTTTCTTAATGAAAAACGTTGGCGTTTATTAAACATATCTCTCATAATAATAAATTTCCTCAATATCCAAATTACTTTATATACAGTTTCCATTTTATACTATAATTATTAAATTGTCAAATATATACTAATAATTGTGTAAAAGTTTAACTTTTATTAAAAAACATTAATTTAAAACTTTTATCTAAGTCCTTTGAAACTTCAAAATGTTCGTGCTTTTATTTACCACAATCATCTGTTTTGTTAGTTCTATAATTTTCAAAATACTTTCATATCAAACCATTTTTCATTAAAAACGTTCATCACCCTAACCTTAGTTTTTAGTTTTGGTGATATTTATTAAAATACAAAATACTCTCCCTTCAAAAAGAAAATTTTTTTAACGACTCAACTCACAGTTCTCTCAACCCCTTGCCAATACTGACATAGAGACTCCTTACTACTCCTTTTTCGAACAAACTCAAAAATCCCTTTGGCATTTACCAAAAGGGATTTTTTCATCTATTATTTGAAAATAGAACTTGTGAAACTATCTGTCTCTTGTAGGAGTTTCTTATAGACAGCTTCTTTGAGTTTAGTCGTATGGCTTGTTGACACCGATTTATTACCGTTATTATCTGTTTTAAGGCTTGCAGCGTCTTTGGCTACTGCCGCTTTAAACAAGGCCAACAAATCATCGTAAGAGCTTACAGATGTGCCATCAATAGCAACTGTCGTCAAACCATGGGACGCTTTTTCTTTCACTTCTTTGAAGTAGGCCTTCTTGAAGTCTTCCAGGGTGTTGAACTGGCCATCAGAAATCTTGTTAATAATAAAGTCATCGCCAAGGGTGTTCTTACCAGCCGCTTTGGCTTCTTGTTTATACTTGTTGGTCGCATAACCTAGGAAGCCTTTTTCATAGCCGTAGTAACCCCAGAGTCTGAAAGTATTATGCTTGAAGGACATAGCACCTGGAGAGCCCTCACTGGTATTACCACCATAAATGGCAGACATCATAGGCACATTGACATAGGCAGAAGAGAAATCCTCAGGTTTATAAACACCATTTCCAGGTCCACGATTGGTCATGAAGTTATTATCTACAAGGTCATCAATAGAGGTCAAGTTAATAGCTTTTTCACTATCACTTAAAGCACGAACCTTGTCGTATTGATTTTTACTGTTACCTCGTAGCTGTTTATCTACCTTTTTGAACCATGCGTTATTGAGCTCTTGATTTCCTTGGCTGAGGACCGCTTCCCCTTCAAGGGAGTCAAGAAGCATGAGGGTGTCATTGTAGCCCTTCATGTAACGGTCGATGGCTTCACGCGACTTCAACTTGTTTGGATTCGTGTTGTACCACTGATTACCGTCGTTTTCTCTTTCAAAGGCCATGTTAAGTCCTAAGGCCCCGTATTCACCTTGGTGGCCCTGAGTAGCTGGTGATTGCAACATCCCTTGGGCATAAGCTTCAACGTCTGTTCCTTCACGACGACCAAAGCCTCCAAAGTAGGCAATACGGTCATTGATATGAGTTGTTTCATGAGTGAAGGCCGAAGCACCGTACTCACTAATCATGTTAGACATGACGAAGGTAACCTTGGCACGATTATCGTATGGATTGTCGTAGATGGCAGCATAGGCACCAGCCATAGCTCCGTTATCACCATAGTACTCACCGACTGGTCCATAGATTTCACGGATTGGCGCATAGACTTCTGTACTGTTCTTGAATTGGCCGTAGCGCTCTGGCCAACCTGGCCAACCATGGCCCCAGACGTAGAAACCTTCCCAGACTGGATTGACAATGTCTTTGAACAATTTGTTTTTGACATTATCCGCAGCCAATCTTTGCCAGAAATCAAGATAGTTGATTTGACGTTGAGCGGCTAGATCAATCTCAGGTTTCAACTTCTCTAAGGTTGTATTGTACTTGTTAGCCGTACCATAAGACATGGTATCATAGGTAGAAATCAAGAACATCTCTGTCTTATCAAGGTTCAACAATGGCAAAATCATCTTGCGGTGGAGACCACGACTAAGGTTATCATAAACACGATACTTGTGCTCACCGACACCTTCATTTTGAGATGCCTTCTCAACAACGTAGACCTTATCCTTAGCAGCATCGATGAACCAATCATTCATATTGTCGATAGTGGTAAAGAGTTTTCGGTTGTAATTAAGGAAGTCGGTCAGATCACTAGAAAGGGTACTTTTGGCGAGAACTTCACCAAAAGCATCGTATGTTCTTGAACCACTGATATTATTTTCCTTAGAGCCAATCTCAATCAAACGGTCAAGAATATCTACATTTTTACCATAGAAATCTGGTTTGAAGAGCATGATTTCTTTGATATTAACATCATCAAACTTCACACCATAGTAGCGATTCAAGTAAGTCAAACCTAACAAGAGGGCCGCTTTATTTTTCTCAACCTTGTCAAGAATCATTTGTTGGGCAGCTGGTGATTGGTTAAGCTGGTGGTCTTCATTTTGAACCAGCTTAGTCACCAGGTTAGTTAAATTAGCCTTAACAGCTTCAAAACTTTCTTCCAAGAAGAGGTTCTTGATAGCATTGACCTTGTTTGGACCGGTACGACCAAGTTTTTGGTAAATCGGATCAGACTGCAACTCAATCGGCTTAAGAATATCAACAATACCATTGATAAGACTTGAGTGGTCTTTTTGAACGACATTTGGAGTGTACTTGATACCCAAATCAGTAACAGTGTACTCTTTAACATTGCTCAAACCTTCTGCACTCTCTGAAAGCTTGAAGTAGTCTTTGCTTCCATCAGCGTAGTGAACAATAATCTTGTTAGCATCGCTTAAATCTGTAACAAAGTTACTGTCTTTCATTGGTGTCACTGAGAGCACCTCTTTGGTATTCAAGTTATGGTCTTTAGCCAGTTTGTTTGCTTGATAGACAATATAATCCTTGTTATAGAATGGCTGGAATTTCTCAATATTCTTGTAAGCCTGCTTGTATTCTGGCTTATAGTCTTGAATATTGGCAAAATCAGCTTGACTAGAAACATTGTTAAGAGTATTCAACGTGTAAGGCTCGCTAACAAATGTATCAGCTGTGATGTTGTAACCTTCAACACGCTTGTCAGCTTCTTCCTTGGTCAAATGTTTGAGCTTATTCGGACTCTTAGTATCTTTACCAGTACCATCTTCGGCCGAGCTGTAACCAACAACACCAAAGAGATCTTTGATGTATGGGCCACCGTCTTCATCATTGACATCGTTAGAAGCAAAAATTTCTTGACCCTTGATAACCTTAGCATAGGTCACATTATCTTGAACAGCACCGTAAGGCCATGTCTTAGCAACAATACCACCGACATTTCTTGTGTTTTTAACATCAAGAACACCTTTAGCTACTGAATTGGTTACCTTAGCCTTCGTTCCTGATTTCCAACTGTTGAGCATGTAAGTGACAAATGGCACCAACATACTTGCGTTGGCATTTTGAGCTGTAATGGTCGCATCCACATAGGCTCTGTTGACGAATCCCATGTAGTTTGAACCAGCAATCCCACCAACTGTTGAGTTATTACCAACAGAGTTGATTTTACCGATAAAGGCAACATTTTCAATCTTGCCATCTTCATCAATCTTATTGACAATACCTGCAACGTCATTGTTACCAGTCACTGAACCAGCCACCTTAACATCTTCAATCAGACCTTTGTTTTTAAGGTTAAATCCAACCGTCGCGATTTGATTTTGATCAGGGCGATTGATGTCTACATTTTCAAAGTTGATATTCTTGATCGTTCCGCCATTGATGACATTAAACAATGGATGCTCTAAATCATAGATGGCATAGCGTTTGTCACCATCACTGAGCAACTTACCAGTAAATTCGGTCGTAATGTATGATTTACCGTTTGGAACGACGTGACGAGCACTCATACTTTGACCCAGCCTAAATTCACCTGAAGGATTAGCCTGAATGGCATTGACCAACTCAGCAAAATCGTAGTAAACATTGGCCTGACTAGCCTTAGGTTTCTCAATGTAATAGCTATAAGTTTGCGCAAAATGGTTTTGGGCATCACGTTGCACCAAATTGTCCGCTGCTGCAGTCACCTTATAAACCGCCTTGCCATCAACTGTTGTTTCTTCGATGGTTTTTACAGCCAAGTAAGTGGTCTTCTGATCCGCAGAAGTCATCTTCAAGTAGTAATTCGTGAGATCCTGAGGTACAGCTGCTAGACGAGTCTCATCCACTTCTGTTTGATTGTCATACTTAATCAAATCTGTACGTGCAAAATCTTTAAGCTCAACCTTCTTGAGATCCAGTTGGAGAGTTTGGTCTGCCAAAACCTGATTCTCCTCACCATTGCCACGATCATAGGTCATAGTTGTTGTGAGGGTATATGGCTTGTAATAGTCTAAGTTTGTTAGGTCAGCAGTCAAGGTCGTGCTAGGAATATCAAGCGTTTGAACAACCTGTCCGTTTTGCTTGAGGACCGCTTTAATAGTCGTGATAGCTGCTGAACCTGGATTCGTCAAGTTGTAGCTAAGTTTAGCACTACGACCCAAATCATCCTTGTCAATCTGTGTCAGCGTAAGCACTGGTTTTTCAGATACCTTGGTCCCTTTGTGCACGATACGATCTTGAACAGGAACTAGCACGGTTTCAGTGACAGTTGGTGCCTCAGACGTCTTATTCCCTTTATAGGTCTTATAGACCTTGGTGATTTTGTTTTGACCTTTTTGACCTTCTTGAACAACCTTTAGAGTGCCCTTTTCAAGACTATCATCTTCTTGGACAACCTCTTTAAATGGAAGCTCTACGATAGACTCTTCCGTCGTTGTTCCATCTAGAGGTTTGCTGCCACGACGAAGCTTTCTAGGTTGTGGCACCTCAATAACCTTACCTGATACAATAGTTGGCTCACCAACCTTGACACCATCAATGGTTTGGTAAATTTTCTGGATTTCTTGGCTACCTTTTTGACCTTCTTGCTCGACAACCTCTTCATCCACATACTTGCTATCATCAGTGATAACTTCGATAGGATAATCGATGGCTTGCGTTTCAGTCTCTGTGACACTTCCAACAACTGGAGTATGGACAGGATTCTCGGGTTGGACAGCCGCCTCACCTTCGTGACCTGATTCTTGTGTACCCTTGGCTTCCAGTTTGCCTGTGTACTCTGGATTTGTAGGTTGAACAAGGGCTTCGCCTTCATGACCGGATTCTTGTGTACCCTTAGCTTCCAGTTTGCCAGTATAGTCTGGATTAGCAGGTTGAACAGCTGCTTCGCCTTCATGGCCAACTTCTTGGGTACCATTGGCACTGATTGGACCGGTGTACTCTGGGTTAGCTGGTTGAACCACTGCCTCGCCTTCGTGCCCAACTTCTTGTGTACCGTTAGCACTGATCGGTCCTGTGTACTCTGGGTTAGCTGGTTGAACCACTGCTTCACCCTCGTGACCAACTTCTTGGGTACCGTTAGCACTGATCGGTCCTGTGTACTCTGGATTTGCAGGTTGGACCCATGCTTCACCCTCGTGACCAACTTCCTGCGTTCCATTAGCACTTGTAGTATCGCTACTGATTGAACCTGTGTACTCTGGAGCGACAGGTTGAACAGCAGCTTCGCCTTCGTGACCAACTTCTTGGGTACCATTAGCACTGATTGGGCCCGTATATTCAGGGGCAACAGGTTGAACCAAAGCTTCACCCTCATGACCTACTTCTTGTGTTCCATTGGCACTAATCGGTCCAGTGTACTCTGGATTTGCAGGTTGAACCAAAGCTTCACCTTCATGACCGACCTCTTGAGTACCGTTAGCACTGATTGGACCAGTATATTCTGGATTTGCAGGTTGAACAGCTGCCTCGCCTTCATGACCTGATTCTTGCGTACCTTTAGCGCTAATTGGTCCTGTGTACTCTGGATTAGCGGGTTGAACAGCCGCCTCGCCTTCATGACCTGGCTCCTGTGTTCCTTTTTTCCAACTGATTCCCTTACTATCCCTAGCAGCTGTCCCCTGACTAACTGTATTATCTTCTTTTATTGAAGACTCAAGCCCTTGCAAAGTATTCTCCAAAGGTTGTTCAAGCTCCGGCTTAGCAGAGTAACGCAGATAACCCACATACTCATAACCATCAATGGCAATAACACCCTTAGCCAAATCTTCTTTATTTGAAACCGCAAGAGTTTGATTATAGGCCTGCAACTCCTTGTTTTGCAAGGCAAGAACCTCTATCGGCACAAGGAGACTTTGCCCTGCAGCCCCAATCAAGACCAAGCCAATAATTTTTTTACGATGTTTTTTTGAAAATAGCAACACAGCCATAGTCGCTGTTGTCAATCCCAAACCTGTCGCTGCCCAGTCAGAACTTCCTGTCTGAGGAAGAGTAGCTTGACTGTCTCCCTTACGTTTATAAACCAGATAAAAAGTGTCCTCATTTTGATATTCCTTAGGAATAGCATGTACCACTTGCTTCTGCTCTTCAGCTGTTAATTCATTTTCTGTGACATAGGCCATGCGTACCGATGCATCCGAAGTAACCTGGTCTGCCGAAACTGGTTTAGACACGAAAAGACCACCTGCTAACAAGAATGTCCCGATAGCAACTGGCCCTACACCTACTGACAATTTACGAATGGCGTATTTTGTCATTTTTTCAAAAACATGATTTGCTTGTTTCATTCAAAATCTTCCTATATGTTAATCCTTGTACCCCAAGGCACGTCAAAAAAACGAAGACGTTATTGAAAAAACACGCACTCTATACATTTATTAACCTTCTTCCGAAGTCTATCATATCCTTTTTTTAATCTTTAGGCAAGTATTTTCTCTAATTTTTAATCAATATAAAAAACGAATTATGATTAGTAACTAGAGCCTCGTGAAAATAATCAAACCTTTTCATATAAGCATTTTCATGCATATCACTATTTATGGGAATTTCCCCTATAATCTAAGTTACTAATATTTTTTGAATAAACCTCTTCACCTTTTGAATTTTTATCTAATTTTTTAATATAAATAAAAACTGTCTTGTAATAGACACAAAAGAGACCCACCCCTATCGGGGTGAGTCTCTTTTTCGAAAACTGAAATAGTCTATCTAACTATGTTGAGGGATTTAACCTATGAACTATCTTAGTCTTCTTTTTTGCGTTTTCCTGCCAAACCAAGTCCAGCTGCCGCAAGGATTCCTCCGAGAGCCATAGCTGCCATAGACGCATCATCACCTGTTTCAGGGAGTGCTGGTCCTTTAGGAGCTTCTGGTGTAGTTGGTGGTGTCACTGGTGGAACCACTGGAGTTGGAGGAGTCGGTGGTGTTGGTGGTGTTGGAGGAGTTGGTGGAGTCGGTGGTGTTGGAGGAGTCGGTGGTGTCACAATATTGTTGAACTCAGTATCTTCTGGCAATTGAGAAGTTACTGTCAAGACTTTACCGTCTTTAGTTACTGAAACAACGACTGTAGCAACCATCTTATCGTAGGTAACAGTTGCATCGTTACCTTGTACTTCTTCTACTGTGTAGACGTGAGTACCTTCTTCACCACGTTTGTACTCAAGAGCAGAGAACTTGATCTTACCGTTAGCATCATTGCTTACAGTTTCGATCACATTACCCTTGCTGTCTTTAAGTACGAAACTAAACTCACCAGCTTTAAGTTCACGACCTTCAAGTTTCTTAGTGAATTCAAACTCAACCTTAGTTGGGATATTGACTACACGTTTTTCTGTTGGTTTTTCTGGTTTTTCAACAGATTTCTTAGTTGGATCGTATTGGTGAACGATTTGTGACGCAGTATTTTCGATGTCTACACCATCTTTAGCAGTACCTTTGATAGTTGCAGGAATATCGAACTTGTAGTAGCGTCCGAATGCCAATTTGGCAGTATCGATCACTTGTGTGTTTTCTGCATCACCGAGTGACTTAGTAAGGTCAGACTTAGATGTTGCAGTAATTACACCATTTTCAACCTTGATGTCAAACTTAGCTGTCACATCTTCTCCTGTTACAGAGTCGTATGCTTTAATATCTGCGACATTGATGTTCAAGTTTTCGCTGTCATATTTATCTGTAACACCAACAGATTGGATATTTTGAGCGTCAGTGAAGTTGTTTGTATCAAGCCATACTTGGTAGACAAACTTATCACCTTTCTTGAGTGTCTTAGTATTAAGGTTTTCAGCTTCGTTATTAGCTGTGCTGTCAGCGTAAGGATCTTTATTAGTATCGCCTACTTTATCTTTCAACTCAGCATCATCATCAACAAGTTTCATACCAGTGATATCGAATTTTTCTTTAGAAACAACGTATTTCTCTGGTTGGAACTTAGGTTTTTCTGGTGGACGAACAGTATTGTTGAATTCTTTATCTGCTGGATCAGTAACCTTAGTGATAAGAGCTTTGGCTTTACCATCATGTGATACTTCAACAGTGACAAGAGCTTTCATACCGTCGTATTGAACAGTACCGTCAGTACCTTTAACTTCTTCTACTGTGTACTTGTAAGTGCCTTCTTGGCCTTTCTTGTACTCAATAGGTGAGAATTTAACGTTACCTTTAGCGTCATTGCTTACAGTTTCAAGAGTCTTACCTTCTGAATCTTTAAGCACGAAGCTGAATTCGTTAGCTTTAAGCTCACGGCCTTCCAAACGTTTAGTGAAGTTGAATTCTACTGAAATTGGAACACTGTTAACACGTTTTTCAGTTGGTACGTTTGGTTTTTCAACTTTCTTAGTTGTTGGGTTGTAGTAGTTAACAACTTGGGCTGCTGTATTTTCGATATCCACACCGCCAGCGACGTCTGCTTTCACCGTTGCAGGAATATCAAATTTATAGTAGCGACCAAACTCGAACTTAGTAGTGTCGATAACTTGAGTGTTTTCAGCATCGCCAAGTGACTTAGTGAAGCCATCTTTAAGGTTAGCTGTAACAACACCATTTTCAACCTTAATGTCGAACTTAGATGTTACATCCGCACCTGATACTGAATCGTAAGCCTTGATTGCTGATGCATCGACATCCAACTTAGTTTCATCGTAGTCATCAGTGATACCAACAGTTTGGATATGATCCTTGTTGTTAGCGTCAAATTGAGTTGTATCAAGCCATACTTGGTAGTAAAGTTTTTGACCAGGTTTAACTGACTTAGTATTCAAGTTTTCCAATTCGTTGTTTGATGCATCATCAGCGTAAGGGTTGGTATTTGTATCTGCAACCTTATTAGCCAATTCTTTATCATCATCAACAAGTTTAGTACCTGTTACGTCGAATTTCGCTTCAGAAACAACATATTTTTCTGGTTGGAACTTAGGTTTTTCTGGTGGACGAACAGCATTGTTGAATTCTTTATCAGCAATTTCACCAACAGTTGCTACAAGAGCTTTAGCAGTACCATCATGAGAAACAGTGATTGTTACATTCGCTTTCATTGTATCGTATGTAACAGTTGCATCAGTTCCTTTGACTTCTTCTACTGTGTACTTGTGAACGCCTTCTTGGCCTTTCTTGAATTCAAGTTTAGAGAATTTAACGTTACCAGCTGCATCATTCTTAACAGTTTCAACAACTTTACCTGCTGCATCCTTCAACTCGAATGTGAATTCGTTAGCTTTAAGCTCACGACCTTCCAAACGTTTAGTGAAGTTGAATCCGACTTCAACTGGAACACTGTTAACACGTTTTTCAGTTGGTACCTTAGGTGTTTCAACCTTCTTAGTTGTTGGGTTGTAGTAGTGAACAACTTGTCCAGCTGTATTTTCAATATCTACACCACCAGGAACAGTGTCTTTAACAGTGGTTGGGATATCAAATTTATAGTAACGACCAAAGGCAAACTTAGTTGTGTCGATAATTTGAGTGTTTGCAGCATCACCAAGTGACTTAGTGAAGCCATCTTTAAGGTTAGCTGTGATTACACCGTTTTCAACTGTGATGTCGAATTTAGCGGTAACATCTTCACCTGTTACTGAATCGTAAGCTTTAATCTTAGTAGCGTCAAGTTCCAACTTAGTTTCGTCGTAGTCATCAGAGATACCAACTGTTTGGATGTAATCCTTGTTGTTGGCGTCGAATTTAGTTGTATCGAGCCATACTTGGTAAACAAGTTTATCACCACGTTTAACAGACTTAGTATTCATGTTTTCCAATTCGTTGTTTGATGCATCATCAGCGTAAGGATTAGCATTTGTATCTGCAACCTTGTTAGCCAATTCTTTATCATCATCAACGAGCTTAGTACCTGTGATATCGAATTTTGCTTCAGAAACAACATATTTTTCTGGTTGGAACTTAGGTGTTTCTGGTGGGCGAACTTTGTTGTTGAACTCTTTATCGTTAGCACTTGAAGCGAATCCGCCTGTTGAAGCGTGGTTAACGACAGTTGTGAGAACTTTGCCTTCCTTAGTAACTTCCACTGTTACAGTTGCTTTCATAGCATCGTAAGTGATTGAAGTATCTTTACCAGCTACTTCTTCAACTGTGAAAGTGAATGTCTTACCAAGATCAGCTTTGTTGAACAAGAGTTTTTCAAACTTGATGTGACCATCTTTATCGTTGGTCACTGTTTGAAGAACCTTGTTGTCTTTGTCTTTCAATACGAAGCTGAACTCACCTGCAGTCAACTCACGGCCTTCAAGTCGTTTAGTGAAGTTGAACTCGAGTGGAACTGGAACGTTGTTTTCACGTGTTTGAGTTGGTTTTTCAGGAGTTGTAACTTTCTTATTGAATGGGTTGTATTGGTGAATTGTTTGGTTAGCTGTATTTTCAATATCTACACCGTCGTTAGCATCAATGTCTTTAACAACAGCTGGAATATCAAATTTATAGTAACGACCAAACTTGAATTTAGTTGTATCGATGACTGGAGTAGCATCTGTTGCACTAATAGCTTTAGTCAAGCTTGCTTTAGATGTACCGTAGAGAACACCATTTTCAACTTTAATATCGAACTTGTCTGTAACATCCTTACCAGTGATACCATCGTAAACCTTGATTTCAGAAGCGTCGATATCGAGCTTAGCTTCTTCGTAGTTGTCTGTGATACCAACTGTTTGAAGGTTGCTTTCTGCAGTGAAGTCACGAGTATCAAGCCATACTTGATAGTAGATCTTTTGACCACGTTTGAGGGTCTTACCATTCAAGTTTTGGATTTCAACTTTATCAGCTGAATCGTCGTCATCAGCAAGTTTGTTACCAATGATGTCGAAGCTTGGTTCTGAAACAACGTATTTCTCTGGTTTGAAGTTAGGAGTTACGTTGTTATCGAAGACACGATCGTCACCACCATAAGCATCTCCACCTACTGTAGCGTAAGAGATAACTGTTGACAATTGATCTCCTACTGAAGGTTGGATAACTTGAACAGTAACATTGACTTTCATGTTATCGTAAGTAACAGTTGTATCAGTTCCTTTAACTTCTTCTACTGTGTAGTTGAATGTCTTACCAAGATCTGCTTTAGCATAGTTGATAGTAGAGAATTTAACTTTACCTTCAGCGTCATTCTTAACAGTTTCAAGAACATTACCTTTTTCATCTTTCAATTCGAAAGTAAATTCTTTATCTTGCAACTTACGTCCGTTAAGTGTCTTACCGAAGATCAACTCGATAGCAGTTGGAACGTTGTTAACACGTTTTTCAGTTGGTTTGTTAGGTGTTTCAACTTTCTTAGTAGTTGGGTTGTAGTAGTTAACGACTTGAGCTGCTGTATTTTCAATTTCAGCACCATCGTAAGCACCGTCAGTAACCTTAGCTGGGATGACAAACTTGTAGTAACGTCCAAATTCGAACTTAGTAGTATCGATAACTTGAGTGTTTTCTGCATCACCAAGTGACTTAGTGAAGCCAGCTTTAAGGTTAGCAGTAATCACGCCGTTAGCGATAGAGATGTCGAACTTGTCAGTAACATCAGCACCAGTCTTACCATCGTAAGCCTTAATGTCTGAGGCTTTAACTTCCAATTTAGCTTCATCATAATCATCAGTGATACCAACAGTTTGGATGTTATCCTTGTTGTTTGCATCAAATTGATTTGTATCAAGCCATACTTGGTAGTTGATAGTTTCGCCACGTTTAACAGCTTTAGTATTGATGTTTTCTGCTTCGTTGTTATCAGCTTTATCCGCATATGGGTTCGCATTTGTTTCTGCGTACTTGTCTGCCAACTCTTTATCGTCATCAAGAAGTTTAGTACCAGTGATATCGAACTTACCGTTACCATCGCTAAGAACGTATTTCTCTGGTTGGAACTTAGGTTCGTCTGGAGGAGTTACACGGTTGTTAAATTCTTTATCCGCAATGTCGCCTACAGTCGCGATAAGAACTTTAGCAGTACCATCGTGTTTAACTGTGACTGTTACATTCGCTTTCATTGTGTCGTATGTAACGGTTGCGTCTGAGCCTTTAACTTCTTCTACTGTGTAGTTGTGTACGCCTTCTTGACCCTTCTTGAACTCAAGTTTAGAGAACTTAACGTTACCAGATGCATCATTGCTTACAGTTTCAAGAGTCTTACCTTCTGAATCTTTAAGCACGAAGCTGAATTCGTTAGCTTTAAGCTCACGGCCTTCCAAACGTTTAGTGAAGTTGAATTCCACTTCAACTGGAACGTTGTTAACACGTTTTTCAGTTGGTTTGTTTGGTTTTTCAACTTTCTTAGTTGTTGGGTTGTAGTAGTTAACTACTTGAGCCGCAGTGTTTTCGATATCTACACCACCAGGAACATCAGCTTTAACTGTTGTTGGGATGTCGAACTTGTAGTAACGTCCGAAGGCGAATTTAGTTGTGTCAATCACTTGAGTGTTTTCTGCATCGCCAAGTGACTTAGTAAAGCCATCTTTAAGAGTTGCAGTAATCACACCGTTGTTAACAGTGATATCGAATTTAGCTGTAACATCGTCACCTGTTACTGAATCGTAAGCTTTGATCTTAGTAGCGTCAAGATCCAACTTAGTTTCATCGTAGTCATCTGAGATTCCTACTGATTGGATGTTGTCCTTGTTGTTTGCGTCAAACTTAGTTGTATCCAACCATACTTGGTAAACCAACTTGTCGCCACGTTTCACAGTCTTAGTGTTCAAGTTTTGTTTTTCGTTGTTTGATGCATCATCCGCATATGGGTTCGCATTTGTGTCTGCGTACTTGTCTGCCAACTCTTTATCATCATCAACGAGCTTGTCGCCTGTGATATCGAATTTCTCTTCAGAAACAACGTATTTCTCTGGTTGGAACTTAGGTTCTTCTGGAGGAGTTACACGGTTGTTAAATTCTTTATCCGCAATGTCGCCTACAGTCGCGATAAGAACTTTAGCTGTTCCATCGTGTTTAACTGTAACTGTTACATTCGCTTTCATTGTGTCGTATGTAACGGTTGCGTCTGAGCCTTTAACTTCTTCTACTGTGTAGTTGTGTACGCCTTCTTGACCCTTCTTGAACTCAAGTTTAGAGAACTTAACGTTACCAGATGCATCATTGCTTACAGTTTCAAGAGTCTTACCTTCTGAATCTTTAAGCACGAAGCTGAATTCGTTAGCTTTAAGCTCACGGCCTTCCAAACGTTTAGTGAAGTTGAATTCCACTTCAACTGGAACGTTGTTAACACGTTTTTCAGTTGGTTTGTTTGGTTTTTCAACTTTCTTAGTTGTTGGGTTGTAGTAGTTAACTACTTGAGCCGCAGTATTTTCAATATCCACACCACCAGGTACATCAGCTTTAACTGTTGTTGGGATGTCGAACTTGTAGTAACGTCCAAAGGCGAATTTAGTTGTGTCGATAACTTGAGTGTTTTCTGCGTCGCCTAGTGACTTAGTGAAGCCATCTTTAAGGGTTGCAGTGATCACACCGTTGTTCACAGTGATATCGAATTTATCAGTTACTTCTGCACCAGTTACTGAATCGTAGGCTTTAATCTTAGTAGCGTCAAGATCCAACTTAGTTTCATCGTAGTCATCTGAGATTCCTACTGATTGGATGTTGTCCTTGTTAGCTGCGTCAAATTTAGTTGTATCCAACCATACTTGGTAAACCAACTTGTCGCCACGTTTCACAGTCTTAGTATTCAAGTTTTGAGCTTCATTGTTAGACGCATCGTCCGCATATGGGTTCGCATTGGTATCTGCGTACTTGTCTGCCAACTCTTTATCATCATCAACGAGCTTGTCACCAGTGATATCGAATTTCTCTTCAGAAACAACATATTTCTCTGGTTGGAACTTAGGTTCTTCTGGTGGTGTCACACGGTTGTTAAATTCTTTATCCGCAATGTCGCCTACAGTTGCGATAAGAACTTTAGCTGTTCCATCGTGTTTAACTGTAACTGTTACATTCGCTTTCATTGTGTCGTATGTAACGGTTGCGTCTGAGCCTTTAACTTCTTCTACTGTGTAGTTGTGTACGCCTTCTTGACCCTTCTTGTATTTGAGGGCTGTAACAGTTTCACCAGCTTTATTTGTGTACTCTACTGGAGAGAATTTAATCTTACCAGCTGCATCGTTGGTTGCAGTTGCAATC
>OKWQ01000321.1_pt1 | contig 18270 bp, 16 predicted proteins | sample 1607071 | NCBI WGS metagenome assembly OKWQ01 (sample SAMN07501039, study PRJEB24779) | human gut metagenome
TTGTTCTCCAAAGTTCCGTTTTTCGGATCAACGAAAAACTCCTCAATGGAGAACAGGGCCATGCCCTAACAAAAAAAGCGGTTCCCGATATTTTCGGGAATCCGCTCCTTTTCCACTGCTCTGAAAATCTTATTTATTCTTATTTACAATCCTTGTCTCATAAGTACCGTCTGCTATATCTATAAAACGTACAAACAGAGAAACCTTATTATCCTCATTCAGGCTTGTCCATAATGTATTGGTAAATGCATCAATCTCATCCGGGATTGCCACTAATTTGGGCTCTCCTTCGAAGCTTGGAAGTGGATCGCCATCACACTGGTAGGTGTGGATAAAATGTCCTTCTCCTGCTACACAGTTTTCATATGCAAAGGTATAACGGTTACAGGATTCCGGATTTCCATTGTCACTTTTCAAAATTGACATTGCATAGTTATATTTTCCGTTCTCTAAATGCATGATTCCGGAAATACGAGGTGTGTAATTAGGCGCATCCGGCTCAAACTCTCTGCTGCGAAGAGACTGCTCAAAAGTCATCTGTCTGTCCATTCCCTCATAGATGGTATCCGTCTGATCCCCATTGGTCACGATGGTTTTATTGCCCAGTACACGAACCGGTGCATAGATAATCAGGCTTGGATCGGTGAGCTTGGATGGGTCAAATGCCTGTGTACGGATTCCTTCACCATCTTCTACAAATATACGGTTTCTGCTGTTTTCGCTTCTGCCCATGATAAAGTAAGCTGTCACTGCTTTGGTTCCATCTGCTGATCTGCCGATTACAATTCCTCTTCCCGGATATGTGTTCTGCTGCAAATCCTGTTCAATTGAAATCATCTTCATTATCTTTTCTCCTTTGCTCTGCATGTTTTGTTTTATATGTTATTTTTACCACTGTTTTCATTATATACTATTTTGCCGTTCTGTCGATACATATTTTTAAAATTTCATGTGATTCCAGGGGTGTTTTATTTTTACATTCCTGCCGCAAAGAGGATGTACCAATTGATGAATGGATTTTTGAATCAGGCTTAGATCGTTTATATTATATTTTATTATCTTGACACTTTCTTCCTGAAAGCATATAATAAAACAATAATAATTACTATTACTAGTATTTTACTAGTTATTACAAATCGAAAAATTTGCCTGCTTTTATTTCATATTTTGATCTGTCATTATCAAATTCCGCATATTTATATACAAAATGTGCCGGATATCATGAAGTCTGGGAATATTTGAAATGTCAGAGGTTACACTAATATTTTAGATATGACTCATAAAACAGGAGTCTTCGAGCATCTATCATCAGGGAGGATTGTCATGAACATATTAAATGGGTATATCGGAACATATTATTCAGAAAAAAGTCCGGGAATTTTTCATTTTCAATTTAATACAATTACAGGAGCGCTAACGGATCCATCCTTATTTTATCCGGCAAGAAACGCAAAATGTGCAGCTCTTTGGGAAAACTCTCTGGCTGTGCCATTGGAAAAAGACGGCAAGGCAGGAGTCTGTCTTTTGGATACCGCTTCAGAATCCCCCTTTATGCAGGGAAAAACAGAGTTATCTGCGGAACACAAAACGACATGCATGGAGTTATTGGCAGAGCATAAAACGGCATGCTTTCTATATCAGGACAGCTCATGTATTTACACAGCCAATTATCATGAAGGCACTGTCTGCATTTACCAAAAAGAGACGGAAGGCCTTATCCTTTATAAAAAAATTGAAATTGCACCTCTGGCGGGCTGCCATCAAATACTTTTCCATAGCCATTATATGCTGGTTCCCTGTCTGGAAATGGATGAAATACGTATCTTTGATGCATCCGCTGACTATCAGACTGCCGGTACCATAAGTTTTCCGAAAGGCAGCGGACCCAGACACGGCATATTCAATATGAGCCATAACCGGTTGTATGTAGTCAGTGAACGCAGTAATGAATTGTTTACCTTTGCTTTGAGCGATGATTTGGATTTCCGGCTTTTGTCACAGATTTCAGTTCTGAACCCGGAAAGCCACAGCGACAGTGAGAACGCATCTGCAGCAATCCGCCTCTCACCGGATGAGCATTTTCTATATGTTTCCGTCCGGGGGGCTGACATGATTACGGTAATATCCCTTACCAGTGAGTTTCCTAAGGCAATTCAATATGCTTCCTGTCAGGGCAGCCATCCCAGGGATTTTATTCTTTCACCTAATGGTCGCTACCTTATAACGGTTAACCGTACTTCAAATGAAATGGTATGTCTGTGCAGAAACAGCATTACCGGATTTCTGGAGGATGTCTGTTCCAGAGTTCCCATAGCCGAAGGAGTTGGCATTATTTTAGAAGCAGAAACACTATCAAAAACAAAAAGCAGATGATCCGGTTAAATATCAGATTTACGCTAAATGATGCGGGTATTTTGGGATATATCCTAAATCCGCTGAACATGAATTTCATATAGCTGAAGGAAAATGTAAAATAGAAAGGATGCCACAGGGTTTATCCTTCAGTATAACTAAATGTGGCAGTATTGCAGGGAACATGCAATGCTTAAGGTATACAGAATGAAAAAATTAGATATAGGAATTATAGGATTAGCAGTTATGGGCAGAAGCCTGGCACTTAACATGGCGGACCATGGTTTTATGGTTGGCGGGTATAACAGAAGCAGGGAGGTAACAGATACACTTATACAAGACCACCCACATGAAAATTTTACACCTTATTATGATTTGAAAGAGATGGTCGGGGCATTGGCAGCTCCCAGAAAAATTATGCTGATGATACAGGCGGGAAAACCCGTAGATCTTGTAATTGAACAATTAATCCCTTTACTTCAGCCGGGTGACATTATAATGGATGGTGGAAATTCATTTTTTGAAGATACTAGGAGACGGTACACTTTATTAGAAGAAAAAGGAATTCATTACTACGGTGTAGGCATTTCCGGCGGTGAAAAAGGAGCGCGTTTCGGTCCGTCCATTATGCCGGGTGGAAACAGGGATACTTACGATGAAATCAAGCCTGTCCTGGAAGCAATAGCCGCCCGTGCAAAAGGAGAACCCTGCTGCAGTTACATGGGACCTGATGGTGCGGGACACTATGTAAAAATGGTTCATAACGGTATTGAATATGCGGATATGCAGCTGATTGCAGAATCATATCTTCTGCTGAAACATGCGGGCGGATACGATAATCAGGCAATTGGGGACATATTCGCACAGTGGAATCAGGGGGAGCTGCAAAGCTATCTGATCGGTATCACAGCAGACATCTTCCATGAAAAAGATGATTTCCAGGAAGGCGAACTTCTGGATTATATCCTGGACAGTGCCCAGCAGAAAGGCACAGGAAGATGGGCAAGTATTGAAGCTTTAAAACAGGGCGTTGATATTTCCATGATTACAGCCGCATGCAACGCAAGAATTATGTCGAATCGTATAGAGGAACGGAAAGAAGCCGGCGAACGCCTCCATGGACCGTCTGTATCTGCTTCGAAACAACATGATGAATACTTCGGGGAAATTGTCCGGGAAGGACTCTACGCTGCCAAGATAGCAGCTTACGCCCAGGGTTTTTCCATGCTAAAAGATGCTTCTTCCCTATATGACTGGAATCTGGATTTCGGTAATATTGCAGCAATTTTCCGGGCAGGCTGCATTATTCAGGCGGAATTCCTAAACGATATTACTCTTGCTTTTCGTAAAAACCCGCAATTAGATAATCTGATCCTGGATGACTTTTTCTTATCCAGAATTGATCATAACTTAAAAAGCCTCAGAACTGCGGTAATTACCGGAATCAACAATGGCATTCCAATGCCTGCAATGGCCAATGCACTCTCCTATATCGACGCTTTTCGTGGCGATGCAGTAGGGGCAAACCTGATTCAGGCACAACGGGACTGCTTTGGTGCCCACACTTACAAGCGGATCGACAGAGATGGCAGCTTCCATCACGATTGGGGGAAATTATCATGAATCAAAATCTGACATTTACAATATTCGGCGGAACAGGTGATCTGACATTTCGTAAGCTTTTACCGGCTCTTTATAATATGTGTGTTTCCGGGCGCCTTGGTGCAGACGACCGGATTGTAATTATCGGAAGACGCAGTTACAGCGATGATGATTACAGGGCAATTGCCCGGGACTGGGTATCTAAATTCTCCAGACTTCCTTATACAGAAGAGGATTTTGCCGGATTTGCATCCAGAATCCATTATTACCAGATGGATTTTTCGGATAAGGAAGCATATGAAGGACTAAACCGTTATTATCAGGAACATCAGCTTTATTCCCATATCTTCTATTTTGCCGTAGCCCCCCGCTTCTTTGGTATTATTGTAGAAGGGCTGACCGGCGTAGACGGTGCGGAAAACGGCAAGGTGATCATTGAAAAACCTTTCGGTGAAAATCTGGCTGCTGCTGATGCACTGAATCAAAAAATGGAGGCATTTTTTTCTCCTGATCATATTTACCGCATTGATCATTATCTGGGTAAAGAAATGGTACGTAATATCCAGACAATACGCTTTACCAACCCTATCTTCAGCAATCTCTGGAGTGCAGAGCATATTGAATGCATCCAGATATCTGCACTGGAAGATGTAGGCGTTGAGACAAGAGGCGGCTATTATGATTCCAGCGGAGCACTAAAAGATATGGTCCAGAACCATCTATTTCAGATATTATCCATCGTAGCCATGGAGCAGCCGGAACAATTTTCCGGTTCGGAAATGCACGCGGAACAGATTAAAGTTCTACGGTCTCTGCGGCCTGTTAAAGCAAAAAATATTAAAGATTCCCTGCTCCTGGGGCAATACGAAGGATATCTGGAAGAAAAAAATGTTGATCCCAACTCCACTACAGAGACTTATGCGGCTCTGCGCCTTTTTGTAGAGAATAAACGCTGGAAAAACATGCCTTTTTATATCCGTACCGGAAAAAAACTGGGACACAGGGAAATGGATGTGGCAATTGTTTTTCGCCGCTCTTCACCTGAGATAGCGCCAAATATTTTAAATATAAAAATCCAGCCGACAGAAGGCGTATATCTCCAGTTTAATATCAAAAACCCAGGTGATACGGATGAGATCGTTCAGACCAAAATGGATTTCTGCCAGAGCTGTCTGGATATTTTCCGGATCAATACACCGGAAGCTTATGAACGTATGCTGGACGCGTGCATGCAGGGTGAACGCTCCTGGTTCTCACAGTGGGATCAGATCGAAACAAGCTGGAAATTTATTGAGAATATACGTAAAGTTTACTATAAGCAAAACCTTCCCGTATATCCTTATACACCAGAAACCAACGGTCCCACAGAGGCTGACGAATTCCTGAATCACTATAACCATGAATGGTTTGAATAGGAGGGCTGACACCTCCATTATTACCCCGTTGTATAAATCATATTTTTAAAATCCGCCACTGCTTTTTTCTGCGTCTTTAAATCTTTCGTAATGAAATAACTTTGGATTACAGGCGCAGCAAAATCCAGCAGCGGAATTTCTCTTAACCTTTGATCCTCAAGATACTTCCCCACAAAACTGCGGGGCAGGAAACTGTATCCGATACCATCCATCAGATATGGGAGCAATTTTGTACTTTTATCAATTTCAAATGGAAACGGGTTCTTTTTCGGGAATATATCCCGCATAAAATTGCCCCCCTCACCTAATACAAAATCACAGTAGAGATAATACAGATTCTGCAGTATGTCCCTGGTAATGCCTTTCTCATATTCTGTATTATTCCACGAAGTTACCAGTACCAGTTCATCAGTCTGAAATGGAATGCAGGTAAATCCGGTTCTCTCTGTGGGTACAAAGGTAAAAATCACATCCAAAGTCCCATCCTGCAGCATCCTGATCAGCTTATTGGAGTGGTCAATAATTACTTTTACCGAAATGTCAGGACATTCCCTTAATATCCTCGACATGCATTTTGTTAAATGGCAGTCGTACACTGTATTAACCGTCCCTATGCGCAGGTGTTCCGCAAAGCTGTGCAGCATCCCCAGTTCCATAACTGCCGTATGTTCCAGCTCCACAATACGTTTGGCATATGGAAGAAACCGCCTTCCCTCTTCTGTCAGTTCCACAGACTTCTTCTGCCTGATAAACAGCTTTTTCCCCAGTTCCTTTTCCAATTCCATAATGCGGTTAGTTACAGTGGACTGAACAATATAATACTGGTCTGCCGTCTGGGTAAAATTTTTAAGTTCTGACAGAGTGAGAAATGTTTTTAAATTTTCAATATTCAACGGTTTTCTGTTCTCCTTTACTATCGATATTATCGATTATTTTCTCCATAAAGATTCATTATACAAATCATAAAGAAAACGTTATAATAAGTCAAGATAAAGTTCTTTTATCGTTAACATACATTAACCTGAACACAATTTCAAACAACAAACACGCTCTAATCAAAACAATAAATACAAAAAATACATGGGGGTAACAGCATGCAAAAGATTTACACAAAAGTAACTGATCAGACACATTTTTTTGAAAATCAGAATCCGGTAGAATTAGCAGCCGCTTACGGCACACCGGTTTACGTATATAATGAAAGAATTTTAAGAGAGCGCTGCCGTGATCTTAAAAACATGGTCACCTATCCAAAATTCGTAGTGGATTTTTCTGCAAAGGCAAACAGCAATCCTGCTCTTCTCCAGATTGTAAGGTCGGAAGGCCTGGAAGTAGATGCCATGTCACCGGGAGAGATTTATATTGAAAAACTGGCCGGTTTTACTTCAGACGAAATATTCTATATCGGCAATAATGTATCCGATGAGGAAATGCAGTATGCCATCTCAGAAGGTGTTCTGGTAAGCGTGGATTCCATCAGCCAGTTAGAACGCTATGGACGCCTGGCACCAGGAAGCCGTGTGGCAATCCGTTTTAACCCCGGGGTCGGTGCAGGACACCATGAAAAAGTAGTAACCGCAGGAAAGAAAACAAAATTCGGTGTGGACCCGGTATTTATACCTCAGGTAAAAGAAATATTGGAGAGATTTCAGCTTACTCTTGCAGGTATCAACCAGCATATCGGCTCACTTTTTATGACCGGAGACGCTTTCGTCAAAAGTCTGGGTTCTTTATTTGCAATAGCAAAACAATTCCCGGAGCTGGAATTTATAGATATGGGCGGCGGCTTTGGCATCCCATATAAGAAAGAAGATGGAGAAGCACCTCTGGATCTGAAAGAGCTGGGCATGAAAATTGATGAAGCATTATTTAAATTCAGCGAACAATATGGAAGACAGCTTACTTTCCGCATCGAACCAGGCCGTTATATCAGTGCCGAATGCGGTGTGCTCTTGAGTGAGGTTCATTCCATAAAATATAATTATAATAATAAATATATTGGCTGTGATACAGGATTTAATGTACTGTCACGACCTATTTTATACGATTCATATCATGGTGTGGAGATTTATCGTGGAAGCGATACACCTTCTGAACGGGAAGAAGCCGTAACCATTGTGGGCAATATCTGCGAAAGCGGTGATATACTGGTAAAAGACAGGCACCTGCCGGAAATCCAGGAAGGTGACATTCTTGGCATTCTGGATGCAGGCGCTTATGGGTATGTTATGAGTTCTAACTATAACAACCGCCTCCGTCCAGCTGAAATCTTAATACGGGAAAGCGGAGAAGTGGTAGTAATCAGGGAACGGGAGACTTTGGATGACTTGAAGAATCATCTGGTATTACTATAAGCTTACTCATAAACTGTATATAAAAATGAAAATGACTGCATCAGCTTCTTTAGCTGGTGCAGTCAGACTTTTATTTAGCCGGTATATTATCCTGTTCCCGGAGGCACATGCTGCGAAGTCCCCACAGCATCCTATTTGATTAAGTTTCTCTACTTTTTCATCATCCAGACTGTAGGATCGTATACCGCGCTTCCGTTCCCGCTGTGCATTGATCCAGTACCCCAATTGGTAACCTCCATTACTTCAAGCATAATCCTGAGCAATTCCAAAATCCCCCGAAACAGTACTGCCTTTTTACATCCGGAGAATCTCATGCTTCCCTGCCAGTCTCCGTATTCCATGTAATAGATGTGAATAACCGGTTTATGATGCAGAATGGTGCTATGATGGGGAAACTGATTCAAAAATACGGATTATATGGTATGAGTCCGGTATTTACTTCCATGTGTTATGCGCCTCTGGATATATTGACTGACAATATGAGAAGCTTGAGCGCGATGTGTATGGATATCCGAAGAAGGCCGGATAAAGTTCTGGATGCAGTGAATGCAGTATATACGCTGAACTACAAGGCAGGTCTTCCGAAACAGATTTCCAATTACGGGCATGTATTCTTCCCGCTTCATCTGGCGACTTATATGAAGGAAAAAGATTTTGTTAAATTATGGTGGGAGCCATTCTTACGCCAGGCAAATGATTATGCATCTCTGGGACTCCATATCAAAGAAAAAATACCCCATTTATAAAATTACAATTTACTGCTCCTTTTTTATTACTGCTTTTAAAAACTGATCATTAATTTTTACTGCAACTGCTTCCTCTTCTTCCACACCCGGTAAGCTATATATTTCTCCATAATACCAATCCATTCTCTGCTGGCTGGAAAGCCGCCCCGGTACCGTTTCTATTTCCATAAGATCTACCCTGGATATTGCCCGCCCGGTGTTGTTATCAAATATATAATGCTCCCCTGAATTCCCCAGGTATTTTCCATCTGATGCTTCTGGCATCTGGATATCTGTGATCTCATAGATCTGGTTCCCCCTTAACAACTCCCTGCAGTTCCGGGAATTCACTTTCCAGTCATCCGCACCTTCTGCCTCGATCCTTTCAAAAGAAATAATCCTGGATTTCTGCTCATCATCCGGATGAGTGACAGCCTTATGAAATCCATTTCCCACATCAATCACTACATCATCTTCCGTCTGGCTATCCTTCAACTGAAATACATTCAAAAATGTGACCATACAATCCGAATTTTCAGGCAGTTCCTTTCCCAGATCTGCCATATCCGTCAAATTTTCTTCTATCTCTTTTTCCAGAACAACCTGGTTCTGATCATTTAGATATACATATTTCTGTATATAGCCAATCCAGTCCCCCAGCTGATCCCGCCCTAACGTATCCTCCAGAATGGTATATTCTTTATTACCCATATAAAACCTGGACGCATCCTCCTCATTAACTGTACACTGCTCTTTTCCTTCCCGGTTTCTTTTAACTGCTTCTTTAAGCAAACCGCATCCTGCCGCAGATATACATAATACCGCTGCAACTGCTGCAGCCATCCATATTTTTATTCCTTTTTTCATGTTTTCCTTCCTCTCTGTATTTCATGATACACGTTCCTGCAATATCCAGTAGTTCATCACACTGCTGATTTATGGACTACTGGAACCTTGGTGAAAATTCAGACTCTATAAACTAAATTCTTTATCTGTTTCACTTTTATATCATGATCATAACAATAAAATATAAGGAATCTATAAATTTATTTCTGCAAATCTAATTTCCTACGGATTTCCAATGAATTACAAATATTTCTTGCATCTTAAAATGAACTGTGCTATGATACATCCGAACGAAGGTGTTCAGATAATACATACGTGTTATCTGAACACCTTTTTTATTTATAAATGCGACATTACACTAAATCTATCTGTTAGGAGGTCTTTCTATGAATACTGGTGATACTGCTTTTCTTTTAATTTCAGCCGCTTTGGTCTTCCTTATGACACCGGGGCTGGCATTTTTCTACGGCGGGCTGGTGCGGCGCAAAAATGTATGCAATACTATGATGGCATGCGTTTCTATAATGGGGCTGTCCATTGTCATGTGGATTTTATTTGGCTACTCCCTCTCCTTTGGCGGAAATCATCTTGGCATTATCGGTGATTTCAGATGGTTTTCCTTTCAAGGGGTGGGAATGGATGCCGGTCCATATTCCGATACTCTGCCCCATCTGGTATTTGCTGCATTTCAGATGATGTTTGCCATGATCACTCCTGCTCTGATTACAGGTGCCCTGGTTGGGCGTATGCGGTTTAAAGCTCTCTTCCTGTTTATATGCCTATGGTCTGTCATCGTCTATTATCCGTTAGCCCATATGGTCTGGGGCGAAGGCGGTTTCCTTTCAGCTATTGGCTCCATTGATTTTGCCGGCGGTAACGTAGTTCACATCAGTTCCGGAGTCAGCGCACTTCTTCTTGCACTCTTCCTTGGAAGAAGGCGTGGATACGAGACCACTTCATACCGGATACACAATATTCCATTTGTGGTTCTTGGTGCATCACTGCTCTGGTTTGGATGGTTTGGATTCAATGCTGGAAGCGCTCTTGGTGCAAATGGATTGGCTGCTCATGCATTTATAACCTCTGCTCTGTCTGCAGCAACTGCTCTATTATCCTGGATGTTGATCGATGTGATAAAAGAAGGTAAGCCAACCATCGTAGGTGCATCCACCGGCCTTGTGGTAGGTTTGGTAGCAATCACACCGGGTGCCGGGTTCGTCCCCGTCTGGTCTGCATTTATAATTGGCGGACTGGTCAGCCCAATCTGCTATGTTACCGTAACTTTTATTAAAAAGCACCTGAAAGCAGATGATGCCCTGGATGCTTTTGGATGCCATGGAATAGGCGGAATATGGGGCGGTATTGCAACCGGCCTGTTTGCCAGAAGCTCCATTAACAGTACGGCAAAATGGGATGGTCTGGTATTTGGGGATACCCGCCTGTTCATGGCACAGATCACTGGCATTCTGATATCCATTGCCGTTGCGGCAGCAGGAACCTTAATCTGTGTGGGAATTGTAAAACTGTTCACACCACTTCGGGTAACTCCCAAGGAGGAACAGCTTGGTCTTGATATTTCAGAACACGGCGAAAGCGCTTATCCATCTTTCAATGGATTTGATTAAGAAACAGGAGGATTCATTCATGATTATTAAAATAGAAGCAATCGTACGGGAAGAAAAATTTGAAGATGTAAAGGAAGCTCTGGATGCAATTCAGGTAAATGGGATCACCATTTCCCAGGTCATGGGCTGCGGCGTACAGCGCGGATACAAAGAAATCGTACGGGGAACCCAGGTAGATCTGATGATGCAGCCTAAAATTAAATTCGAAATTGTAGTATCCTCAGAAGAATGGGAGGAAAAGGTAATAAGCACCATTCAAAAAGCCGCCTTTACAGGAGAAGTGGGCGATGGAAAGATATTCAGTTATGAAATCCGAAGTGCAATGAAAATCCGTACCTGTGAAACAGGCTATGAGGCGCTGCAGTCAGATAATTAATATAAAAAGCGTGTATGAAAAGTAAGACCAAACTTCTTTTCAAACACGCTTATATTAGAATTTCAAGAACTGTTTTACCGGTACTCCGCATACCGGACATCTTGCTATTTCATCTGTTTCTTCCATTATAAATCCGCAAACCGGGCATACATAAAAGTTTTAATTCTATCTCTGCAGCTTCTGTACTACATGTCTCTATCAAATTCCCACTCTTCTTTTAAAATTCCATATTCATACGTATCCTGCCATATTGGTTTCCCATTTACATCAGACTTAAAGAAAATATTCTTAACCAAAAATCCTTCCCGTCGCATTCCAAGACGTTCCATCAGTTTCCAGGACTGCTGATTCCCCGGATTACACTTAGCCACCACGCGGCGGACTCCCCAATTCTGAAACCCTTCTTCCAGCAGTGCCTTTGCTGCCTCTGCCGCATATCCCCGCCCCTGGTACTTATTATTGAATACATACCCAATCTCCCAGGTATCAAACTTTCCTCTTTCAAAATAAAGGTTCCCGATCATTTTCCCGTTTTCCTGGAGACACACTGCCCAAAATGCCTTGCTGACCGAACGGATTCTGGCCTCCTCCTGGCACTTCTCCCTGGAAAAAACCTCATATGGTTCATAATACACAACTTCTTCATCCGCCAGATATTCATACAGGTCCTCCCAGTCACTTTCCAGAAATCTACGGATGATCAGACGTTTCGTTTTCAATTCCTTCATAAATTCCTCCCTGCTGCCATTGAATCTGTCAGTTCAAGTCTGATTGCTTTTCTTATACTCCTATATTATGAAAATCCGGAATAAAACTCTTCAATATAAATTCTATGGGGACATTATAGCCTATCATTCAAAAAATAACAAGTAAAAGCAGGTGTAGTTTACCTGCCGTATTATACCTGTGCCTATGCTTTTCCATCGTTTTTCCAAATCGTCAAAAAATGGCAGCGCCCAGATGGGCGCCGCCATTATATAGCTATATAATCTTATTATTTCTGAATAAGCAATGGAATATCGGTCAATTTTTCCATACCATGTTCCAGGATCAGGTATCCGTCCTCGAAACGCATCCCCGGAATATCAGCCTCAAATAATGGAATATCTACGGAAATAACCATGTCTTTCTCTATCATTACACTGCTGGACGGTCCCAGTATAGGCGGTTCAAACTCTATAACCCCAATACTATGAAGCCCGGAATACATAAAGTTTTTCTCATACCCCACCTCCTTCATGACCTGTCTTCCCATTGCTTCCACCATACTTCCTATTTTTCCCGGAAGCAGGTTTTCGGCACATACCTCCTGCGCCCGAATCGCTGCATCAACAGCCGCTTTTACCTTTTCTCCTGGATTTCCAACGAGTATTGTTCTGCCACAGGCCCCATGATAGCCTTCATACCGGGGTGCCAGTGTGATAATAACCACATCATTTTCTTCAATCCTGCGATTCGTCGTGCGTGCTAAAATATGCCTGGTATTTTGTCCGGAAGCAACAATCGGATCAATCCCATATCCTTCACATCCCATTTTACGCATTACGTATTCAGCCTCCGCAGCCACTTCACGCTCTGTAATACCCGGCCGCACTGCCGCAACCGCCGCCTGCATACCTGCTGTTGCAATTTCATAAGCTTTTCGTATCACTGCGATCTCTGCCTGGGACTTCACACCTCTCATCGGCTCCAGAAGTTTATCTGCATCCACCAGTTTTGCTGACTTGAAAGCACTTTCAACCGCCTCATAGAGTTCCGCCCCCATATAAAGCTTTCCGGCAATCCCAACTCTTTCGGGACTTTTCAGCACACACTGCTTCACAATCTGCTCCAAGGGCTCGACCACAGAAAATGGATAGTCTTCATCCTCAGCAGAAAATTCAGATAAAACTTTGATATTATGAATTGCAGAAATCTCTTTTGCATACCCTTCCGTTTCCGGTCCGGTTAAAATGACCGGGTCACTGTCTGCCAAAAACATCAACAGCACATTTTCAAAATGGGTTGGTAAATCCGCATAATATCTGGCATATGCATTGCCATGTGTGGCTCTGTCATCACTATAAGTCAGGATTACATCCAATTGATGATCTTTCATTATCTTCTGAACCTTCTCCCAACGTTTGTGATATTCTTCCCTTGGTATTCTGACTGCTTCCTGCTGCATACTGATTTTCTCCTTTTCACCTTCGATACCTGGCATTGTATATTTAACCGCATACTTGATTGTGTACACCTGATTATTTGCAGTTTTACTCTAACCATAAAATATTATTTAATATTATTATACCTGTATTATTTCAGATGTCATCCTGTTATCTTGTGTAAAAGTATCACTTTCTTGGGCTGCTATCTAATTCAGTTCCGTCTGTTTTAATCCCAGAGCCATGACCCTTCTGAGTACAAGAAATCTTTCTTTTAATCCACAAAGTCAAATAGTTCATCCAGCCGGCTAATCTCATATGTTGCCAGGGCACTTTTACCTCCGATGATACAGGAATGTATCCCCAGATTCACAGCCCCCTGAATATCACTTGCTTCACTGTCACCGATTAACAGGGCAGCTGACTGATCAAAACCGGGAATATGAGCCTTTACATATTCCATGAACTCAATCTGCGGTTTCTGGTATCCCACTTCTTCACTGATAAAATATGCCTCAAAGAAAGGATACAGTCCGCTTGCATGAAGTCTGGCATACTGGGTGGTAGCCACCCCATTTGATACTACATACAAACGGTGGTTCTCACTCAAATGTTTCACGGCTTCTAAAGCACCCTCTTTCATCATTGCCCCATTTGCCAGCTCATCTTGATATTCCTCTTCAAAGCTATCCGCAATCCCCTTGATTCCCAGTTCCTGAAAAGTTAGCCGGAAGCGCTTATCCAGTACTTCCTCCCTTGTAACATTTCCAAACTCATACTCATGCCACATATGATGGTTAATCCTGGAATAACACTCCATCAATTCCTTAGTGAATTCAATATTGTACCGCTCAAATATTACATGGAGTGCTCTTTGCTCACATGCTTTAAAATCAAATAAAGTTTCATCCAGGTCGAACAGTAAATCTTGGTAATGCATTGGATACCTCCTTCTATTTTTCCACAAACGTGGCTATACTTGCCATAACTTCTTCCGGTATATGCTTCTCTCCCTGATAATTAGCTGCTCCGTCCTCATATTTACCGGGCATAAATACATGAGTTAAGCCAGGGAAGGATTGAAATTCCCAGTTAGCTTTTTCCTTAAAATGTTTCTCCCATATTTTAAAGTCATCCATTGTAACCTGATAATCTTCTTCCCCCTGCAAAACGAGAACAGGCATGGTCATCTTCTCTGCCTCCTTGACACTGTCGAAATCAAGAATACTTTTCATGTATTTAACCGATTGTCCCATTATCTTTTCATCAGCTCCCAGAGAGTCAATATTTTTCATCTTGTCAATTTCTTTAAACATATTCTCATAAGATTTAGTTACCTCTTCTGTAGGATTCTTCTCCAGACTTTGAAGATATTTACACTGTCTCTCTATCGTCTCTGCAAATCCTCTTGCCGGAGCTGCCATCATAATACATCCATCCGGCGACGCTGCTTCTGCAATTGCCGGCATCATCTGTCCGCCCTGGCTATGTCCTACCACATACACTTTTGTGATCCCCTTTTGTTCTCTTAGCATTTTAACGGCAGCCACCGCATCATTAACCGTTTCGTCATATACCGTAAAATCCGGATCGGCTGCAAGCTCTTTTCCGTATACATAACTGATCTTATCATAGCGGTAAGATGCCACACCCTTCTGGGCAAGCCCCCATGCCAGATCACGGAACGGCTTGAGCTGTCCCAGTGACTCATCCTTATCAGACGAACCAGAGCCGTGGACAAATACCACGGCTGCATATTCGGTCTTATTTTCCGGCTGGGTAAAGATTCCAGGCAATTCCCATCCATCTTTTACTTTTAAATTCATCGCAGTCTCTTTTACGCCTTCCGGCATGGATGTTTCTTCCGAAGCTTCCTTATACTCTCCTGTATGGATTCCGCCGATTTTACCTTCTTTATTAAAACTGATCACCATATTCCAGGGTTGAGTTTCAAAATCACATGGAACCTCTACATTCGTATACTGTGACCGGCTGCTGACCCATGCCTCTTTCATTTCATTTAACTTCCCGGATGCGGCAATTGCCGGTGCTAAAGACTGTTCCAGCTGTCCATTATCCAAAACTTCTTTTAACTGGTCTTCAAACTGATAATCCGATTTTATCTTCTCATAATCTCCGGCTACAATATCATTTGCAAATGCCTTTGCCTGTTCCAGCAGTTTTCCTTCATCCTCACTTGCTCCGGCAGAATCGCTCTGTTCCCCATTCCCGGTTTCCTTTGCAGCCTCACTCGATGCCTCTGATCCGGTATTTACTGCTGTTTCTTTTACGGATTCTGTTTCAGCTTTGCTCTCTTTTGTTTCCTGCGTTGTTTCCCCTGTACTTCCCTGGGTACTTCCCTGAGTACTAACCTGGGTCACCGTTTCACTTTGTGCCGTACTGCTTTTGTCCTGTCCGCAGCCAGCTATTGCCAGCGCTATTCCTAATACCATGACTACTAATTTTGCTCTCTTCTTCATAATATCCTCCTATCTGTACGCGTTTATATACCAACATGATCTATCCCCCGGTAGAATCAGCTTATGCCCTTACTACTGACCTTCATACTGATCTCTCTCCTGAGTTGGCTTCATTATAGCACAGCCCCCATAAAGCTCAATAGCAGGTGCATAATATACCGTTTTTGGTGATTGAAATACAGATAGAAAATTTAGCTATATGACTGTATAATTATTATATTGGGAAGTAAAAAGAAAATCAATCATTTAATACAGAAGATATAGAAGTTTTATAAAATTTGTAGTTGACGTATAAATTGGGATTTGGTAGAATATAATAGTTAAGAGATGCGGCGACATAGCCAAGTGGTAAGGCATGGGTCTGCAACACCCTGATCACCAGTTCAAATCTGGTTGTCGCCTCTTAATTTTCCCGGAAATTATGAATTTCCGGGCTTTTTTTATCTCTGAATGATAAACAAACCATCTGCCGGGTGCAGCATCATAAACTTAAATTTTCATTGATACTGCCCCCAGATACTCATGGCTGTTTATGGAATAAAAAAAAATCCTTTCCCAATCTACGTAATCGTCATATTGATGACATCATAATTATTCTCCGTTAATTCCCGGAATGCATGTCCGAACTGTTTACTATTCCTGGCATGTATGCTTTCCCTTATGTCATGTGATATACTTGACCAATGGAGGACTGGTTCTTCACCGCTTTCCTCTATACGCAGAATACTTCCATTTAATAAGAGCAACGTGATTTTACTGTAAATTTCGCGTATCGCAGCAAGTGGACAATGATGAACTACCGCCTGCAATCCCGCACTAAGCGTTGCAACCAGAGATCTTTTTTCATCTGATATGGATATTGCTTCCCCAATGGAATCCAATAATCTATCCGGGATATAAGGAAATACACACTGAAAAACGGGTTCGCTTGTTATAATCAGCAGTTGCATGGCTTCCAGAAAAGTTTTCAATTTATATTCCAGCATTAACCCCTTCACATTATACAGCGTTTCGGGTTCTCCATGAGCAATTGCCCTGGTTCCTACGCCATTCATTGTTTTTGCTACGCCCAGTTTATTCAGTAAGCCGATGGTACGGCGCATCGTGATTTCTGATACATGATAAACATCTGCTAATGCTGAAGTGCCAGGCAGCAGTTCTCCAATCGGATAGTCCCCCTGATTAATTTTACATATCATGTCAATTGCAATGATATCGCAGTATCTGGTTCGTCCTTTACGAGGCTCCCAACAAAAGGATTCCTGACCCGCATTTTCCAGGTTCGCTGCGAATACTTCTAAGCAGTTCTCTATTTTACTAAATAATTTTTCAATTAATTGTTCTACCTTTTGTTTTACAAGACTCCTGTTTCCCTTTTGAAACTCAAATATGCACTGAACATATTTCTCATTTATATCCTGCAAAAACAAAACTGTTTCACTTTTTCCGCAATGGGTATAAAGTACGTCCGTAAAGGAACTTTCGGCAAAAATAAGGACATCATAGTAAAGGCTGAATGCTGTTTGATTTATGAGTGCATGCAAACATTTTTCAAATTGCTGATACAAATGCCTGTCAACAAAAACACCTCCATAAATAAATGTCTCTGAAATGTCTGGGTATAACTTTTCAATATGATACAAACTCTGATAACAGATAACCGGTAAAATTAACTTGAGACTTCTACTTAAGTCAAGTAATGCAGCAGTACGTTTTTTAAAAGTATCACTTTCAAGATAATTTTCATATGGTTTCGATAATATAGAGGTGCCTTTGCCACGGTTAAGTTTTATAAAACCATCATTTTCAAGCATTTTGAGAGCCCGCTGTGCAGGGCAATACGAAACCTGATAGCGTTTTGCAATATCCCGGGCTGATGGAAAATGCTCTCCGTCATCAAAAAAACCCAGTTGTATCTGCCCCGCAAGTATGCGATAAATAGTTTGTTCCTGACTGTTAGGGTTATGCATCATGTACTTCCTTTCCACAATTTTTCCAGTGTATAAAATAACATAACATGTATATATAATAACACATATAACTGAATTTCGGATTTGTTTTTATAATTATATCTATACTCTCAAATATAATGAATGCAAAAAGCTCTAGAAAGTATTCTTTCTAGAGCTTCTAAAGAGGCGACAACCAGATTTGAACTGGTGATCAGGGTGTTGCAGACCCATGCCTTACCACTTGGCTATGTCGCCGTATCTATTATCTATTATATTCATCCCGATGATCAAATATTCCTAAAAATAATTTAATCAAATCAAATGACTCCAAGGGGATTTGAACCCCTGTTACCGCCGTGAAAGGGCGGTGTCTTAACCGCTTGACCATGGAGCCTTGCT
>OKWQ01000327.1_pt1 | contig 17932 bp, 20 predicted proteins | sample 1607071 | NCBI WGS metagenome assembly OKWQ01 (sample SAMN07501039, study PRJEB24779) | human gut metagenome
CTTTTATCATGCAAAGGAGATATCATGATACCACGTTATACACGAGAAGAAATGGGCCATATTTGGAGCGAACGCAACGAATTCGACACAATGTTATTGGTGGAGACCCTCGCATCTGAGGCACAAGCTGAGTTGGGCGTTATTCCTAAAGAAGCGGCGAAAACAATTCGGGAAAAGGGCAATTTCGACGTTGAGCGCATTCATGAGATCGAAAAGGAAACGAATCATGATATCATTTCCTTCGTAACAGCAGTGGGCGAATACGTAGGTCCTGAAGCGGCTAAATACATCCATCTTGGTCTTACCTCTACAGATGTGAAAGATACGGCGCTTGGGTATATGATGAAACAAGCCTGTGATATCTTAATTGATGATTTAAAGCGTTTGCACGAAGTATTGCGTCGTCGTGCAGCTGAGTTCAAATACACACCTATGATTGGCCGTACCCACGGTATCCACGGCGAACCAACTACATTCGGCTTGAAATTGGCGTTGTGGATGGCAGAGGTAGAACGTGATATTGAACGCATGGAACATGCGCGTAAAAGCGTTGCCGTTGGTAAATTGTCTGGCGCTGTTGGTACATACTCCAATATCGATCCATTCGTAGAACAATATGTGTGTGAAAAATTAGGTCTTGAACCTGTTAAAATTGCTACACAAGTGGTGCAACGTGACCGTCACGCTGAATTGTTGTCCACTATTGCTGTTGTAGGCGGCACATTGGATAAAATCGCTTTAGAAATCCGTCACTTACAACGTACAGAGGTGCGCGAAGCAGAAGAATATTTTAGCCCTAAACAAAAGGGTTCCTCTGCGATGCCTCATAAACGCAACCCTATCACATGTGAAAGAATTTGCGGTATGGCTCGCTTACTTCGTGGCTATGCACAATCTGCTTACGAAGATCAAGCATTGTGGCATGAACGCGATATTTCTCATAGCTCTGTAGAACGAGTTATCTTGCCGGATGCGACAATCTCGTTAAATTATATGTTGCACCTAACAATCCGAACCATTGATAAATTGTTGGTATACCCTGAAACTATGCTTAAAAATCTTAACCTTACAGGGGGCCTCGTATTTAGCCAAACAATTTTGACACACCTTGTAGACAAAGGTGCGGTACGTGACGAAGCATATCGTTGGGTTCAAAAACATGCTATGGAACGCTGGCTTGAAGGCAAAGATTTCGCAACAGGTTTAAAAGCTGATGAAAACATTAAGAAGTACATGACTGATGAGGAAATCGATGCATGCTTTGATCCGTATAAATTGCTAAGACATGTAGATACAATCATGGCTCGCTTTGGCCTATAATTGTAGGGTACTTCCCACATAACATATGAAAGACTAGGGTAGGTATAGACCAACAAGCCTATGGTACATGCAGTAGGTGTTGGCTATATCTACCTTTTTTGTTTTGAAAGCAATATGCCATTTTAGATAGAAGTATATTATTTTAACAGATAATTATAAATTAGCTTCCTAGCAGGCTTTAATATACTCGTCTTACATTAGAAATTATCTATTTGTTTTAGGAGGTTATATGAAACGTATGATACGAAAGTACGGACCGCCTATTTTTCATTGCATCAATGATTTTGGCCAAGGTTCCTTAGCGGCGCTCATTCCGTTTTTTATCGCTAACTTTGGCCTTAATTACTATCAATCGGCGACCATTATCTTCTGTAACACCGTGGTGGCCTCCATCGCACAGCCCATATTGGGTTATGTGGCGGATCGGTGGCGCGTGCCCTGGTTTATTCCCGTTGGCTTTACGGTGACTCTCGTGTCCATTAGCGCCATGGCAATGGCTACGAGTTATGAAATGATTCTTGCTCTGTCGCTTTTGGCGGGGGTAGGGGCAGCATTATTCCATCCTGAGGCGGCTCTTCTTGTGAATCGCACGCAATCCCATGAAATCGGGAATGCTATGGGGCGTTTCGCAGTCGGCGGCAGTGCGGGCTTTGCTTTGGGTCCTCTCATCGCTGGTGGTGTTTACGTTTACGGCGGGCAATTTTTATGGGTTTTTACGGCTATAGCCTTGCTGGGAGTGTTGCTATATTGGTATGCCTTTGCGGGTCAAACTGATACGAGTAATGCTGGTGAAAGTAAACGCTCTGTTAAATCGAGTGCCACTGGAATGAATGATTGGGTGAGTTTCGGTAAACTTTTCTTTGTCATCGCTTCTCGATCGATTCTATTTTCCGTCTTGTCAATCTTTATTCCAATCTTGTATATTACCGTTATTAACGGCGAAGCCAGTACATCGAGCTTAGCGCTTACGCTGTATTTTGCTATGGGCGCCGTCCTTACCTATATGGGCGGAGCTCTATCGGACAAGCTCGGCTTCCTTAAAACAGTGCGATTAGGGAATCTTATCTTTTTGCCATCTGTTTTAGTATTTATCTTTGTACCAAATATATGGGGCTTCTTCGGTGCCATGATACCGATGGCCTTTGGCGTATTCTCACAATACGGTCCCATTACCGTTTTAGGGCAAAAATACTTGGCTAAAAACGCAGGCTTTGCGTCGGGTGTTACTTTGGGATTAGGGATAACTCTTGGTGGCCTTGTGGCACCTTATATTGGGCACTTAGCAGATATTTACGATGTACAAACAGCATTGATGACCCTGGTGCCTGTAGGATTGATGGGGCTACTGATGAGCTTTTGGCTAAAAGAACCAAAATAATATCGCTGCAATAAATCATATTAAAGATGTAATGGTAGGTAAGTAGCTAAATTGTATGAAAGAACTAAAATAGAATATTTTGACTCGTTAAAATGTCAATACATGGGAGGTGACCAATGGTCACCTCCCATGTGTTTACTTTAATAAACCGGTTATTTATATTGATTATAGTAAGATTTTGACTTTCTATATCTCAATATCTTTACTTGATATATGTTTTAACATATAATTAAGTAAAGATTTCTTCTAGCAGTAGGAGGAATAACATGGGTACGTTTTCTATTGTTTTTTATGAAACTCTAAGTGGAGATAAACCAGCAAAAGTATTCTTAAATGAACTTTCAGATAAGCAGCGAGCTAAAACAATACGAGATCTAAAGATACTTGAATTATATGGCAATCGTTTGAGGGAACCTCAGTCTAAATATTTAGAAGATGGTGTTTATGAGTTACGAACAAAGCAAGGATCGAATATTTCTCGGATATTATATTTCTTTTTTGTAGGTAGACGAATTGTATTAACTAATGGTTTTGTAAAGAAGTCTATGAAAACGCCTAAAAGTGCAATTGAATTAGCTGTTAAATATAAAAATGACTATATTGAGAGGTATACATAATATGGAAACGTTAAATCAATATTTAGAGAAACAATTAAAAAATCCGAAGTTTAAAAAAGAGTGGGATGCGTTAGATGATGAGTATCAAATTATTCAGAATATAGTTGAGGCGCGATTAGCAGCACATATGACGCAAATGCAATTATCTGAATTAACCGGTATTACACAATCCGATATTAGCAAGATTGAAAATGGAAATGGAAATCCATCTTTGAAAACATTGCAGAAAATAGCCCGTGCTTTTGGGAAGAAACTAAAGATTGAATTTGTATAAATACTTTCACAGAGTCCGAACATTGTTGTATAATAAAAATGAATTGTTTCGACTGTTACATGGAGGATATAGATATGGCAACAAGTATGGTTATCGGCACTCAATGGGGTGACGAGGGGAAAGGTAAAATTGTTGACTGGATTGCAGAACGTGCGGATGTTGTAGTGCGCAGTCAAGGTGGTAATAATGCAGGTCATACTGTTGTAGTAGATGACAAAGCGTTTGCACTTCGCCTGTTACCAAGTGGTATCTTATACGATAACAAGCAAAATATCGTGGGTACTGGTGTTGTTATCGACCCTAAAGTTTTGTTACAAGAGATTGAAGGTCTTGAAAAGCAAGGCAGATCTGCTAAATCCCTTCAAGTATCCGACCGTGCACATGTAATCATGCCATACCATATCGCTCTAGATACTGCGGAAGAAGCATCTAAAGGGGATGCTAAAATCGGTACTACTAAAAATGGTATTGGTCCTTGCTACGCTGATAAAATCAATCGTATTGGTATCCGTATCTGCGATTTGTATGATATGGAAACATTTAAACAAAAATTAGCGTACAATGTAGAGTTCAAAAATAAAATGCTTACTAAGGTATACGATGCTGAACCTGTTAGCTACGATGAAATCTTAGCGGATTACATCAAATACGCTGAAGCCTTGAAACCTTATGTAACAGATACTAATGCGGCTGTTCTTAAAGCTGTAAAAGAGGATAAAAAGGTATTGTTCGAAGGTGCTCAAGCTACTATGCTCGACCTTGATCATGGTACTTATCCATTTGTAACATCCTCTCATCCAATCGCAGGTGGCGCTTCCACAGGCGCTGGTGTGGGGCCTAACTACTTGAAAAACATCTTTGGCGTTGTAAAAGCGTATGCAACACGTGTTGGTGCAGGTCCATTCCCTACAGAGCTTCTTAACGAAACTGGGGATAATCTCCGTGAACTTGGTCATGAGTTCGGTACTGTAACGGGTCGTCCTCGTCGTTGTGGTTGGTTAGACCTCATGGTTGTAAAATACGCAGCAGGTCTTAATAGCCTTGATTACTTAGCTATTACACGGTTGGATATTCTTGATACCTTTAAAGAATTGAAGATCTGCGTAGGTTACAAATTGAATGGTAAAGACGTAGAAGGGTTTCCAGCTAACTTAAAAGATCTTGAAGCCTGCGAAGCAGTTTACGAAACATTGCCAGGTTGGGAAACAGATATTTCTGGTATCCGTGAATATGATAAATTGCCTGAAAATGCTCGTAAATATGTAGAACGTATTGCAGAAGTAACAGGCGTGCCTTTAGGCATTGTATCTGTTGGTCCTAACCGCAGCCAAACTATCGATCTAGTAAATGTATTCTAAGCTATACTAATTTGATATAATAGAAAATTTGCATTTGGTAGCATTGATAGAGTGTTATATATTTTAACATTTTTTGCTATGCAATCGATTTATAGAATTATACAGATTAGACCCCTCACAGAGGGGTCTTTTGTATTGAATGGATGCAGAATACAAACGTGGATCCTTATATCTAATCCTTTAGGTTGCTACAGTAGTGCGGTATATCGAAGTATGCTATATAGTTATTAAAGTGTGAGCATATCGAGAAATATATAACAAATAATAGAGTGTAATTGTTATATATACAGGGAAATGTATATCCAAATAAATCTATCAAATAAAAATTTGTTTAAAATATTCATTTTATACAAATAGCTACGTGCTTAAATTAGTTTATAATGAGGCGAAATTTACTTATTTATAATTTTTTTGTATTCATAATAAATTATTAAGATACAAATATAAAGAAAAAAATAGATTTACATTAAGAAATAGTATATAATAGTACCAAGAAGTAGATTGATATTTTTTGATAAGGATCTGAGGAGTTAAAGATATGGTTGAAGTTTCTTACGAACGTTTAGCGACGATTTTTAAGGCATTAAGCGATGAAACAAGATTACACATCATCGATATGTTGTCTTGCAATGAATTATGTGCAGCCGATATTTTAGCGAGCTTCAATTTGTCTCAATCTACGTTGAGTTACCACATGAAAATCTTAATTGATGCAGGTGTAGTTAACTCTCAACGTAATGGTTTATGGACGCGTTACTCCATTAATGAAGCTACATTTGCGGATATTTTAGATATTCTCCCTCAATTATACAAAACTAAAGATGAGTGCATTTGCGCGCAAATTAAATACTGCCGCATTTCTGAGCACGAAAAAGAAGCGTAACAATGAGACGTTGGATTATGCATGTTGATATGGATGCATTCTTCGCGTCCATAGAACAACTGGATCATCCAGAGTATAAAGGCCACCCCGTAATCGTGGGTGGTCTTTCTTCACGTGGTGTTGTAGCTACCTGTTCCTATGAGGCTCGAAAATTTGGTGTTCACTCTGCGATGCCAATCTCGAGGGCTAAGAAACTCTGTCCTGATGGCATCTATGTATATCCTCGGATGGATCGATATAAAGAAGTGTCGAACCAAATTTTTTCCATCATGAAAGAATTCACCCCTTATATTGAGCCTTTATCTATTGATGAAGCCTTTCTTGAAGTGAGCGGCATGTCTACCATGTATAGTGGTCCTAAAGCACTAGGACAAGCCATTAAAGATCGTGTATTCGAGAAAACAGGACTTATTATCTCTGCAGGCTTAGCACCCAATAAATTTCTTGCTAAATTAGCCTCTGATTTAGATAAGCCAGATGGTCTTGTGGTCATCCCATACGGTCGTGAAAAAGAGGTGCTAGCTCCTTTGCCTATTAAACGTATTTGGGGTGTTGGCCCTCGGACAGAGAAAATTTTGAAAGCTGGTGGCTTTCATCTGATACGTCATATTCAGTCTTTGCCTGATGAAAGTACTTTAATTCCTCTTGTGGGAAATCAGGCAAAGCGCATATGGGAACTGGCGAATGGTATCGACGATAGACCTGTTGAAACAGATCGCAAGATACAATCAATTGGAGCTGAGGAAACTTACGAAGAAGACCTCACCGATGGCCGTGCTATTGAATTAGAATTTAGGTACTTTGCAAACCGTCTATCGAAACGGCTTCGGAGGCGTAACCTTCATGGACATACTGTATCTATTAAGGTTCGGTATGATGATTTTACCACCGTATCACGGCAGAAGCGGCTAGATACACCATCAGACCAGGAACATGTATTTTTCGAAACAGCATTGATCTTGTGGAATAAATTGATGCAGGATAAGACGAGTAAGCGGCCTAAAGAGTCTAAGAAAGATACGGAACCGTTAGGGGCCACTACAAAGGTAAAGTCTACGAATTTTAAATGTAGTAGTTCTAAAGGGATTACCTGTATGGATCCGCCTGGCCCTATACGACTATTAGGTCTTACTGTGAGTGGCCTCGATGAGGAGGTTCCTATGCAGGATAGTCTCTTTGATTCCCCACAGGATGAAACAGAGGACAAGCTTGCTAGTGTGTTAGATTCGTTAGAGTCTAAATTTGGTGAGACTGCTGTTATGAGTGGCGCATTATGGCAGCGCTTTCACGGAGACAATGGAATACGCAGAAAACGGTCAGAGTTGAAAGCGGCCGTAGATGCACAGCTTGGTCAAGAGGATGGGGTATCTACTAAAGTTGATGCAGGCTCGACTAAAGCGGCTAATCGGTCTATAATTGCAGATACACACGCATCTATTGAAGGACCTAAAAAGACCATCAAAAAGGACTTATAAAGATTATATTGAATACTTTCGCTAATATAATTGTTCGTGTTACAATATGGGTGTAGTGTTAATAAATTACCGCAAGAGAGGTATAGATATGAGTTTATTTCGTGTGGCCATTCATTATGGCGTAAACAGCAATGGTTTCTTGTCCTATGATACAGAAACAAAAACAGTGTCCGTAGATTTACCTGAACAAGAGTGGGTTGATAAGGTAATCGCTTACTTGAATAATGAACATGCTATTGAGCATGCTACAGGTCTTGATACGTATGAACGATTGACCGTAAAACCATTAGAATCTTTGGATAATCTTAAGTTAGCTTTAACACGTATGTGGGAAGCGATCGACGTACAAGTTGATTGGAGTCGTCCGGCATAAATTGAATGAAAACACCTTGTGATCTACAAGTTAGTAGAAACAAGGTGTTTTTTGTTTTGCGTATTTTTGTAGGTATATCTTAACAGAATTTAAATATATAACATTGAAATTCTCATTTTAAAATTATAAATGATATCGTGTATACAAAATTTATAAAGGTTTAGGGTTGTTATGTTAAAAAATTTGTGCTATTCTAATTACATATTAATGGATAATAATTATCCATTAATAATTTTATCGTAATTGAGATATATGATTTAAAAATTATGTAAAGTAAATTACTTTAATTTTGATCTCTAAGTAGGAGTTTGTAACATGAATAATGAAAAGAAACTAACAACCGCCTTTGGCGCTCCCGTACCAGATAATCGCAACTCTGCTACAGCAGGTAAACGTGGTCCTGTATTGATGCAAGATGTTTGGCTCATGGAGAAATTAGCGCATTTTGAGCGCGAAGTGATTCCTGAACGCCGCATGCATGCTAAAGGATCCGGTGCATTTGGTACTTTCACAGTCACTAACGATATTACAAAATATACGAAAGCAAAAATTTTCTCTGAAGTAGGCAAGCAAACGCCGTTATTCGTACGTTTCTCCACCGTTGCCGGTGAGCGTGGTGCGGCCGATGCAGAACGCGACATTCGTGGCTTTGCCGTAAAATTTTATACGGAAGAAGGAAACTGGGACCTCGTAGGTAACAATACACCTGTATTCTTTATCCGCGATCCATTGCAATTCCCTGATTTGAACCGCGCTGTAAAACGGAATCCGAAAACAAATCTTCGCGATGCGACAGCAAACTGGGATTTCTGGACTAGCTTGCCAGAGGCGATCCACCAAGTAACAATCGTCATGAGTGACCGTGGTATTCCTAAATCCTACCGCACAATGCATGGTTTTGGCAGTCATACATACAGTCTTATTAACGAAAACGATGAGCGCGTATGGGTTAAATTCCATTGGGTTTGCCAACAACCGATTGAAAATCTTTCTGACGCTGAGGCGGCTAATGTGGTAGCTAGTGACCGTGAAAGTCATCAACGTGACCTCTTTGAGGCTATTGAAAGAGGCGATTTCCCTAAATGGAAATTATGCATCCAAGTGATGACCGAAGAACAAGCTAACAATATGCCATACAATCCATTCGATTTAACAAAAGTATGGTATCATGACGAATTCCCATTAATCGAAGTTGGTGTGATGGAACTTAACCGCAACCCAGAAAATTATTTCCAAGATGTAGAACAAGCTGCATTTGCACCAACAACTATCGTTCCTGGTATCTCTTTCTCTCCTGACAGAATGCTACAAGGTCGTTTGTTCTCCTATGCGGATGCGCAACGCTATCGTCTAGGGGCAAATTATTATCAAATCCCTGTTAATGCCGCTAAATGTCCTGTAAATATCTATCATCGCGATGGTCAAGGACGTATAGATGGAAACCATGGGTCTACAATTGGCTACGCACCAAATAGCTTTGGTGAATGGGCTGAACAACCGGAATTCAAAAATCCTCCTCTCGACGTATCTGGTGCAGCCTACCAATATGACTTCTATGAAGACGACTCTGACTTCTTTACACAACCAGGTAAATTGTTCCGCCTCATGAGCCCTGAACAACAACAAGCCTTGTTTGACAATACGGCAGCGGCTATGAATGGTGTACCTGATTTCATCAAAGAACGTCATGCAAAACATTGCTACCAATGTGATCCAGCTTATGGTGAAGGCGTTGCCAAAGCATTGGGCATGGACATTGATTTTAGTGATGTGAAATAAGACTAAAGATATTATTTAAGCAACATTAAAATAGTTTATCTAAATAATACTAACGATTGAAAAGAACTTTCTTAACTAATAACTCTCTTACACTTATATAAAAACAAATCTATAAAAAATCTAAATTCACACAAAATTTTTATACACTGACACCAATTATCTTATAAACAAAAACAAATAAAATCCTTTAAAGGGCCTTTGCTAAGCACATCTAAATTAAGAGTCATCAATGATGTGTAGCAAGGGCTCTTTTGCTGTGTTAAAAATATACAAATTTTAAAAGGATTTTAGTATAACTATGTAGAATTATATGATGTGTTGAATTTACACGAAATGTTACATGTGAATAGGAGGCAGTTATGAAATGTAGTAGTTTGGCATGGTATGTGATGGTCGCTTGCATGGGAGGAAGCCTTTGTGTTGGATCTGTAGTACAGGCAAATTCTCCAGCGACGGTGAAAGCAAATAGCTCTGTTTCTGCTACTGTTGTAACACAGGCTCAACCAGTTCAGCCTGTTACTGTTACAGCAGTTAAGAATGATGGAGTTAGTGCTACAACAAATAATACAGTAACTAATAATGTAGTAGCTAATGATGTAGCGGCACAGGAAGCCCTCAAGCAAAAGCAACAGTACCAAGCCGAAACTGAAACGATGGGATTGCTATGGATGCGCACCTCTGCAGAGTACAGAGCGTTGGCATATCAAGGATATAATGTGGCAATGAATGCCGTTAAGATGGCCGTTACTGATCCATCTCATCAAAGAAAACCTTTAGCTATCGTTCTTGATGCGGACGAAACCGTAGTGGATAATACCAAGTTGATGGGTGAAAGCATTGTAAATGGTAATGGCCGTTTTGATGCTCCTTGGTGGCGTCAAGCCGTACATCAAGGAAAATCGCAAGCCATGCCTGGCGCTGTTGAATTTCTAAATGAAGTACATAAACAAGGGGTAGAAATCTTCTATGTTTCAAACCGCTACGCACCTGTAAACCTTGATGTAACGATACAGAACTTTAAAGAACTAGGATTCCCCTCTGTCGATAAAGACCATGTACTACTATTCGAAAAAGACTCTGATAAACAACCTCGCTTTGATATGATTGCTAAAAAATATTATGTCATTGTATATATGGGCGATAACGCCGGTGATTTCCCAATCGGCACAAAAGGCAAGACACTAGCTGAAAGAAATGCCATCATCGACAATCATAAAGAGGACTTTGGTACTACCTTTGTGGTATTCCCAAACCCTGCTTACGGATCTTGGGTAAGTGCATTAGCTAAAGGCTACCAAAACCTCAGCCCAGAAGAACAAAAACAAGTAAATAACCAATACCTACAACAATAAAGACGCCTTGCGTATACTTTATTAAAAACGATATAATAAAGTATACATGCGTCTATAGCTCAGTTGGATAGAGCGGCAGTTTCCTAAACTGCGTGTCACTGGTTCGATTCCGGTTAGGCGCACCAATAAAATAATTAATGGGCATATGTTTTTTAGTATTATGTCTTTTTAGGAGCCAAGACTTAAATCTTGGCTCTTTTTAGGTTTTGAGATCTAAAACACTGTCTCATAGAGCAGAATCGGTTTGAAAACCTATTTTATCAGAAATTATTCTTATGCTAATTAAACATAAGTTTTATGATAAGTATCTCTTTATAATGATATAATTAAGATAATTATTGTATGTAAAGGGCAGTGTATAGTGGAGAGTGTATATGAGCTTTTACAATTGGATTCAAGAAAAGCTCTTCGATAACTACGAAGAGTGGCGTATGAAGAGCCCTGATTATAATCGAAACGGTTTTAACATAGTTGGTATAGATAATACTCTAAAGGCCATGCATGATGGATTTTTCATGTACATGGAGTTATACCCATCTCATGCGATCAATGGTTGTACTGCGATGAAAGCTCGTGTAGGGAAAACGCAGGACGCAGTGGATATATTCTTAGACATAGATGGTAAGACCTATCGTATGGCAGATGTGAGTTATCCTGATGCGGTGAAGATGATGCGGGCTTTTGTGAAAAAACGCAGAGTACCTGATCGTAGTTTGTGTGTAGAAGTAGCAAATCTAGATATAGAGCAGATGAAACCAACATTTACAGAGCTAGCAACGTTATTACTAGGCGATGCTAAACAAGCTAAATCTTTTATGACCGAGGCTAAGTTGCGCTCCATGGAAGAATTAGAAGATAGTTGGTGGAACCTTTATGAGAAACTAGTATCTAAAGGATATGCCGTAGAGCTAAGCTGTAAGTGTGAACTAGAGGATTTTGTTCATAATGTGCAGAAATTAATACGTAACAAGTCTTTAGATACTAGCGAAAATCTAACTATTGATACAGCAGCATTAGATGAAGACCAATGCATTACGGACTGGAGTGCGGATCTTAATGCCACATGGGAAGCCCATAAGTTAGTAGGTATGGATATCGGAACCGATAGCTTTGTACTTATGGTGCTTTCAAATGAGAAATTCGAAACGGCCCAAGAACTAGCAAAAGAGCTGTTACATAGAATCGATGTAGCAGAACGTTTGTGATGTAACGAGAATTATGATGTAGTAGCACGATTATAATGTGGCAGTATCTATAAAAAGGTTGTAATTCTTAACTGTAAACAATTTGCACCGTATAAATGTAATGAATAGGAGAGAGTCATATGAGTGTTGTACGTCTACCAGAATATGAAGCAGAGTTTGAATCGGAAGAGTTTGAAATTTATGCATTGCCGCGCAGTGATGCGAATGGGGCTAGTCCTTATTTGGATAAGTACCATAGACCATTAGTATCCACCGATGCTATCCTAGATACACGAACTGGAGTACTTGACCGCAGCGAAGGTATTTTGACGTGGATTATTGATGGTCTTGAAGATAGATGGGGTTATTCTTTTGAGCCTCATGGGGTCTACAAATTGTTAGTTAAGAAAGCAAAACCTATAGAGGATTTAGGCTATATGCGCCCTTCTTGGAATAATCGCTATTATGTGCTTGCGGTGTTAGAGGAACATGCTAAACATAGCGAGTTGGAGGTGTTGTCAGCTTATTTGAAAACCCCTAAATACCTTCATACTGACAGGGGCGATTTCCTGTTAAATCGAGAGTATCAATACTATACATCTAGAATTGATGATTATGCTTTCACCCTTGATGTGGATGAGGGTTCTGATGAAAGCTGTACCGTAGCATTGGCGGCTTTCAATACAATCGAGAATTTCAAAGCATTTGAACAACGAATTAGTGCATATATTAGTGAGACATTGCTAGATCTTGCTAATGACTGGCTAGATAACGATGACCAAGACCCGATTACAGCGGACGTATTTGCCAAGCGTATTACTATGGGCGAATTGGCGTTTCGTAATGATGGCACCATAGAGGTCTATTATGACGACGATGATATCTTCTGGGGACACTGTATCATAGCCCATATTGATGCGGATGGGAACCCTGTTGATGCAGATATTGCAGGATAATCAATTAATGGAGCATCCTAATGAGAAAATCGGAATTAATGACATTATGGAATATTGAAAGCTGGTCTGTAGAACCGTATGGGGTTTACTTTGTATCTCGCCGATTTGGTACTAATCGCTTAGAGAATATAGGACAAGCCTTTCAAAATCTCAATATTAGTTGTACCGATTATACTGAGGCTGAGGTGCTTTCACTACCAATGTGGGGACAATTATATGTTCAATTAGATGAATTAGATCGATTGGCTCAGGAAGTCATACTAAAGGATATATCGCCAAAAGAGGATAAAGTGCTAACACTAACGGATATAATGCTGGATAAGTCAGGTTGTTACGATGCATTTGCACTAGGTTATGATATAGGTGAATCCCCAGCAGGACATCTATATGTTTTGGTTTCTTTTGATGAAAACTTTACGGCTCAACAAGATGTGATTTATGAAGCATTATAAAGTTGAAATATTATAGAGTTATTTTAAAGTGGCGATATGGGTGTAGTAGCCTAGCTTAAGATATAAACGATATACAGGAGAGATAATGGAAGATATATATAATCAAGTAAGAAGTTTCTTTGCCAATGACATTGATGTATATGGTTTATTTGATTCCGAAGCTATCAGCTGGATTGACTGGCGCGAGGATGACGAAGATGTGGTGAACTATTTTAATGACATAATGGATGAGCCTATCGACATTCAACCCGTTAGTAATGGAAAGCCCTATGGTGACGATATTGTGTTACAAAAGGGCGATAAAAAATTGCTAATTCCCTACGGTGATGAGAAAGATCGGGATGTGACCATCAAATACTTCAACGACTTTGTTAAGCCTGATTATGAGGTGCGTTGGTTTGCTGAAAGCCTTGGAAACGATACGCTCGGATTTACCGTGCTTTCAGGGACAGAATGGTCCAAATTAGACGATGAATTTGGGGCGGATACGGTTCGCTACTATTTTGAGCCAATTGATCTTGAAAGTAATATGTTTAATCTCGACATGGATGAAGTTTCTGCATTATTGGCATTACGAGAAAATAATAGATGAAATAGAGAGATGAGAGAATCAATAAGAGGGAAGAATATGGATTATTTAAAACTATTGTGTGAAGATTCTAACTTGGCAGCAAATTTTGATGCTCTATTTGATTTCTTTTTACTCGATGAACCTACAAAACGTGATGAGGTAGAGGGGCGATGTACCTTTTCCGTGGACGGAGTAGCTTTTGCTCGTGATGGTGCCGGTGGCGAATATCATCAATTAGAGGATGGCTCTATCGGATATATGAGTAGCGAGGGGGAATGTGGTCGTATAGCTGAAAGTGTAGATGATTTAATCCATTTGTTGGTGTATAGCATTTGCTGGCATGATTATTGTGACGCCAGCCAATATACGGACATATCTACTCTTGAAGCCTATGCCAATGAGCGACATGATCAAATCGCTTCTTATACAGAAATGGATGTATGGGAAACCGTTGTTCAGGTGCTAGGCATGCCTTTAGAAGCAAATGTGGCTGCTGAATTACAAAAATTCTATGACGCTGCACATCGAGTTCCTTTATATATTTGTTATTTCCATGAAGATGATGGAACCGTTACAGAATCACATAATCTGTTTTTCTAGACGTATTGTTTAAAAGGAGAATTATATGGCTATTGATGGAGTAAAAATCATAGATAGTGATGATGGCCATGATATTTATAATTTGATTGTTGAGCGCTATAGAGATGGTATCAGTATTGATACCATTGTTTCAGAAATTCTGGCTGAAGAGCAGAATTTTTGTACTGACGAATTCTATACAGAAATTTATTGGACTGCCGTAGCCTATTCGCTGTGGAAGATAGGTCATCTGCCGCAGGATATCAAAGAGAATGCATTAGACATAATCGCGAAGGGCGCTCATGAGTTTTGGCTAGAAATTGATAGTAAGGCGCTCAAACAACGGCAAAAGGTGTTAGATACATTAGCCGTACAACTACAAAGTGAAAATCCAAAGCCTCTAAAGGTTCGTAAATCTAAAACAAAGCGAGAACCTCATTTTAAGGTGGGCGACGTATTAGCTGTTAAGTTTGAAAACGAGTATGGAGCTATTTTTGTATCTGACGTGGATCAATCACCGCGGAAAATCGAGTACCATTTGGCCTGTACAAGACTTTTACAAGCGCACAAACCTAGTATGGATGATTTTTTAAATAGTCAAATTTCCTGTCGTAAAGATAATACAAATTTCGGTATCGATACCGATTGTTGGTTTAATCATAAAGATCTAGGCCTATTGCTAGACCATTTAGAAATCATTGGGGCTGTTGAACTGTATCCGTGCAAGCTGTGGAAACTAGCACCGGCAGGCACATTGGACGATATCTACACCGAGATTACAGATGAGCCTAGAAGAGGTAGAATTCGCCTGATAGATACTAATGAATTGGTGAAAGATATTGTTCACCAATAATTATTGCGCTAAAAAAGGGAGTAGATGCGATGAATGCAACAACTCAAACATATATAGAAACTGTGAAAGTCAGTGATATACCCTGGCATCGTTTGACCACAACTTACGGCCGTGCTACAGATTTTCCTGCTCATTTTGAGGTGTTGTGGGATATGAAGGACGTTGATGCCATTGATGCGGCAGGTGAAGAGCTGGCCCAAAACATTGAGCATCAATCGACTTTATGGCATGCTACGCCCTTTGCGTTGATTTTTCTATTACGTATTTTAAAAAAAGCCGTTGAAGAACAAGGCCATAATCAGATCGCAAGATATTTAGTAAAAGAATTAGCTGAATTATTCATCATTATTGCTGAGTGTATTAGAGATGGTCTTATGCTAGAACATGTAGATCAATTATCGAACTTTGAGGATATGCTCAACGAAGAGTATCTTTGGTCTGAAGAATATGATGAAGATGAAGATGTTCTTAGATATGAGGAAGAAGAGGTATTTCCGGATGATCTGTTCTTTAGCTTCTACTACTATTCTTTACAAGTGCTTCTATTATGTAAGCCATTGTTAGACAAAAATAACAAATATGAGGTTACGTTGCTAGAATTGTTGACAGAGATAGAGAACTAACTATCAGTGGAGGCTTCGAATTATTCGGCATTTATGGAGATTATAGATTCCTAAGTAACTATGTAAGTTTTAGATTACTGAGTATCTAGGGAGGTTTTAGAGTATGGGACTCATTGCAAATTATAATTGTATAAGTGATGAAAGCTTAAAAGAACTCAAAGGGTTAGGCTCATCAAAGAAGGATCTTTTTGAAACCGTTGAAGAGTGGAGCGATGAGGACGAGTTATTGCTCGACATCGATAAGATGTGGGATGTCCTTCACTTCGTGCTTACTGGTGTGAGTACTGATCATAGAATAGATGATAATCCACTTAGTCAAGCTGTGCTTGGTGTAACGTCTATAGAGGATTTATCAGACTATATGGCCTATACGGAACATTCTCAAATAGCTGATATCGTAGCGGCTCTAGAGCAGTTTGATATGGATCAAGCACTCGAATCTTTCGATATGAAAGCCTGTAAAGAGGCTGAGTTATACCCAAATATTTGGGACTATGACGAAGAAGAGGAGGAAATCATAGATGAGCTTCTCCATGACTTCGAGCAGATGAAGGTGTTCTATAAAAAAGTGCTAGAAGCGAAGGGCCACGCAGTAGTTTCGATTTGTTAAAAAGGTGGTTATAATGGACAAAGCGCGTAAAAAGGAATTGCTAAAGGCTTATGCTGATGAGCAAAGGCAATCGTTTAAAGATAATCTGCCTATGGATGAAGAGCTATTTTGGAATCTCTTTGACTATGTAGATGAGAAATTAGAGACAAATGATGGTTGCGATCATAGTTTGACTTTCACAAGAGAATTTTTGGAAAAGCAGAGCGTAGATGTTGAAAGTGTACTAGCCTGGATTATTAACGAAGGTGGCGGGTGTGATTGTGAGGTTCTCTACAATGTAGAAGAGAGATTTGAAGAGTAATATCTATGTAATTGGGAAGGTTTTCGTATACAGTTTGTTTTTGACTTAGCGCAAACTGTAAGCAGTCTAATGTAAATTTATTTGTGATTTTGGTAACCAAGTAATCTTTGGTAAAAAATCATAGTATACTAGAAATGTTAAATACTGCTGGCGATCTTAGCGATTTTATCTAAGAAACGCCGGCGTTTTTCGTCCGAACTGTTTTCTGTGCCCGTCAACTGGGTATGTGTAACAGGTTTAATGCCACAGGATTTCAGAACCTGATTTTTTAATACCTTGCCATAGTCCTGAATAAACGGCGTCAAAAAGACGGGAGTGTTATGTGTGGTGATAATCCAGGCTGATTTCCCTTGTAAATGACCTATAAGGCCTCTTTTGCCGTATGAATAGGCAAAGCCTGCTGTAAATACGCGATCAATAAAGCCTTTGAGCATTGCGGGCATACCGCTCCACCAAATTGGGTAGATAAAGATGATATGGTCTGCCCAAGTAATCATATTGCGGTACTTTTCCATGTCTGGCACAGTGCTTAAATCTCGACGTTTGTGCGTGTTATCAAATCGCAATATAGGATCGAATTGCTCCTCATATAAATCCAAGATGTTCACATTGTGATCCTTTGAAAGATTCTGTTGCACTACTTTCAGAATAGCGCTATTAAAACTTTGATGATTAGGATAGGTGTAAATGATTAAAATGTTCATGACTAGTTCCTTTCTGATTAATCATCGTTGCTTGAGGGAATCTGGATAATAAAATGGTATCTATATTAAGTTAAAGTCCAGTGAAGAGTATTTATTCTGAAAGTAAATGACGATAGAATTTGCTAAGGAAGTATTGTTAATTTCTTTTATTTGCAGGTGTTACTATAAAGGTATATAGTATAGACATGTGATGGATATAGTCACATGTCTATTTTTATAAGGAGGACGCTATGCAACACGTTCAAACCCGCAGTACTACGTCCGCGTTAGTACTCACAGCCGTATTGATT
>OKWQ01000328.1_pt1 | contig 17810 bp, 11 predicted proteins | sample 1607071 | NCBI WGS metagenome assembly OKWQ01 (sample SAMN07501039, study PRJEB24779) | human gut metagenome
TTAATCTATACTCATATTACTTATAAAAGAATTGCTGGTTTATGTTAATATCTTCTGTTTAATTTTCAAAGACCATTTCTTTGTCGCCCTCAAGCGACTTTCTTAGTTTAACATCACTTTGAAACTTTGTCAACAACTTTTTTCAAAACTTTTAATTTGTTTTGTTAAATTGTTTCTGTGTCTCTTAGCGACGAGATTTATCTTACCATCATAAGCAATAACATTTTATTATAAATAACAAGCTTTTACTAAAATATTCTTTAAATACTTAACTTTTCTTATGTTTAGTTTAAAATCCAACTATTGATACTCCAGGTTGCGTTTTTATCTATTTTCATAAGAGACATATATATTATTGTCTGCTGAAGTATATTTTATACATAAAAACAATTTAAAATTCAAATAAAAATAAGCCATATTATTTTTTTAGCTTTAATAATTTCATAGAATTAATTAAACTAAAATCATAATATGGCTCATTTTAATATATATTTATCTCATTATATATTATTTACTATTTCCTTAAACTTATCTCCTCTTACTTCAAAGTTTTTAAACATATCAAAACTTGCGCAAGCAGGTGAAAGTGTTATTATATCTCCATTTTCAGCTATTGACTTAGCTATATTTACTACCTCTTCTAAGCTTTCTCCTGAGTATACTGGTACATGAATTCCTTTTTCTTCTTCTAATCTCTTGAAAGCTGCTTTTATTTTTTCTTTAGTTACTCCAAATAATACTATAGCTTTTATTTTTTCATATCCTTCATAAGCTAAAGGCTCAAAAGGTACATGTTTATCATATCCTCCTGCTAAAAGTATAACTGGTTTTTCAAAAGCTTTTAATCCAGCTAAAGTTCTTGTTGGAGTTGATGCTATAGAATCATTATAATATTTTACTCCATCAACTTCTCTTATGAACTCACATCTATGATGAACTCCTCCAAAAGTTTCTGCTACTTTTTTCATTGATTCTATTGATACTTCATCATAAACAGCTAAGAATGCAGCTAAATAATTCTCTACATTATGCATTCCCTTTATGATTATATCATCTTTTTTGCATACTTCTTTACCATGTACATATAACTTTCCATCTTTATGGTATGCATCTTCTCCTTCTGTTTTCTTTGAGCTAAATCTAACAACTTTTCCTTTTGCTTCTTTATCTAAATTTTTAGTTATTTCATTTTCATCATTAATTACTAAAAGATCATTTTCTCTTTGATATTTAAAAACATTTTTCTTAGCATCAATATATTCTTGCATATCTTTATGCATATCTAAGTGATTTGGAGTTATATTAGTAACTATTGCTACATCAATTTCAACATCCATAGTCATAAGCTGAAAACTTGATAATTCTAATACAACTTTATCTTCTTCTTTTATTTCTTCTATGTTTGAGAATAATGGAGTACCTATATTTCCTCCTGTCCAAGTTTTATATCCCTCTTGTGATAATAACTTAGACACTATTGTTGTAGTTGTTGTTTTACCATCACTACCAGTTACCCCATAAACTTTACCTTTACAATATCTTACGAATTCCTCCATTTCTGAAGTAATATATGCACCTTGCTTTTTACATCTTACTAAAGCTTCACTGTCTATTCTCATAGATGGTGTTTTAAATACAACCTCAAATCCAGTTAATCTATCTAAATAACCTTTTCCAAGTTCTAAATTTACTCCTAATACTTCAAATTCTTTTGAAATTTCACCTAACTCTTCAGCTGATTTCATATCAAAAGCAGTTACTTTAGCTCCTAGTTTAACTAAAAACTTTATAAGAGGTATGTTACTTACCCCAATTCCTACAACTGCTACATTTTTTCCCTTTATAAATTCTTTAAACTCATTAAAGTCTCTCTTCATTTTGTGGCCTCCAAAATTTTTACCAATATTAATAATGGTTCTTTCTAAATTGTATCCCATTTCTTTCTAATTATAACACTATGGAATTTTCCATTCCATATTATTATAACTTATTCAGAATTCTTCTATTTTGTTCTAGTGATGATTTTCTAAAAATATTCATGTTATAATAAATTATTAATCTATTTTTAACTATATTGTTTAAAAGAGCTTGTTAAATTATAATTATTAATTAATAATTATTTTAGGATAAAAAGAGTAATTTTAATATCTAAAATCCTTATACCCAGATTAATTAGGAGGATTAATATGAATACTATTATACAAAAAGCAAAAGAAACTCATGAACTTTCAAGAGATGAAATTATAGCCTTATTAAAAGATGATTCTATAAATGAAGAACTTTTTAAAGCTGCTGATGAAGTTAGAAAAAAATATCTTGGTGATGAAGTGCATTTAAGAGGACTTATAGAATTCACTAACATATGTAAAAGAAACTGTATGTATTGTGGTCTTAGAAGAGATAATAAAAATCTTAATAGATATAGACTGTCTCATGAAGAGATTATAGATTTTGCAAAAAAAGCCGTTGGTTATGGATATAAAACTTTAGTTCTTCAAGGCGGTGAAGATGATTATTATACTGTTGAGCGTTTAGTTCCTATAGTTAAAGATCTTAAAGCTTTAGGAGTTGCCTTAACATTAAGTATAGGTGAAAGACCTTTTGAAGAATATGAAGCCTTAAAAAAAGCCGGAGCTGATAGATTCCTTTTAAGAATTGAAACAACGGATAGAGAATTATATGAAGAACTTGATCCAGGTATGAGTCATGAAAATAGAATTCAATGTCTTAAAAACTTAAGAAAACTTGGATATGAAGTAGGAAGTGGATGTCTTGTTGGTCTTCCTGGTCAAAAAATAGAATCCTTAGCTGATGATATTTTATTTTTCAAAGAACTTGATGTAGATATGAATGGTATAGGACCATTTATTCCAAATGAAGATACTCCACTAAAAGATGCTGAAGGTGGACAATTTGAATTAGCCTTAAAAGTAATGGCTATAGTTAGATTGCTTTTACCTGATATAAATATTCCTGCTACAACAGCTATGGAAACATTAAATAAACAAGGAAGGGTAATAGCTCTTCAATGTGGAGCAAATGTAGTAATGCCTAATGTTACTGAAGGTGAATATAGAAAACTTTATGCCTTATATCCAGGTAAAATATGTACAGGCGATACACCTGCTCACTGTAGAGGATGTATTTCTGGGAAAATTAGAGGTATAGGTAGAATAGTTTCTGATGGACCTGGATTTAGAGCTAATGGATTTAAACCTAAAACTCGTTAATAAAATGTAATATAAATAATATTTATAAAACTCTAGAACAATTTAATAAAATCTAAATTAAATTCTAGAGTTTTTTATTTAGAGTTAAATAATAATTTCTTTTCCTGCACAAGCTTAATCTATTATTAATTCAATGCTTAGCTCTTTTAATTACATAAAAAACTGTAGGAAAATTTATTTTATATAAACTTCCTACAGCCTTGTTTATTATTTAATTCAATATTAAAATTAATTACTTTTTAATTATTTCTACAAAATTCATCTATAGCATAAGCAACCTTTTTACTATTTGCAACTGCCTCAACTACAGTTTTAGGACCACTTACAACATCTCCTGAAGCAAAAACTCCATTAAGTGTTGTTATTCCCTTTTCGTCAGTTACTACTAAGCCATATTTATCTGTTGAAAGATCTCTACTACTAGATACTATATTAGTTCTAGGCGCTTGGCTTATGGCAACTATTATTGAATCGCATTTAAACACACCTTCACTACCTTCTAAGGTTTTAAATGATACTCTTCCATCCTCAGAAATTACTCTCTCTGTTTGTATGTATTTTACTCCATCCTCATAAATCTCTAAAGGAGCTTTATAAAGTTCAAATTTTACGCCATCTTCCTTAGCCTCTTCTATTTCAACCTTAGTAGCTGGCATATCTTCAAAGCTTTTTCTATAAAGCACATATGTATCTGCACCATTTCTCTTTGCAGTTCTAGCAGCATCCATTGCAACATTTCCCGCTCCTATTACAACTACTCTCTCTCCAAGATTATATGATTTTGGTGCTTTTAAATAATCTATAGCATAGTGAACATTGCCTAAAGTTTCTCCCTTAACATTTAAAGTCTTAGGGTTCCAAACCCCAGTTGCTATAAATATTGCCTTATACCCATCACTTTTTAACATATCTAAAGTTATAACTGTTCCTATTAAAGTGTTAGGTCTTATTTTAACATTTAATTTAATAAGGGCCTCTTCATATTTATCTATTATATCTCTAGAAAGTCTAAACTCTGGTATTCCATATCTTAATACTCCACCAATTTTATCATTTTCATCAAATATTGTTACTTGATATCCCTTTTTAGCTAATATAAATGCAGCTGTTATTCCCGCAGGACCTCCACCTATTATAGCAATTTTATCTTCTAAAATAGTATCTTGAGTAAGTTCTAGATTATCTAAAAACTCTTCTGATATTTCTCTCTCTATTTCACTAAAGTTTACTGGTGTATCCTTTATTCCTTTTATACAATTCCCCTTACATTGATTTTCATGAGGACATACTATGGAACAAACTACTGATAAAGGATTGTTTTCAAATAAAATTTCCCCAGCCTCTTTTATTTTATCTTCTTTAAATAATCCTATTACCTCTGGAATAGGTGTACTTATTGGGCAATTAGCCTTACATCTTGGATTTTTGCACATTAAGCATCTTAAAGCTTCTTCTTTTAAGTTTTGCTCATTTACTGTCATTTTAATAAACCCCCTGATTTCTTAACAACCTATAAAAATTCTTCATTGTTTCATAATATAATATATTATCAAAATAATTTAATAAAGTCATTTATTTAAAGATTAAATATTTTCCTATAGGAATACATTTAGCATCTGCACCATGTCCAAGGTCTCTTGTTTTTAATATTGGAATATTAATTTCTCCTATAACTCTCTTTAATATTTCTACTATATCAGGCTTTAAATTCTCTCTTTCCATTTCAGTAAACTCCCCTAATATTATTCCTTTTACCTCATTAAAAACACCTAAGTTTTTATATTGAGTTATATAAGTTACCATCTTAGCTGAATTTCCACTAAAACTTTCTAAAAATAATATTTTATCTTTAAAATTAGTCATATATTTTGTACCTGCTAATTTTAATAAACATCTTATATTACCACCAACAACTATCCCTTCAAGATGACTTCCATTTATCCACTCATAATCTAAGTTAAATATGTCCTCTTTTCCTTCTATAAAAGAAGCCTTAAAATTTTGCATTTGCTCCTCTTTAAATTTACCAATTAAATTTCTTAATTGATAATTATAAGTGGTTATATGACACTGAGAATATATAGCATTAAGCAATACTGTTAAATCACTATATCCAAAGAAAGGTTTGGGATTTTCTTTTATTAAATTAAAGTCTAAAAATTCTAGAACTTCATTAGCTAAATCTCCACCAGAAATATCAAAAATCATTTTTATATCTTTATCTAAAAATAATTTTTCTAAGGCTCTAGCTTTTTCTTCTCCTGTCCCACTAAAAAGATTATATTCTTTTGCATATAGTGTATCTCCTTCAACCATGTCTATATCTAAACTTTTTAAATTAAGTTTTAATTCATCTATTAGGTTTTTGTTTTTTATGCTAAGTCCATTTGAACAACTTATTATCCCTATTTTATCTCCTTTATTTAAAAAACTCATACTCATAGCAACCTCCCAAATAAAAATAATTATTATATATAATACCACTTATTTTCATAAATTTATCTATTTTAAAATATTATTGATTATAATTATTTTTTCAAATCCTCCAAAATAAATATGCACTTAAAAACTTATGAAAAAGGATGAAGAAAACTCTTCATCCTTAAAGTTTAAATTATTTATTTATACTTTCTTTAACTAATTCAAGAACCACTTTTGATATTGTTCCTAAATCTTCAATTTTCATATGTTCATCTAAAGTATGAGGCTTTCTTTCACCGCTTGAAAGATTAACTGCCTTTATGCCATTACAGTTAAAGATATTTGTATCACTTCCACCACCTGAGGCTTTAGTTTCTCCATCTATTCCCAAGTTTTTAAATGCTCTCTTTGCATGTAAAACTATATCTTCATTATCATCTATAACAAAAGCACCATACATTCTATTTACTTCTATATTAACTTCTCCACCAAATTTTTCAGCAGAAGCTTTAAAAGTTTCTACCATATGTTTTGTTTGAGCATCTAATTTTTCTGTAACGGTACTTCTTGCTTCTGCATCTATTATTACTTCAGGACAAACTACATTATTAGCAACTCCTCCTGAAATTTTCCCTATATTAGCAGTAGTATCTTTATCTACTCTTAAAAGTTTCATGTTTGCTATAGCATCTGAAGCTATAGAAATTGCACTTATTCCATCTTCAGGTGAAACTCCAGCATGGGCAGGTTTTCCCTTTATAGTAACCTTTAAAGTATCATGAGCAGATCCTATTGTAGTTATAAATCCTGGATCTCCACTTGTATCAAAAAGGAATGCTTTTTTTGCACTTATTTTTGAATAATCTAAATTTTTAGCTCCTAAAAGACCTGTTTCTTCAGCTATTGTAAATACAACTTCTATATTAGCATGGTCTATGTTGTTTTCTTTTATTACTCTTAAGGCTTCAACTATAGCAGCTATTCCACCTTTATCGTCTCCACCTAATATAGTTGTCCCATCACTATATATAACTCCATCTTTTATTATTGGCTTTATTCCTTTACCAAGTGTATTTAAATAATAATACAAAAGACTATCAATTTAATTCAAATTAGTGAACAAATTCTTTTCTTTATTTTTATATTTTCTACGTTTTGTATATTTAAATTTACAAACTAAAAGTGTATAATTAGAGTATACTAACTATATGCCAATGCAATCGTAAGTAAAAATACTTGCTAAGTTGTACGCTGTTAAAAAAGGAGGTTTAAACCTCCTTTTTATATTTCAAATAATCATAAATTTTTATTAGTCTTCTTATTTCACTTTTTTCGTTACCTTTTTTTTCTTTCAATATATTAGGATATTTATTTATATATTCTTTGATATATTTTAATAATTCATCCACTTGTGTAGATAAATCACTATAAACGATTAATTTTAATGCACCTTCCAATGTATGTTTTGCGACTAATTGTGATATAGTTAAATCAGAATACTCATCCCTACATATCTTTTCTCTAATCGTTCTACTTAAGAAATCTTTATATTTCTTAGTTTTAAACTTACTAAGCTTTTCATTTAACTCTCCATTATATTTAGATATGTATTTATACACCGGAACACTTTGATTATATTTAAGAATCAATGGTAAACTTCTTTCAACTATTAGATCGTTATTAAAATCTCCATCTTCATATATAACATCTTTGAACAAGTCTTCAGCAGTAATTCCATCATATCCTTTTTCTCCTAAAGCTTTCATAACTCCAAATCCAACAACCGTTTCAGCTTCATCTAACCTATCATCATCAATATCAACTAATACATTAATCGTTTTAGAAGGTTCTGAAGTTAATACAACATTATATATATCCTCTTTCATTTTCTTTATTAATCTTGGATTATATTTAACTTTATTTTCTAATAACGCTTCATAAACAATTGAAAAATCTTTTATAAAAACTTTTGTCATTAATATACTTTTATTATCACTTAAATTTGAGAATTCATAATCAGACATACTATCTTCTTTAGTTGTATTATTCCATTCAATAAAGATAAATCTATCTTTTAAGATATCTAATTTTTCTCTTGGCAAACATTTTGCAATTGATGTAAGTATTTCTCTAATATTTGCATCAGAAATACTATAACCCATAAAAATTATTGGATGCTCTAAAAAAATAGTTAGTAACTTAGCTACTAAATACGCATTTCTCTCATTGAATTTTTCATAATCACTTTCATTTATTACTATACTACTAGGACTTGTACAACAACCATGTATCTTGTAAATTTCACTTACCCCTGTAATAGGTGAAAAAATCAATTCTTCTTGTCCTATTACTCTATTGTATTTATATTTTTTTAAAATTCTTTCCATTAAACAATCATAATTAGTTGTTATAATTCCTCCTAAACTTCTATTACCAACCTCTCTTAGTAAATTTATTTCATCAATTAAATCAGCAACAAATGATTTGTTTGATTCAGATTCTATATAATTTGATATTTCTATTTTAAAAGGAGAAACTCCTTGCTTAACTAAATTCTTATAATTTTGTCTGCTTTTAATAAAACAATCTTCTCTAAACCATTTTCTATTAAAATCCGATTCTAATAATTCTGCTACTTTAGGTAATATCCCATTATTAGAATTAAATCTATTAGCTTCATCAAAGTACATATGATATGAAAATTCATCACCATTTATCATTTCTGAAAAATACTCTAATAACCCTTCCCAAGTAGGCGTTCCTAGATATCTTTGAGATATACCAGAGCCTATAAATAAAAATGGTGGTGCAGGTGATCTTTTTATTTTATTTAATATAACCTCTTTTAAATCCATAATTTAATACGCTCCCAATATAATAATTAAAAACATTTAAATTTACAACTTTGTAAGATTATATTAACATAAAAAGCACTTATAATATATAATATTATTTATACTTTTATTTAAAAATTGAATTACTTATTGTAAATTATTTGTTTTTTTCTTATATAAATTATCTTAAGACTTAATAATTTATTTTATTGTTATATTTAATAATATTACCTACGGTTATTTAAACTAAAAAAGGAGAGTTAGAAATTAATCTAACTCTCCCTTTTGTGTCCTAAATAAGTAAATTAATGTATAAAATTCTCTTTTATTATACCATTTTATTGAATTATTTCAATGTATTTTTCACTTACATACCCTCTTTTTCTTTCATTTCTAGCATTATATTCTACATAATACCACTCTTCCACTTTTTCTAATATATCTACATTTTCGTTAGGATCTAAACTACCTATTTTATCATAATTAGTACCTGCCCCTTCTCTTACAATTAATGAAGTTCTAACATTTACTACCTTACCTTTTCTATAAAATCTTTCTTTTTGTTCCCCCTCGTATCTAACGTAACCGTCGCTTGGATTACCGTCAGCACGATAAAAAGTTATACGTAACCACCCATCAGTCCTATACATTGGTGAAGCTTTATACTTAGGTAGTAATATTTCATCTGGCTCTTTTTCATTTACATCATCACTATTCCACCAAACATAAGTATCACCATTATCGTTATGATATCCGAAGTGATAATCAAATGATACTCTATTATAGTTTTCAATGTCTATATAAGCATGATACATTTTGCCACTAGCTGGATAGACTACCTCTATAAATTTAAGTGAAGGATATATTCCTAATACAAAGATTCTATCCAAACTATCTATATATCTATCAGGGATTGGCTGACAGTTCTTATTTAAAACTGCTATTCTTCCATTACCAACTATAGTTGCATTTGTCCTAGTTTCTGAACTCTCATAAAATCCCTCTAATGATACTGACTGTTGTGGAGTTTGCTGTGTAGTATTATCATAAGATATATCTTTGTTACAAATTCCCTCAGCAATTAGCTCTCCAATTAATTTAGGCCCTTTAGATTTATATATCTCTACATCAGTTGTAGCCTCACAGAAACAAACTTCTACAATCACTGCAGGCATAGAAGTGTTTCTTAATTCATATAATTTAGAATTTGTTTTTACTCCTCTATTTTTTAATCCTGTTCCATTTGCAATTGAATTAACTATTCTTCTAGCATAAACCTCAGCTTTTCCACCAGTACCATAAATCCATGTTCCAGTTCCTAAAGCTCCATTATAACTATCATAAGCTTTATCAAAGTGAATTGAGATAAATAAATCTGCTCCCCACTCTTCTGCTTTCTTAACCCCATACCTTAAATCTGTTATTTGATCACAATTACCTGGAGTAACATCTAAAACTTGATGTCCTTCTTTTCTTAAATATAATATAACACTATCCTTTACTTTTCTATCTTCACTTGTCTCGCCTATTAATGCTGATGCTCCTGTAGCTTGAAAATTATGTCCACCTCTTACTGCTATTTTCATAATTAATCATCCTTTCATTATTTTTTATATAATTAAAGGCAATAAAAAAGAAACTTCTTTAAAGTTTCCTAATTCATTGCCTTATTTTTTAGTTTTTAACTTCATTATTGGATATATTGTTCTTGTTTTTCTCTATATCGTCTTTAACTTCTACAACTTCGTTCTTATTTTCTGTGTTTTCATTCTTTTTATTTGTATTTAATACTTCTAATTTTTCTGAAATTATACTTGGTAATGTTACTCCACACTCCCCTAAGTTTTCTACTATACTTCCAGCTTCTTTATAAATGAACAGTGATACTGTAACTCCTATTAAAGCATATTGAAAGCCTAAAAACATATCTAAGATTAACACAAAAGTTATAGCTATTAATTCAGCTACCCATCTAATTAATCCATCTCTCATTTTTCTACTTCTATAATCTTTTTTCTTTAATGCTTTCAGTACTCCTGAAAGCATATCTATTGTTTTTATAGAAGCATAAAATACAATTAACCAACTAAGTGCTTTTGGTATAAATTTAAACATTAACTTATTTCCCCTTCTGTTTCTTCTGCTGGAATATAATCTGTTTTAGGATTAAGCATACCGTTTAACTCCATAAATTGCTTTGCTGTTAAATCTCCTGTCATTTTAAATAGTATTAGATTCTCTTTCATTTCCTCCTTGTTGTAGTTTCCTGATTCGATTTGAAATTTACATAATTCGTATGCCATAATTACATCTTCCTTTCTTTTTCTTTTTTATTGTAAATTATTCATTATTATTTTTTTTGCAAGAGTTTTCTTAGTGTCCATTAATCCTGGTACTAATAAATTATTAATAACATCCCATATATTATTTACTTCTCTTGCAGTATTCTGAACTATACTAGCTATGTTACTTGGTACTTTAAAATCTAAAGTTCCTGGAAGTGAGTTTAATATATTAAAATATGTTTTTTCTTCAAATGTATCTAAATCTATATCTACACAATTTTCTACAATCTCTGTTACCGGTGTAGCTCTTGCGAAGTATATTGTTGTTGTATTAGCTTTTAGCCATGCTTTTAATCCTTCTATATCTTGTGTAGATAGCTTTGATTTAAGTATTTTTATATAGATACCATATTGAGTAACTGCTAGTCCTTCGCTATCCATTGTTTGAAATTCAACACTAAAATTCTTTTTAGGAAAATTGTTATTAATGTTTTTATTTATATCTATTGTTTTATTAACAGTTAAAGCAAAAACTTTATATTTTCCAGTTCCACTCTTTTCATCTTGCTCTGTAGTATCTCTCATAGTTTCATCTCCAGTAAAGATATAATCATCTATATATCTAGCTATTTTGACTTTACTTTCTTCTTCAAACATAATATCTTGAACATCATCTACACCTCTTAATGGCTCGTTTATTAAAATATCTTTTTTATTGTATTTTACAAATATAATTTCCGTTATTTTAACATTAAAACTTATCTTAATTAAATTACAATTAGAAGGTGGATTTATTTTAATATTATTTCCACTGTTTAAAATAACACCGCTTAAGAATTTTTCATCTTGCCAATATGTTATATGAATATCTACACCACTAGATATACCAGTTGCCTTTAAAACACCTTCGGTTTCAGCTTCTATAGCTACATATTTATAAAGAACATTATCTACATACTTACCATTGTTATAAAGGTAGGCTCCAGTTTGCCCTTTTTTTGTATCTATTAGATTATAACCACTTGAAATACTAATTTTATACTTATCTTCAACTTTCTCCGCTTCTCCAAAGCTTGTTAAAATACACCCTTCTTCCAAAGTATCTGTATAAGCTCCATCTGATTTCTTATACATAGTCCTACCTTTAATCCTCATTCCTTCTGTTCTACCTTCTAGTGTGTCATTTGCACTTATAGAACTTCCACTATACTCTAAAGATTGATTGCTTTTAAGTCCATTCTGTAGTTCAGTTACATCTAGTCTAAGTTGAGGAATGTTTTGACTTCCATCAAGCCCAGCTATATATTTCTTAGTTTCTTCTAAAGAAGCTTGGAGTTCTGTATTTTTAGTTGTCGCTTCCTGGTTACTAGCTTCAAGATTACTATTAGCAACTTTAGCTTCTTCAACATTTCTTACAAGTTCTGAATTTAAAGATAGTCCATTAGAAAGTACGTCTGCTAACTCTGTAGCTTCTGCATTTAAATTTGTTAATGTTTCTATCTTCTCTGTTGCTTTTATATTTTTAGTATCTAAATCTTTTATAGTTTCTTTAACTTCTTTAGCTAGATCTATGTTAGATTCTAAATTACTATTTAAACCAGTAGCAGTAGCAGTATTTTCTAAGAGCTTAGAATTAATATTATTAGCTTCTATTATATTAGATTCTAAATTACTATTTGCATTAGTAGCACTAGAAGTATTTTCTTTTAACTTTTCACTTAACTTACTAGCTTTGTCTAGTATATTTTCTAAATAAGTAAAGTCTTTACTATCTGCTATTTCTCCAACTATTTTAGTAAATATATTAGCTTCTACAGTTAATCCAAATGTCGCTGTATGCTCTAAAAATTCATCTTTTCCGTAAATAGCTAATTGACAACTATAGACACCATCTTGTTTAGATATTCTATTAGTTATTGGGAAAGTTATTTCTCCTTGCTCTGCATTTGTAATATTTAAATTTTCTATTACATCTCCATTGGTTGTCCCAGCCATTACATAGCCAAGTTTAACAGTCTTACCTACTAAACTTAATCTTCTTTTATTCTTTAAGATATATAGTTTATAGATTTCTGCATTATTATTGCCTTTTATTGTTTTTATTTCTTCGTTATTACAAGAGTCAACATTAATGTTTAATCCTATTTCGCTCATAATTCACTTTCCTTTCTATATTTTGGCATCTCTTCCTTCTGGATTAGTGCATACTCCCGAACCATTGAAGTCGTACCACTTGCCTTCAATGAATAAGCTTTCCGCAGAAGCCATTATTCCATTAAATTTTAACCAATAATAATTTGAATCCTTAAATAGCCAAGAGTTTTTTAGTAAAGCTCCTCCACGCCCTGCATAATACCAGTTACCTTGATATTGATAAAACTCTTCTTCTGCCATTAGTGTATTAGACTTAATTAAATAAGTATTATTGTTATGATAAATAAGCTTAGGCTCTATAACCATTTTGCAATTTTCATCTATCCAGTAATAGCAAGGCTTTTCGTTGAAAGTTCCTTCAATGAAACAGTTTCTATCTAAAGCACCTGAAGAACTTGCGTGATAATCAATTCCATCGAAATTTATCCATTCATTTTTAGCAATAAAACCATCATCCTTTACAAAGTAGAAGTCTGATTTATAAGGATATATTCCTTTAGTTGCAATGCCCCCAGCTTCATTAGTCATTTTATATTTTCCACTATAGTAATCTAAGAACTCTAATGGAATCTTATATTCGTGGCAACAAGGATAAATAGCACCCCTTGCTATTTTAAATACAGTCATATCGTTATTATCATTTGAATAAACTTTACCTCCATATTTCAAGCATTTTAAAGCAAAGTTCTTTATAATATCTTTTTTATAGACTTCTAATCTATCGATTAGACAGTATCTAGCTTGTAATTCTTCAAATCTTTTATCACTATTCCCACCATCTGCACCATGGTGGCTTAGCTTATAAAGGTCTATTTTGCCTATTCTCCCCTGTAAATGTGTTTCAGTAGCTGTTGTACTATCTCCAGGGAATAAACTTTTTGTTCCATGGCTTACTAATAGGTAATTAACACAAAGTGAGTTTAAATTAGTATAATCTCCATAGAATTTACTTGCAAAAGCTTCTATATAATCATTTTTCCCTATCCTGAACTGCTGGTCATTAGCAACTATCTTTTGCACATTGAATTTATCAGCTGCTGCTAACATTCTATCGTGATATCCTTTAGTGTCCCATTCTTGCTCTGTAGCTGGTAGCCTAGAATAATCTATCCCATCTTTAAAAACTATGAAATCAGGTCTGTATTTTTCTATAATGGCTGGTGCATTTCCAATATGGTCGCTATGATCATGAGTAGCAAAGAAGTATTTCAATTTAGTTACTCCAATCTTATTTAATTGTTCTATCATAATCTGATAGTTTTCTTCCATGAAACAGTCAATCATGCTAAAAGTTCCATCGTCAGCCTTAATAAGAATGCAATCCCCATAAGAACCCTCTCGATTTTTAAGATTATAAATAATAGTTTCGGTATTATCTTGCATTCTTTCGCTTGTATAATCTAATCTTTCTGTTATTTTAGCTATGTTAGAAGCATTTTCTTTACTTCTTACTTCAGTAGCATTTATATTTCCAATTGTCTTTAAAGCTTCATCTAGCGCTGTATATTCATTAGTTCCTTCAATTGCATTATCTGACATTAGGTCTTTAGAAACTATAAGGTTAAATATGTTAGAACTAAGAATTCCTCCATGTTCATCATAAATTTTAAGCATATATTCTGTTGTTCCTGGTATTAATAATGCATCCGTTAGCTCTAATCTTGCTATTCCTTTAAGTCCATCTACTATAGTAAGATTATTAAAGATTTCTTTACCATTTTTAGTAAGTGCATAAACTCTAACAATACAATGGCTTATATCTAAAATCTTATTAGCTGCTATAAATTTAAAATCTATAAAGCGTGTTTTAACATCATGCTCTATTGCTTTAATCTCGATTAACTCATCTCTATCTATATAAACTGTTTTACTCTGTATATATTGCATAATACCATCCTTTCTAAAAAAAGAGTAGAAATTAATCTACTCTTCTTATACATAATCTCCTATTCTTAAGCTTGGTGCAAAATTAACTGGAGTACCATTATATCTAAGTTCTATATGGCTATGTGGTCCCGATGAATTTCCTGTATTACCTGATTTAGCTATTACTTGTCCTGCTTTTACTATATCTCCCTCATTTACTAATAGTTCTGAATTATGAGCATAGATAGTAACTAATCCACCACCATGATCTACAAATAGATACTTACCATAAGAAGTAGTTAACTCTCTTCTCTTTATAACAGTACCACTTTTACTAGCTCTTACTGGCGTTCCTATAGGCACTCCAAAATCTGTACCACTATGTGGAGCACCACTAGGATAATGTCCAAAGAGTGCAGTTACTTGTCCACCAGTAACAGGAATAATCCATCCGTTACCATAAGCATTATTTACAGTTTTAAAATTACCAGTAGAATCTATTCGAGGTGGTAACCATCCATCACCATTGTTTTCTGTAACAACACTTCCAGTTGGATTCCCATTTCTACCTAGTATAGGAATTTGTCTTTTTTCATAACGACCTTGGAAATATATATTTGCTTCTGCAATTCTTCTAAGTCTTAAACCTTCTAATTTATTACCTGCATTATCATGAATATAGAAATTTTCCCATATAGGTCTTATGTAACTTTCATCTGTAGGATTTCTTCTTATAGCGTTCATAAGGCTATTATTAGCACCTATAACACCAGTTCCTGCATTGAAAGCCAAATCTACTAAAGCATCGAATTGTTGTTGTGTTGTACATCCTAAAGCTTTAACTTTGGATACTATTGGTTTTCCATAACGATTATTGTTGACATTAAACATTTCTTTAGCAGCCATTTCTTCTGGAACTGGTTGATTAGCTAATAATTTGTTGTAGATATCAGGTTCTGATTTAGTAATTCCATATCCAATTGTCAAAACTCCACCACTATCTCTATATTCATATCTTCCTAATCCTTCATAACCTTTAAGCATACGCAATTGATTAGATGACATAATACCATTTTGCCAATCTCCATCAGCTCCTCCACCAATTGGAGCGTTAGGATCAAACACAGTAGTACCACTTGTATTTTTTATAACACCATTTAATACTAGATCATTGCATCTCAACTCTCCAGTTCTAGCATCATAATATACAGATTTATCTTTTCCCATTCTAATACCATCATTTGATACTACAATTTCATTGTTTTTAGTTGTAATATTTACATAATGGTCTCCAACATGAAGATTATTTTCTCCATTATCTGAACGAATATCTATGTTGTAAACTTTATTACCTTTAAAATCTATTTCTTCTTTTACTCTAATAGCTTTACCACCTTCATCTTCCAAAACATTATACTTATCCAGTTCAATATAAGATGGTACGCTAGTAGAATCTTTTTCTGCATACCCTAAAGCTAAGGCGCTGTCAATATCATTTGCTAACCCGATTAAAGGCTTATTTTCATCATCTCCTTGAACCAATGACATTAACGCACCTATATAATCGCCGTTCTTTTTCCAATTGTAAAGCTTAATCATATTATTTTCTATCTTTATTGCATCTTTTCCATTGTTTCTAAATAAAGCTCCACCAGGTTTCTTTAAATCTATCTCAAAGCTTTTATCTTTATTGGTTATTAATACCGTCATTAAATTTCCTATTATCCAATCAGCAATTATTCCTTCGGGAGTTATGGCGGTTCTAAAGTCCCAATCTGAATTATCAGCTAATCTTTTATTTGATAATTGAATTCCTTTTGTTCCACCTTGTAAGCAACCATAATCAGGGTCGTTTGGATCTAAAACTTCTTGAATCCATGCAATTACATCTGATTTTTTAGCTCTGCTTTTTTGAGCTAACAAAGGAGCCTTTAAAGCATTTATTGCCCCTTCAAGTTCAGAACTTTTAACAGTTCCGTTTTCATTTAAAATTGAATTAACCTTTTGAGTAGTATCACTTTGGTTTTGAAAATAATTTTTTACTACATCTCCTATAGTAACGTCAATATATTTTTCTTTTAATATATCCCATTTGTAGCCAACACAACGTACTTTTATATCGATATTTAAATCTAAATGTTTAGCCGTTAATGTATCACCTAAATTTATGTTAACTAAGTCTTTTACAAACTTATATTTTTCGGTATTAGATAATGCAGCTACTTTAACATTTCCAGTTATAGTAGGCTTATCTATACCATTTTCAAAAAGCTTTCTGCATTCTTCTCTTAAAGCAGTATAAAGTTCTTCTTCAGTTTCAAAGACTATACTTCCATCTTCAGTATCTTCAGTTTCATTTTGTAGATCACCTTTAAATTTCAAATTACTAAATTCAATATATTTTTCATAGATAATTCTATATTTGTTTATTAAAGGACTATCTACAAATAATTCAGGGAGTCTTCTACCATTAAAAGCAACTGGTTTAATTCTAGTAACTATATCTTTTCTATTTTCTTTTAGACCAAGGTCTAGCATATTAGTTCCATACAGAACTTCAAGCCCTTTATCTTCTCCAATACGCTCATTTATATAGACATTAAAGTTATCTAGGAATATCTCTCCACCCCATCTATTTATAATGGTATTATCCTTATTACTTCCATTTATAGCTTCAATTCTATTTTGCTTAACAAAATAGCAAGTATTAATCTTTTTAATATCAGAGTAGCCATTAAATTTAGTACCATTTAATAGAATATTTAAAGCTCTTTGACAATTGCAATTAACTGCCCTTATGTCTTCTGTAGTAGAGTAATACAAATCGAAGAAAATATGTCTAGCTTTAATTTTAAGTCCAGTAGTTAACATAGTTTTATCTATATTATAAATAGGGAATAACTGACCTTTAGAGTACGGCGTAGGAGCTTTTATAACTCCATTTCCATTTATTAATTTCCATCTACCTTCTTTATCATAAGGAAGGTCTATTTCAATTTCACAAATACCATTCATAGTTA
>OKWQ01000334.1_pt1 | contig 17644 bp, 19 predicted proteins | sample 1607071 | NCBI WGS metagenome assembly OKWQ01 (sample SAMN07501039, study PRJEB24779) | human gut metagenome
ATAATATCCTCATTTGAAGCACCTGATTTTATACTGGAAAAAGTCTTAGTTTTTACTATTCTGTCTCCATTTAAATTGGTACCATGATCAAATTTAACCTTTATAGATGACGCATTGGGTGTTGAAACAACTGCCATATTATTACCTCCTTAAATTTTTTAGCAAGGATATATCGCCTATGATATGAGCCTTGCGAATTTTAGTGAGCTCACTTTCTACTTATATAATATAAGAAGGATTTATATTATAGTTAGATACAACTTTTGTAACTTAATTTGTAAATGAATTTTGTAATTATTTAAATTAAATAGTACATAAATATACAAAATACTATATTATATATAATTGGAGACAATTTGGATGTTATATTTACATATAGGAGGTATTTATGAGATTTTTAAGCAAAATGATAATATGCATAATAATTATCATAATAATAGGAATGATTGCAAAAGGAAAACTCATCTTTATAAAAGATAAGGATAAATCTAGAAAAAGAGATTACATAGTGAAAACCTTATTAGTGTTAGGTTTTGTGTTAGGACTTGTTTTTGCATTTTTCTCAACATGGTATGTGGAATTCTTTGGGAAAATAACACCAGAGCAGCTTTTGTTTAATTTAAAAGCACCACTTAAAGGAACTGAATTCGGTATGACAGAGGAAATACTTAAATCACCAGTGTTAAGTATTGTTATTTGTACCATACCATTTTTAATTGTTATTAATTGGAAATATAATGTTTTCCTTATTAATAACAATAATGAAAAGAAAACTATTTTAAATAAAAAAAGAGTGAGAATTATATCTATACTTTTATCAATTGTTACTATGATAGGTGGAGCAACTTTTGGTATAAATAAATTACAACTTCAAAATATTGCCAAAGCTTATTTATCATCATCCACATATCTAGCTGATAATTATGTGAATCCTAGGGATGTGAAGATGACTTTCCCAAACAAAAAGAGAAATTTAATTCATATTTATTTAGAATCAGTGGAAAATTCATATTTATCTAAAGAATTGGGCGGATATATGGATGTGAATTTAATGCCAGAATTAACAGAGCTTTACAAAGAAGGTTTATCATTCTCTAATACGGACAAGTTTGGTGGGCCTCATACTACATATGCATCTGAGTGGTCAGTTGCAGCTATGATAAATATGGACATGGGACTTCCATTAAAAATTCCTATGGGACGTAACTCTTATGGAAAAGATGGTAGTTTCTTGCCTGGAGCTGTTGGCATAGGAGATATTTTACAGGCGCAAGGTTACAATCAAACGATAATGTTTGGAGCAGATGCAGATTTTGGAGGACTTACAACTTATTTTACAACCCATGGCAAATTTAATATATTTGATTATAAAGCAGCAAAGGAAAAAAACTTAATACCTAAAGATTACAATGTATGGTGGGGATTTGAAGATGATAAACTTTATGAATATGCAAAGGATGAAATAACTAGACTTTCTAAGGATAACAAACCATTTAATTTTACAATGGAAACAGCAGATACCCATTTCCCTGACGGTTATTTATCAGAAAAAGCTGAGAATAAACATGATTCTCAATATGCCAATGTTATTTCTTACTCTACAAAAGAAGCAGTTAATTTTGTTAAATGGATTCAAAAACAGCCATTTTATGAAAATACTACAATAGTTATAACTGGAGACCATCCAAGTATGGACAAAAAATTCTTTAAGGATTTTGATCCAAATTATGAAAGAACTATAGTTAATTTAATACTAAATGCTCCTATAACTACTGATAATGTAGCGAATAGACAGTTTGCACCATTTGATATGTTTCCTACAATTCTTTCTACTTTAGGAGTGGAAATTGAAGGAGATAGATTAGGTCTTGGAACTAATTTATATTCAAACAAGAAAACTATTATAGAAGACCAAGGAATTGACAGTGTAAATAGCGCACTGGGGTATAATAGTGATTTATTTAATGATGAATTTATGAATGATAAGAAGAACAGTACTTTTAGTAATGATCTAGTAACATATAAATAATCTTAAAATATATGTTTTAGCAAAGATAATGCCATTAAAATCCATTTATTTAGATTCTAATGGCATTATCTTTTCTTTTTGATCTTCTGATTTATCTTTATTTAATTTATCTTTTAATTGTGATTCAAGTTCTATAACCTCATTAAAAGTATTCTTTAACTCTTTGACTAATGGATTGTTACGAAGATCATAGACTTTTTTTAAAATTACTTCTTTTTCTGCAATTTTGTACATATCATTACCATATGTTTTTTTATACATAGATATTTTGTCATCAATTATTTCTGACTGTTGACTAAATTCTTTAGCCAACTTTTCAGTGGCCTTTAATTCAATATGAGTTTCAGATATTTTTTTGTCTATATCTTCAAGAGTAAGCTGTCCCTCGCTAAGTAAAGTTTCCTCTTCATCAAGTGAAGTTTCTTTTTCATTCTTAGTTTTTTCCATAACTTTAATATGATTATGGACTTTAACGTTTTCTTCTTTGTCATTTTTGTTATCTTTATTTTCAATCATACCTTTTATTTCGCTAAGTTGAGATAATTTATGCTCCAAAGACTCTTGGAGTTTTTTATTTATACTTGAATTGTATGTAGCGTCTAAGTTTTCCATAGCCAAATGTTTGCCTTTACTAATAACATGTAATTCTTTTGATGATATATCTATGTTTTTATTGTTAATACCATTAGTTTGTATTTTTTTTAATGAACTACTGTTGTAACTTTTTAAAAGAGTATTACCACTATTTATATTTAAAATATTCATATATTCACCCCCATTATTTAATAAATACTTTCTAAATATAATTCATTATAAATGTACGACGTATAAAAGTTTATCTTTAGTAAATTCCCTTAAAACGTAAAAACATGGTAAGGTTTTTCTAATAATTACAAAGTGATTCTATCTCTTTTAAGAGATTGTCCATATAAAAAAGAGATAGTCTTTTAAAACTATCACTTCATTTTTTTACTTTTTTTTATTTGATGAATTATGGATGAAAGTTACTACTGCTATTATAATGGCACTAATAACTCCAATCAAGACAAATAGGAATCCTATTGGAATTAGTCCAAAAGGCTCTACAAGTCTTCCATCTTCCAACACTTTTGTTCCTATGATATTATAGGCTACAAAACAAATTAAACCAATCAATCCTGATACCATGCTAAAAATATATTTTTTCATTTTTCTTCTCCTATTCTCTATACTCTAAAATATCTCCTGGCTGACATTCCAAAGACTTGCAAATCTTATCTAAAGTTTCAATCCTTATAGTCTTTGCTTTTCCATTTTTTTATTTTCTTTCCATCCAGAAGAAATAGCATTTTTATGACAAACTTTTTTACATTCTCCACAACGAATACATTCTGGCGAATTAATATTTTTTCTTATATTCACCTGCATTTTACAGGTTTTTTCACATTTTCCACAACCATTACATTTCGTGTAATCTACAGACATCTGATAAAAACTAACTTTTTGAAATAGGCCATAAAGCGCACCTAAAGGACATATATATTTACAAAATGGTCGGTAAATCATTGTTGCCAATAAGACTACAATAAGTAAAATCAACATTTTCCACTGAAACAATATTCCAACAGCTCCACGTAGTGATGGATTGGTTAATAGCAAGGGAATTGCTCCTTCTAATGTACCTGCAGGGCAAATCCACTTACAAAAGTGTGGCATTCCCATTCCATATTGGTTGGTTAAAACAACAGGTAAGATTAGGACAAATACTAGCAAAATAATATATTTTAAATATATAATTTTCTGGTCTAGTTTACGTGGAATATTTATCTTTTTTATTGGTATTTTGTGAAGCAAATCCTGTACAAACCCAAAGGGGCATAAAAACCCACAAATCAATCGTCCAAATAAAATTCCAAATAATGATATTAACCCTACAGCATAGTAGGTCATTTTATAATCTCGATTTCCTAATACTGACTGCACTGCACCTATAGGGCAGGCTCCCAATGCACCTGGGCAGGAGTAACAATTTAATCCTGGTACACACAAATATTTTCCAGAACCTGTATAAATCTTTCCTTCCAAAAACCCTCGTATATATCCATTTGTAAAAAACGCTACTAAGAGTTGTATCCAATTTCTTTTATTCATATCAACCGATTCCTATACATTCCATACAAATATTTACTGCTTTAGAAAATATAACTTCTGCTTCTCCTCTATAAATCCCCAATCCAATAAACATCACTGAAACTCCTAAAATAAGCCATCTTGTTTTTTGTGTCTTTGTACAAAACATTAGTTTTGCCTCCTTTACTTCTTGTTTTTTTCTGCCATTTCAAGGCGTTTAAAAATTTCTGCTTTCAGTTGCTCTGTGGAAGTTCCGCCTACGTAATCCTCGCCTATCACTTTCCCTTTTGAATCTACGAATAAATGAGTAGGATAGGCAATAATATGGTCACATAATCCATTCATTAATTTTTTATCTGGTATGAGAGTTGGGATATTATCATTATCTGCCATTAATTCTTTGGCAAATTTTTGGGCTTCTTCTGAATAAGCAGAATCTTGGCAAACAGTAAATATCCCAACACCTTCTAAGTTTTCTTTTTGTAGTTTAGCAAGATCAGGCATTCCTTCAATACATGGTGAACAGTCGGTAGTCCAAATATCAATAAGAGTTATTTTGTTCTTAGAAAAAACTTCTTGAGTTACAATATCTCCATCTAAATCTTCCGCTTGAAAGTTACTAAGGTCGATATTTTTCATTTTTGCACTGATTTCTTCGTTTAAATTCTTTTCTTCAGCTTGCATTGTCGCTAAATCTGGTTCATTTCTTTCACCTATATATCCAGATATTACAATCACACCACATACAACCACTGTAATTCCAAAAATAATTCCTATAACTTTTCCTATTTTTTTCATAACATTCTCCTTTATTATTCTAAAGCTTTTAATCGTTTGTTAAGTTCTTTCAAATAATCTTCTTCCGTTTTGCCACCTAGATATACATCTTGAATTATTTTTCCTTTGCTATCCACAAAGATAGTAGTAGGATAGGCTACAATCTTATTTGCTAATGATTTTTGCAATACTTTATCTGGTATTAATACTTTTACGTTTTTGTTTTTGTGAACGATTTGTTTCGCAAACTCAATTGCCTCATCTTTCCATGCCGTGTCTGTACATAGGGTAATTACATTTGTATTTGCTGGCTTGTTTTTAGAAAGTTTATTGATTTCTGGCATTTCTTCTACACAACTGGCACAGTCTGTTGCCCAAACATTTATCATCGTAACTTTGTATTTAGAAAAAATATCCGAAGTCACTTTTTCTCCTAATACATCTTTTGTGTTAAAACCTGATAAATCAACTCCATTTAACATTTGATTCATTCTTTTGCTTGCATTGTTTGCCTGTGGACTTTTTATTCCGAAAATTTGCACAGAAGGGTTAAAAAATAAGTAACCTTTGATACCGACAAATCCAACTAAAGTGATTATTGCAAGTCCTATTACATATTTAGATGTTTTCTTTTTCATTTTATATTTCTTCCTCCTTTTTTTATTATATTTATATATTACAATTCTGATTTCAAGTTTGTCAATATATATTTATTGTTAATCGATAAATATATTTCGTTTTACGATTGTTTTTAGTTTTGTAAAATCTACTTTCTTTTTATTAAGTTTATACAGTAATAACTGGTAAATATTTGAAAATATTGTAAAAAATTACTAAATATACTGTAAATACCAGGAAAAATTTGGTGAAAATGTTTAGTTTTCTTATTGACTTAATGAAATGAAAGGAATATAATTAGCAATTGTCAATGAAGAAAAGGGAGAGAAAAAGATATGGAAAGTACAGTAGAAGCAATTGCAACTAATCATTTAATTTTTATTTTTGCAACAATAGGTATTACAGGAATAGTGCTTGGAAGGTTAAGTGAAATATTAAAAATTCCAGATGTAATACTTTATTTAATAGCCGGAATAATAATAGGACCAGCAGTTTTAAACATAATAAGCGTGCAATCTTTTCCAGTGGAAAATAACCTTATATTAACATTTGGATCAGCATTTATATTGTTTGAAGGTGGAAAAGAAATAAATCTAAAAGTATTAAACAAAGTGAAGGTAAGCGTAGGTATGTTGTCAACAGTAGGTGTTATAATATCAGCTGTTGTAGTAGGTGTAATATCAGGTAGAGTTTTTGGACTTCCAATGGTAACAGCTTTACTTTTAGGATCAGTAGTAGCATCAACTGACCCAGCGGCTCTTATACCAGTTTTTAAACAAGTTACTATAAAAGATAAAATAAAACAAACAGTAGTAAGTGAGTCAGCATTTAATGATGCAGTAGGAGCTATATTAGTTTCTACATTACTTGGAGTATTAACTAGTGGTGGATTTTCTGCCTTTGATAGTGTAAAAGAATTACTTGTATCAGCAGGTGTAGGTATTGGCGTAGGTGTAGTAATAGGATACTTATTAACAGTATTTATGTCAGACAAAAAAATAGGAGTATTCCACTCTTATGCACCAATAATGGCATTACTAAAAGTTGCCCTAGCTTATGAAATAGCAACTAAGCTTGGTGGTAGTGGGTATATGGCAGTATTCATAGCAGGTTTAATTTCTGGTAATAGAAAATTATTTGGTCTGTGGATACCAGAATACGACTTCCAATCAGTACATCATTTTTCAGAAAGTGTAAGTACAATGTGTCGTATGGCAATATTTGTAGTTCTTGGAACACAAGTAGACTTAGGAGCTCTTGCAACATATTGGGCACCATCTTTATTAATGGCTTTAGTATTAATGTTTGTAGCAAGACCACTTGTAGTTTTAATATGTACAGCATTTGACAAAGGTGCAAATTGGACCTTTAGAGATAGATTATTTATGATGTGGGTTAGGGAAACAGGAGTTATACCAGCTGCTTTATCAGGGATTATAGTTTCTATGAAAATTCCAGGATATGAAATAATATCATCAGTTGTATTTATGACAATACTTGTTACTTTAATAGTACAAGCTAGTACGACTAAAATGGTTGCAAAAAAACTTGGTGTTTTAGAAGAAAGTGAAGAAACAGACAAAACATCTCAAGTAGCATAGATTTTAATTTAAAAATGAAATTAAATCAAAAGGCGTGTATTTTTAACTTGGAAAATACATGCCTTTTGATTTTTTACATGTGAATTTTGGACATAATAAGTTATAGCAAGAAAAGGAGACATGGACATATTTTGTCATATGAGTGTATAATAGAAGATAACTATATTTAAAGGAGCAACAAATGAAAACATTTAATCAATTGGTAATAAATGAAAAACTTATAAAAGGACTAGTAAAGCAAAATATAACAGAGCCAACAAAGGTTCAGTCATTAACAATAGAAAAAATAAGAGAAAACAAAGATTTACTAGTAAATAGTGAAACTGGAAGTGGAAAAACCCTAGCTTATTTACTTCCAATGTTTGAAAAAATAGACACAACTATGAGAGAGACACAAGTTTTAGTACTTGCACCTACTCATGAGCTAGTAATGCAAATAGCAAACCAATCAAAATTATTAGCAGAAAACTCTAATATGGATGTAACTACTTTTGCCATAATAGGAGAAGTTAACATCCAAAAACAAATTAAAAACATAAAAGCAATGAAGCCTCATATAGTAGTAGGAACTGCTGGTAGACTTCTTGATTTAATTCAACAAAAAAAACTAAGAGTACATGATGTAAAGACTATAATACTAGACGAAGTTGATAGTTTAGTAAGTGGTAAAGGTGAAGGAATTGTTGAAAAAATAATAAAAACTACTTTAAGAGATAGACAACTTTTAGGATTTACAGCTAGTTTAGACGAAAAATCTGAAAGTTTCTGTGATTATATGATGAAGGATATGGAAATCATAAAAGCTACTGATCAGTCAGCTATAAACCCAAATATAAACCATATGTACATCTACGGTGACAGAAGAGAAAAGTTCGCAATTCTTAGAAAGGCTTTATCTAGTGCTAAGGCTAAGAGAGCAATAGTTTTTGTAAATGACGAAGATAGTATAGAAGTTATTAACGAAAAATTAAACTACCATAATTACAAAGCTGTATGTATTTCAGGTAAAATGAGTAAAGAAGATAGAAAAAATGCAATGACTTCTTTTAGAAGTGGAAAAGCAGCTATTTTAGTTTCTTCTGACTTGTCAGCAAGAGGACTAGATATACCTGATGTTAGTCATATATTCAACTTAGATTTTCCACCTAGCAAAAACGAATATCTACACAGATGTGGTAGAAGTGCTAGGGGTAATAAAAAAGGTATTGCAATATCAATTGTTACTAATCAAAACTTAAATACAATTAGAGATTACAAAAGACAGTTTAAAATAAATATGAATGCAGTAGAAATAAAAGAAGGTAATTTTGTTGATGTTGACTTTACAAAATTAAAAAAGGAAACAAAAGCAAAAAGAGAAAATAAAGATAGAAAATAAATTAATTTAAAGGAATATGACTTTAATATATGAAAAAAATATTTCTTTGAATTAAGTCAAATTATATTTAATAAGTTTGGAAATAGATTTTATTTATCAAATAATAAGAAAAAAAGTCTATAATTTCTTGTTTTATCCACCACAATACAACAATTTATATATAAGAAAAATGTTACACTCTTATAGAAGAAAATTTATATATACAAATTATTCAACAAAATTAGGGGAAAAGACTAATAGAATAAAAAAGAACAAAGGGGATAAAACAAATGAAAAAAAACGGATTAACTTTTCTTATGATTATGCTATTTTTGCCAATGATGATGACTGGCTGCAAAACTGAAACACCAACAGATGCTGTAAACACATATTTTTCATCTATAAAGAAAAGTGATAGCAAAGAAGCTAAAAAACTTATAGAAGACACACTTTCAGACGAAATACTAAATGAAGAAACTACTGAAACTTCAACAACTAACAAAACACCTGACAAATCTAGTGAATCAAATAAAGAAAGCAAAAATTTAGATGAATCACTAAAAATGTATCTTTCAAAGATAGATGCTAAGGTAGTATCTGAAAATGTAAAAGAAGATAGTGCAACTGTAAAGGTGGAAGTAAAAGCACCTAATTATAGCAATTTATTGTTGGAAGTTATGCAAGAGAGCATGAAAGAAAGTTTAGTTGGAAAAGATGTAAAACAATCTGATGTGGAAAAAAGCTTAGAATCAAAAATCAAAAATAGCAAAGCAGAAACTAGAACTGGCCAAATTAACTTAACTAAAAAAGATAATAAATGGAATATAAAATCTGATGCAGATGTTACAAACTTGCTTCTTGGAGAAGCAGACGAAAAAGAAAGTATAATGTTTAGCAAATAGAAAAAAATTCATAATTATATAAATAAAATAGTATTCTTTAATGAGTACTATTTTTTTATGGATTAAAAATATATGAATAATAAGTGGATTTTAATATACATATATAGGTTTGCAAGGAGGAAGTTAGGGTGCCTAAAAAGAAAAAAAGGGAAAGCACAGAGAAGAAAAGTAATAAGCAATCAAGCCGAAATTGCAACTCAAAAAAAAGTAGCAATTCAAAAAAAAATACTAATTCCAAGGAAAATAATAAGGATAATATAAAGTTTTCTGATTTTAGTTATGCTGAACTTATAGTGCTAGCTTCCACATTTTCTTATAGTTTGTTTGAAGAACTTGACGAAGAAGACATAGCTATATACCTAGTTTTTTTAGGTCTTTTATTATCCAATATGCAAGTACTCGTTGCACAAAAAGCAATAAAAGCCAAACGACAAGCTCCTGTAGCAGAAGACTTGGACTTGGAATTAGAGACTGAAATATAATGTAGAAATTGATGCTAATTTTGTGAAAAACTGATACAATTTATTATAATTACACTTAAAATATGAATCTATTTCCTTAAAGTTTTATTAATAAGGAAATAGATTTTTTTAATCATAGAAAATTTGTGTATAATATAATGTAGGGAAACAAAAATGACAAATGGATAAAAAGAGGTTAATTATGAATAAATATGAAAATATCTTAGAAGGTCAAAGAAGTTATTTATCTAATCTTGGAACAATAGATGTTGGTAAAAGAGTTAATAATTTAAAAAAATTAAAGAAAGTAATAAAAAAATATGAAGACGAAATAATTGATGCATTAAATAAAGACTTGGGAAAACATATTTTCGAAGCTTATTCCAACGAAGTTGGGTTTGTTTATGGAAGTATAGACTTTGCTATAAAAAACTTAAAAAATTGGACAAAAGTTAAAAAAGTAAAAAATGATGCAGCACAACTTCCTGGTAAATCATATATTTATAAGTCTCACTATGGATCAGTACTGATAATAGGGCCCTACAACTATCCATTTCAATTAACTATAGAGCCATTGATTGGTGCCATAGCAGGAGGGAATACTGTGATTATAAAACCTTCTGAATATGCAACTGCAACGGAAACTATAATAGAAAAAATAATTAAAGAAACTTTTGACGAAGAATATATTGCAGTTGTTACTGGAGACTACAAAGTAAATAGTGATCTTTTAGATTTAGAATTTGACTACATATTCTTTACTGGTAGTGTTAATGTTGGAAAAATAGTAATGGAAAAAGCCAGTAAGCACTTAACACCAATAACATTGGAACTTGGGGGGAAATCTCCTGTAATAGTTGACAATACGGCGGACCTAAAAGTAAGTGCGAAACGAATACTTTGGGGAAAACTAACAAACGCTGGGCAAACTTGTGTAGCACCGGATTATTTATTGGCTCAGGAACATATATATGAAGAACTTATAGAAGAACTAAAAAACACCATAGTTGAATTTTATGGAAATGATATTATAAACAACAAAGAGTTTGGCAGAATAATAAACGAAAAACATATGAATAGATTAAATAACATCCTTGAAAATGACAAAGACAAAATTGTAGTGGGTGGAGATGTGGATTTTGAACAAAGATATATTTCACCAACAATTATTAGAGATGTAACTTTGGAAGATAGTGTAATGAAAGACGAAATTTTTGGTCCTATACTTCCAGTTATAAAGTATAAAGATTTGGAAGATATAAAGTATTATATTTCTAAACACAAAAACCCACTGGCATTATACGTATTTTCAGAAAATGACGATTTTAGCGAAGATATAATAAGAAGATTTATTTTTGGGGGAGGGTGTGTAAACGACACCATAAGTCATGTGGCCTCAGCTCATCTACCTTTTGGAGGGGTTGGAACTTCTGGAATGGGTAACTATCATGGAAGGGCAAGCTTTGATACTTTTACTCATACCAAATCAATAGTTAAAAAAAGCACTAAAATAGATATCAAGTTGGTATTTCCACCATACAAGGAAAAGATAAAACTAATCAAAAAAATAATGAAGTAGTTTTGTAGTAATAATGATATTAAAAAAGAGTTAAAGTAGTGAAATATATGAATCTCACTGCTTTAACTCTTTTTCTATGTACTATTTTAAGTGTAAATTTTAATACCAGTTGGACTTACTAGTATTTCTAAAAAATAATAAATCTAAAAAATTAAATCCAAATGACCCACCAAAAGATATTGTTGCAATATGAAATAAATCAATATTATCAGGTTTTAAAAATAGTGATAATAAACCTAAGAATATAAAATAACATACAGAACCCTTTATAAATTTAATAATTCTGTCTTTTAAATCTTCCTTATTTAAATTTTTTAGTTGTATAAGAGTTACTATAAGTATATAAACTAAAAATAATAAAAAGCTTACGAAGTATATAGACAGGAATTGCTGAATAACTTCGTTGCTAATTTTGCTTTCAAAGATGAAAACTAAAATTAATAAAATAGTTAATGATACTATTATTCCCAGTAAAATTCTATTCAACTTAATTAATTTATCATTTGTCATGGTTGCCCCCTAAAATTATGTATTTTTATATAATAATACTATAATTAGTAAAAATTTACAAATGACAACCTGTAGATGATCAAAAACTTGAAAGGAAAAGGTTAACCTGATTTAACAAATAGTAAAGTAGGTTGAATATAAATATAATATTTAATAAATATAAAAACTCATGCAAATGTATGAGTTTTTTTGTTTAAAATGAACTTTGTAATAGATGGTGAAAATGTTGAATTTTAAGGCAAAACAGCAAAAACACAATGGAAAAGATAAATATTTTTTTAAAAACACTTTAAAAATTAAAAAAATATATCAAATAATATCGAATTATGGTATAATTAAAAAAATCAAAAAAGAAAGGTAATAATTGATATGAATAAGAAATTATCAAAAGAGGCTTATGGCGGTGTCAATGGTAAAGATTATGTACCATATATAAACGATAAGTCAAAAAAAGGTACAAACCTTGCAGTATTATTAATTGGTATTGTACTTGCAGCACTATTTGCAGCATCTACAGCGTACTCTGGTATGAAGTCGGGGTTAACGGTTGCAGCAGGAATTCCTGGAGCTATTATTGGTTCTATGCTTATAGGAGTGTTCGCTAAATCAAAAGGTATACTTGGGAAAAATATAATCCAAGGTATGTCAAGTGGTGGAGAATCTATAGCAAGTGGTATGATATTTGTATTACCAGCAGTTATCCTTATAGGAAGTCAAATAACATTCTTAGAAGGAGTAATAGTAGGGGTTGGAGGATGTTTATTCGGTATAGGATGTTCATCTTTAGTTTACAACTACTTAATAGTAGAAGAACATGGAAAACTTATGTATCCAGAGTCAATGGCTATATCTGAGACTCTTGTTGCATCTGAAGGTGGCGGAGATGCTATCAAATTCATGGGAATAGGTTTTGGAATAAGTGGTATTATAAATGTTTTAACAGGATCATTCTTCAATGTAGTTAATAACACTATGACATTCTTAGGAAGTAAGTTCTACAAGTGGAAGTTCTCTATGGAAGTAAACCCATTATTATTAGGTATAGGATTCATAGTTGGTTTAGAAGTTTCTTTAACAATGTTTGCAGGTTCTATATTATCTAACTTTGGGATAGCTCCATTAATAGGTTACTTCACTGATATGGCTTCTAACAACATGAATGCATGGAACGATGCATCAGTAGTTATAAACCAAATGGACGTAAATGCAATATCTGGAAGTTATGTTAAATACATAGGTGCAGGTATGATGCTTTGTGGTGGTATTATAGGAGCAATAAAGCTTATACCAACAATAATTGTTTCTGTAAAAGAAACTTTAAATGCAAGATCTGGTAAAGACGGAAGTTCTGAAGGTAGCTCAGGTGAAATGTTAATACTTATAGCTAGTATGGTTATAGCATTTGTTGCAGCATTTATGATATCTGGAAGTATAAAAATGGCAATAGTAGGAGCAATAGTTTCTCTAATATTATCATTATTATTTGTAATAGTTGCAGGACGTTTAACTGGTACAATAGGAACATCTAACCTTCCAGTATCAGGAATGACAATAGCTTCATTAGTTATATTAACATTAGTGTTTGTTATAATGGGATGGACTAGCAATGCTGATAATAAATCATTATTATTATTTGCTGCATTCATGGTTGTTGCAATATCAACAGCTGGTGGATATACTCAATCTCAAAAAGTTACTTATATAATAGGTGGAAGTAAGAAAGAAATGCAAAACGCATTTGCAATAGCTTCTGTAGTAGGTGTTGTTGTTGTTACAGGAACAATATTATTACTTGCTGATCAATTAGCTGTTACTGGAGCAGATGCACAATTTGCACTACCTCAAGCTAACTTAATGTCTACATTAACTTCTGGTATAATGTCAGGAAACTTACCATGGGTTATGGTAATAGCTGGTGTAGTTATGGCTCTATTCTTATTCTTATTAAACTTACCAATAATGACTATAGCTATAGGATTCTACTTACCAATATCAACTACTTCAATAATATTAGTTGGAGCATTAATCCGTGTAATAGTTGAAAAAATGAGTAAAGATACTGTTGAGAGAGAAGCTAGAGTTTCAAATGGTATAAGTTTATCTTCAGGATTAGTTGCTGGTGGATCTATAATAGGTCTAATAGGAATAATCTTACAAGTATCTGGAGTAATAACTCCTAAAGTTCCAACTGGATTTGCAGCTGGAAATATGATGGCATTAGTAATATTAATCTTACTAGTTATAACTACAACTGTGCCAATAATGATGTCTAAAATTAAGAAAAATGAAAACTAATCAAGAAATTTTAGATATTATTTATAAAATTTGTGATAATATAGAATATGATGTAAATGAAGATAAAGTAGTTACTATATTTGAAAAACAAGATCATAAGATTCAGAAGTTTTTTAGAAAACTAAAATTTAAAATTCCTACTCATAAAAAAATAGAGTTAGATGAATACAGTAGTGCAGTATTTTTAGAAATAGATGGCAAAAAAACTGTTGAAGAAGTTGGAAAAAAACTTGAACTTAAGTTTGGAGAAAAAGTAAACCCACTTTACGAAAGGTTATTACTTTTCCTAAATCATATTGAAACAAATTGCAAATATATAGAAAAAATTAATAACTAATTAAAAGACTTAAATATTAGATATTGACATAAATAGGTATAAAGCACACTCACAATCAAGGCCTATGGAACAACGTTATATGTTCCATAGGCCATTTTTATTGCGAGAATATTTCCATAATTTATCATTTTAATATACTGTTTCCTTAAAAAAAGATAAAGAAGAAACAAAAAGTTACAAAATATATTGATGACTTTTAATGATAAAAAATAAGGGTATAATAAACATGACAAAAGATTTGGAAGTAAAAATTAATAGAATTTTAGAGATTAAACATTAAATAGACACTACATAAATATAAAGTATCTGTTAATCAAAAGAATAAAGGTATAAAATGAAGGGAGAAATGAGTATGAGAAAAATAAAAAAAGGTAATGTAATATATCTTATACAAAAAGATAAAAACACAATGGATTTGAGATGCAGCGAGTGCGGTGTTGTTAAAAATGAGTTAGATATTGAAGTAGAGATTGATAAGGTAAGTAATAGAAAGGTATACAAATGTGAATGTGGCTGCAAAACATTTACACCACAAATAGATATAGAAGAATACTACATATAATCACCAAATATCTGTAAAAAGGAAGGGATTAAATGAGTAAAACCTACGAAAGGTTAGAATAATAAATGCACCTACAACAAATGTGGGTGCATTTTTATGTTTAACTACTAGTTAAAATTATTGATGAAAAAGAATATGATGAGGGCATATTTAAATATTATTAATGGAAATAATTATACAAATTTTTATTAAATTCGACAATAATTACTATGATATAATATATATATACAAAATAAGACAAAGGAGGGTAAATATAAATTTTACTATAAACACTTTAATTAAAATGGAAAATAATCTATAAAAAACAGTTTATGATGGGAGTGAATTAAAAATGAATATAGCTATGATATATTTTTCTGGAACGGGAAACTCTAAATATATAGTAGACTACTTAGGTAATAAATTAAAAGAAAACAATCATAATGTTAAGATATATAATATAGAACAAAATCCTATAATACCAATAGATACAGATCTTTTAGTAATTGGTGGACCAATATATGCAGGTAATGTTCCCGAAAAGCTTATAAGATGGGTCCTTAGAAATGTGCCTGAATCTAGTGCAAATTCCATAGTTTATTCAACTTCTGCAGGCCTTATAAATGCAAATGGAGTTGATTCTTTGGCTAAAAAACTTTCTAAAAAAGGATACAATATTTTAGCTAAAGAAACTTACTTAATGCCTAGAAACTTTTATTTTGGAAAGTATCCTAAAAACACAAAAGACGAAGTTGATAAAATGTTAGAAGATGTAAATAAACAACTTGATGAATTAGTTGATAAAATATGTTTAGATACTTTAAATTCTAAAGAATTTGAAAATAAAGGAGTATTAGGAAAAGATTTATTAGCAGAAACCTTCTCTGTGATGTCTAGATTTATGGGTAAAAGCTTTTCTGTTGATGACAATTGTATAAAATGTGGTATCTGTGTTAAAAACTGTCCTGAAAATAATATTGATTTTGGCAAGGATAAGAATATAAGATTTTCAAATAAATGTATGTTATGTTGTAGATGTATACATAACTGCCCTAAAAATGCTATAAATTATAAAGGTAAAAAGTATGAACAATATTCTCTTTTGTAGATAATTATAAAAATACAATTTCATATACATGTTTAAGGTTAGAATAATAAATGCACCTACAAAAATGTGGGTGCATTTTTATGTTTAACTACTAGTTAAAATTATTGCTAAGGAGTTAACTATAGGTTAATTGTAGTTATTATTTAAAATTGATATCATATAAGTAGTGGAGCAAACATTACTATTTTTAAGAGGAGCTTACATGAAAATAAATGATATTATAAAATTAAAAAGAAAAGAAATGGATTTAACTCAAGAACAAGTAGCTGAGTATTTAGGAGTGACAACTCCTGCGGTTAATAAATGGGAAAAAGGCAATTCCTATCCTGATATTACAATATTACCTGCTTTAGCAAGATTATTGAGGATAGATTTAAATACGCTACTATCATTTAAGGATGAACTAACAGATCAAGAAATTGGAAAATTCACCAATGATTTAGCAGCTATTATTGATGAAAAAGGATATGATGAGGGATTTCAATTAGGAATAGATAAAATATATAATTATCCTAATTGTTATAAGTTGATTTATTCAGTTGCATCTGTTTTGCATGGTGCATTATTTATGTATGGTGTGAAAGATAAATATAAGTACGAAACAGAAATTGAAAAGCTATTTGAGCGTGTAGCTAATTGTGATAATCCAGAACTATGCAATCATGCAAAATCATTACTAATTTTTAGATACATAGAAAGAGAAGAGTATGATAGTGCACAAAAACTTATTGATACCTTACCTAATATATCAATTAATAAAAATGAAATTCAATCTAAATTATATATTAAACAGTGTAAAATATCAGAAGCATCTGAAATTATAGAACAAAATTTATTACGTATGGCTAATGAAATTCAAACATCATTATTAAGTATGCTTGATATTGCTTTAAAAGAAAGTAGATATGAAGATGCAGCAATTTATGCTGATAAAATACAACAAACAGCTGAAATATATGAATTGTGGGATTTTAACAAATATATTGGCCATTTTCAACTAGCCATAGAAATAAAAGATAAAAAGAAGAGCATAGATATATTAAAAGTTATATTACCATCTATCAAAAAGCAATGGATGATAAGTCAGTCTCCACTTTATAGACATATTAAATCTAAAAGTGTAGATAGTAAAATGGGAATAATGATGCTGGACAGTATAATTAGAGAGCTTGAAACTAGTGAAGAAGCAGATTTTCTAAAAAGTGATCCTGAATTTATACAGTTATTAAATGCATATAAAGATTAATTTTATAAATGGATTTAATAAGCTATTTTATAGGGATTACAATTGCTGTAATAATAGATAAATTTTTATATTATAGTAAGTAAGTGAGAGGGGGTGCACAAAAATGAATATACCCCCAAAAAGTAGACAAATAATATAATATAATTTTTAACCAAAGTGCTAATTTAAAATTAG
>OKWQ01000337.1_pt1 | contig 17507 bp, 18 predicted proteins | sample 1607071 | NCBI WGS metagenome assembly OKWQ01 (sample SAMN07501039, study PRJEB24779) | human gut metagenome
TGTAATGAACCGATATAAAGTGTGTTTCCCATACATTCCTTTTCATCTTTGCGTACCAGTTCGCCACTGCGATAGCTCTTGAAACTGCGGAACACCGAAATACACTCTTCCTGTCGGCATTTTTCCGTCAGTATGGGAATATTCAAAATCCCTGTTTTATCGTTGATGGCAAGGTCAAGGCGTTTCATCACGCCACTAGCCACCAAAGCGTCCATAAAGAACTCATACCAGCTTCTTTGTTGTGCTAAGAGATAGCTTTCAAATTGTCTGCACCCACGACCTTTCAATTCCACTAGAACCCCTTTATCCAGCTCATGAGAGCATAGGACGAAAATATTGCCTAAAGCATAATGTTCGGTATAGGAATAGAAGCCATAGTCTTCATGGAGCATATAGGAAAGTTTCAATCGTAAAACGTCCTCGACCACATGCTGTACGTCTGTTGTTGGAAACCGAATCCTTACATAGTCAAAGAGCATTTCAAGGGGAGCGTCGGGATTGAAGCGTTCCAGCGTTTCTAAAAGTGCCAGTTGTAATTCGTCTGATGGCTTGACCTTGCCAGTTTCAATGTCGCTAAGATATTGCCTTGTAATGCCTGTAGCAATAGCCAGTCGGTTTTGAGAAAGTCCATAAGATAAGCGTTTTTCCTTTAAATGCTGTACCCAAGTTTGTTCATTCAGTGAAATTCCTCCAATCAAAAAGGCGTATGTCAACTTTTAAAGCTCATTTGACATACACCGAAATTTTCTAAATCCCTTGTAACCAAAGGATTTTCTACTATTTTTTTGCCTGTTTCCTGTCGATTTGTACCCCCCTGTTAGATACGGGGGGTTAAGTGCTGGCGTGGCTGTCGCCACACCAGCCAGCAAGATTAGTCCACACCTGCGACTTCCGCTTCGCACGTCGCCTGCGTGTCCTGTTTGCTGTGGGATAACCTTTTTATTTCCTCTAAGAAATCATGTCCTTTAGGTACAAGGGGAGTATAAAATTCAGAGATGACACTTGTTCCAACATCAACATAACCACGTCCTTTAATCTGCTTTAGGAAAAAGTCTTTCTGTACGTCACTTCCAAACATCATGCCATAGCCCATTTCAGACATACGACCTAAAGCCACTCTAAAATTAAACTGGTCTCTGATTCCGTCGCCTAAATATTTTGCGTCGGGTCTTTGACAAGCCAGTATCAGAAAGAATCCAGCTTGACGACCTAACATAACAATCTGTTTGAGCTTGTTAAGCACTGCGGTATTTTCCTTTGTTCCCAGCATTTCCATAAAAGCCACATATTCATCAAAGATAAGAAAATGAGCTGGCAATCCTAAGTAAGCATAGTTTTCGCCTGTCTTGTAGTTTTCCATCTTTTTCATAACTTCACTGCGTTTCATCATTTCATCATAGAAACGGTCAATGCAGGAAAGCATATCGTCTTTCCTGTAGTAGACATTTCCCATCACAGAGCCTAAGTCTGCAAGATCAGCATTCTTTGGGTCAAGGATAGTCAGTTTTGAATTGGTATGAAGTAGAGCTTCAATCAGTGTCAAAATGAAGTAGGTCTTACCGCCACCAGTTCCCCCAGCAATCAGCATGTGAGGGAGTTTGTCATATTCCCACCAGACATTCGTCATTAAGCGTAACTTGCCATCTTTGGCTTGTACTTCATCAATGGAAAGTCGATTGGCTATGGTGTCATAGAGCAAGGTATATTCTACATAAGAATCCTTTAGCTCCTTGTCGGTCAGCTCACAGTACAAGCCACTTTCCAGCTTCTTTTCCAAGTGTAAGAGCTGGTCTTGATATTTCCCCAGCATGATTTCAACACGTATACTTATCAAGCCATCTTTAAGGCGATAATACATTTTGGGAAAGTAGGTTATCTTTTCCTTTGTCCGACTGGTACTATCCTTGAAGAAACCATCAGTTTTGACTTGTTCTGATTCATACCACTTGTTTTCAAGAATCATCTTCGCCAGCTTTTGACGGTGCTGTAGCTGTTTGAACATATCGTACTTGTATCTTCTGAATATAAAAGCACCTAACAAGCAAACAAGAATTGCGACACTGAAACTGATAACTAAATAGGGAATGTCAATCTTATCTACTTGTAGTAGGTCTAAATCCTGCCAGTTGATCTGCTGGATTGTCTTCACATGAAACAGTCCGACAACCAGCAGGAAAACAGGCAGAAGTGAAGCAATCGTAAAATGAAAGACTAAATCTTTATCCGATGGGCGAATCCTTTTACCACGCTGTTTCATGGGTAAAATCCTCCTTTCTCTCTAACGGAAGTGCTACTGTTTATCTATAACAGGTTCTTTCTTTGGTTGAGGTTGTGTTCTAAAGGAATTAGAATCCTTTGTTAGCACAATATCGTCAGCCTTGATATACCAGTCCACATCTGCCCCTTGAAAAGTAGCAGTAGCCACCGTATCAGCAACAGGATTGATAAGCTCCACTCGTGCGTTATAGTCAAACTCTTTCAGTGGAACACTGGCAGGAATACTCACTTGAATCATACGTCCTTGTCCTTTGGATTTAAGGTCATAGGTACGCTCTTTGATTTCATCTGATACCGACCCGTCTTCATTTTGGATTCTTACTTCACGTCGGAGTGCAGAGAACTTTAATTCCCCAAACGTAGCGTCTTTTTCTAAAACAATGCCATTGGCTAATCTCATAATGTTTTCCTCTCTTTCTTTCTATTCCTTAATCATGTCGTCAGCTTCTAAGATGTAGTTCGTAAAGCCACGAGTACCGATTTTGTAGCCCTCGGCAGTAATACGTGGATTGACGAGCTTTACTTTTTCTTCAAAACTGAAATGTTTTTCGCCAGCTTCAGCAGGAAGTACCACCACAATATCATCTGCTCTTTGAACATCTGAATAGAGGTTATAGCTTCTTGATAAGATAGTAAGCTGTCCGTTGATTCTTCGCTGTACGATTTTATCCTCGCCAGCAAATTCTAAGTTTCCGAATGTTTTTTCCATGTTGGGAATGACAAATTTAAGTTCCATATTTTTACCTATCCTTTCTGTTTAATGGTTTCATGAATCTAATTTGTTTGATGGTCTATTGGGTGGGGAACGACCTTGATTTTTTGCTTTCGTGGTATCACGTCCTTTCAAAATTGGGTAAAAAAATAGACGCTCCTATTTCCCATAATGGAATTAGTAAGCGTCTTGCTCCATATACATAACAAAAACCACTTGATATGAAAAATCAAATGGCTCTTTATATGTATTTATTCAATTTTAAATTTTGATATGAAGTTGTTTGCCTGCTGTTATGCGGTTCTTAGCAGGTGTCTTGATGGTACATTTCCATCTTGAAATGGATGTATCAATTCAAATCTATAATGAAATTCAGCTATAACTTCAATAGATACTTCACTCTGACTATAGTACCATTCAATTAATTCATCAAGCTTTGGCTCAACTTCAAATGGTTGTGCTATGCTTACATCAGTTCCTAGTATCATATTGGGTATAGTTTTATATATACCAGACATCCACCTGGAATGTAGGGTTGTATTGAAGATTAAACTTGAATGTAGATTCCTTAAGAAATTATGTGTTATTTTCTCTTTCAGTGAGTCAATTATTGTATCAAATACATAACTAGAATTAACAGTTTCTTGTACATCATCTAAAGTATGTCTTCCTGTAACAACATTCTTATCGAGTAAAAGTGCTAATGCTTCAGTAGTAAAAGTACTGCCCTCTATCTTATTAGAATGATAAAGAAAATTGTGTTTTAACACATTATAAAGTGAATTTTTAAGTTCTTTTGTCTCAATCAATTTATCTAAAAAGGAATTGTTCATGTTATTACCTCAATTATTTTAATATTTTTAAATCATTATAATCTTATAATACTTATTCTAATAGTATGTAAAGTTCAGATTTAATTTAATACTTTGTAGTATATATTTCATTGTATTTATTTTCAGTAAGTCTCAACTTTTCATCTAATTTATTAGTCAATAAGTTTAGTCAATTTTATAGTTCATATAATTATTATATATCACTTTGTACAACATTTCATTGTGATATTTTATATTAATCTAAAAACATATAAAACGTATTTTTATCTCTTCTTAGAGTTCATTTTATGACTATAAATCATTAAATTTATAAATAAGAAGAAAAAATATATAGCTATTATTAATATTATTAGAGTTTTAATAATATTAATAATAGCTGATATAATAGCAAATCATTATTATCCCAAGAAGATACAATTAATAACTACCTTCCTAGCCACAGTATCTAGTCAATTTCAGTAACTTTATGATTTAGTATATAATATATACCAATCACAGTTATACCAACTATAATAAAAACAGAAATCAAACTGTCTTGAGTTGTATTTGTACCAGCTAAAATAAATTGTCTTAAATTGATAAAAATAATTGAACTGACAAGGGTAACAGGTATTGATTTTCTTATCATTCCAACAACGAATGTCCATATACCTAATGAGCAAAATACAATAATACTTTTAATTGCTCCTGGTATCCAATAAGATAAAATTGAAATATGAAAATCTCCAATAACTAAATTAAAATACTTATCCAACACAACAACGAATGTAAAACAACAGATATATCCAACTATCATTGATGATATCATAAGAGTCGTAATCAAAAGTAACTTTGATAAAATAAGTTTTTTACGGTCAAGTGGATAAGAGAATAAAATCAAGATTGTTTTATTTGTATATTCATTTATTATATATGCCACATTCAACACAGCAAATAATATAATATAGTAAAAACAGAAAAATAAACTGATTGTCCTAAATGTAACATCATAATCATATATTGAAGTAGATTTATCATTCAATCCAGTAAAGACAAAAAACATACATAAGAAAATCCCCAGCATTGAAAATAAAAAATATCTTTTTAGCCCAACTTTTTTTAGCTCTAGTTTCATTAAATGTATCATAGTGTTTCTTTACCTCCTGTACCTGTAGTTTGGAAGAAGTAATCTTCTAAAGAACTTTGTTTACGTCCAATGCTATTTATACCAATTTGATTTTGAATAAATATTTTGGATATTTCTTTTACATCTTTTCGTAAATCATATATTTCAATACAACTTTCCGAAGTAATTTTAAAGTCTTTTATTCCAAATTCTTTTTCTAACAAGTATCCAGCAAGCTCCACATTATCTACATCTACTTCAACATAATCTGTTTGATATTTGTGTATATCTGACATAGAAATTTCTTTAATAAGTTTACCATCTTGAATAATTCCAATAGTGTCCGCAATTTGTTCTACCTCTGAAAGAATATGACTAGAAATAAATATAGTTATTCCATAATCTGTATTTAACTTACGGAATAATTCTCGCATTTCTCTTATCCCCTCTGGGTCGAGTGCATTTATAGGTTCATCAAGAATCAATAATTCTGGTTTAGTAAGAATTGCTCTAGCTATTGCAAGACGTTGTTTCATCCCTAAAGAATATTTTGAAACTTTCTTGTTTGATTGCTTTGACAATCCGACACATTCCAATACCTCTGATATATGTTCTTTGTTATAATAACCCATATATTCACAGTGTAAATCAAGATTCTGTTTAGCAGTCAAATTCTCATATAAATACGGATTTTCAATAATAGTACCAATCTTTTTTAATATTTCAAAATCAGTTTCTGCCACTTTCTTACTGAACATAACTATTTCTCCAGAATTTGGCTTAACAAGATTTAGCAACATTTTCATTACTGTACTTTTACCTGCTCCATTTGGTCCAACAAATCCATAAATTTCTCCCTTTTTCACATGAATATTAACAGCATTAACAACAGCTTTATCTTTATATATTTTCTTTAATTGATGGGTCTCTATGATATAGTTCATCATACTCCCTCCTTTCTAAAAACAGTATACAAAATAAAATTATCTTTTCTCTCTTTTAAATCTAACTTTTTTCTAACTTTTCAATTTTACTGTAAAAACTGTTTTTACATTAGGTCTACTATTTACATAAATTGAACCTCCCATAGAGTTTGCAAGCCCTTGAGAAATAGCCAAACCTAAACCATTGCCTTTTTTTCTGTCAGCAGTATAAGCTCTTGTGAAAATATGCTCTTTTTCAGTTTCAGAAATACCTGAACCTTTATCCTCAATATCTATAAAAACATGTTTTTCCTTTTCATATAGTGAAATCCCTAAAAATCTACCATCTGAACCATATTTTATAGCATTATCAATTAAATTTTTGAGTATACGTTGTAATGCTTCTGTGTCAACATTTGCATATATAGGTCTATCTTCAATATTAACTTCAACATTAAAGTTTTCTTTATCTAGCAAATCATAAAACTCTAAAATAATCTCATGACATAATTGTGTTAGATTGGATTTTTGAAGATTTAATATCATATCTCCAGATTGGATTTTTGCCATATTAAACAGGTTATTTATTGAATTAACAAGCTCATTTGAATTTGTTTGCATTTTTTCCACAGTTGCTCTCATTGAAGAAGATAATTCTTCTTTTTGACTTTGAAGATATAGCATTTCAATATAACCCTTTAATACTGTGATGGGAGTTCGTAAATCGTGTGATATGTTTGTAAATATTTGCAATATCGCTTTTTCACTTCTATTATAATTAATTTGCCTACTGTAAAACTTTTCAAGAAGTTTATTTATATCTACTGCCGTTTCTTTTACAATCGAAATATCAGATGGTACTAAAATATAATTAATTTCATCATCATTTGTTATGTCACGAAGTCTTGAATTGATATACTTATAATCACTTTCCATTTTCTTTGATTTATTTCGTTCTTTTAAGTAGAGAGCAAATAGTACAATAGAAATTACAACTAAAAATAACTCCATTATTCTTCCTCCATTTTGTAGCCAATTCCCCAAAGAGTTTTAATATAATTATTTTTTTCTATACCATCAGACAATTTATTTCTTAACCTGTTAATATGAGTATTTAGCACATTTTCATTTCCATAATAAGGTTCTTTCCAAATAGTGTTGTATAATTGTTCCTTTGAAAAAGCACGTCCTTGATTAGTCGCTAGTAATTTAACAATTTCAAATTCTGTATGTGTTAAGTTTAAGTCAATTCCATTCTTTGAAACTACATATTTTGATATGTTTATAATCAAATCTTTATACTGAATAACCATATCTTGAGAGTTTCTTGAACTGCTGTACACTGTTGCACGTCTAATATTAGCTTTAATTCTTGCAAGCAATTCTACGATTGAAAAAGGCTTTGTAATATAATCATCTACACCAAGATTAAGCCCTAGCATTTTATCTGTGTCACTATCTTTCGCAGTAGTAATAATAACAGGAACAACACTCACACTTCGTATATATTTTAATACTTCAAAACCACTAGACTTTGGTAACATCAAGTCCAGTAAAATAATATCAAATGAATAATTTTTAAATATTTCAATAGCTGTATTTCCATCAATGGCAGTTTTAACAGAGTAATTCTCACTAATCAGAAAATCGTATACCATTTCTCGAATATTCCTATCATCTTCAACCAATAAGATGTCCATTATTATTCAACTCCTTTTCGTCAGTATACTTCAAATGATATATTTATTAAAAAGGGTTGTCAATAAATAACTGCTTATGATATTGTATCTGCAATTTGGTGATACTCTTCTAAGTTAAAGTTCTTTTCAATAAGCTTTATTGAAAAAATAATTAAAATATAGTATACTCTCTTATCTTTATCTGAAATATACATAATTTTCTTTTATTAACATCTACAATTAACTATTTTATATTATAAAACACCTTTTAACTCTTGCTAAAAAATATTTTATACATAAAAAAGAAACCACATTCTAGTTTTATACAGAACATAGTTTCTTTAAAAATAATCAAATTTGGATTTTAAATAATTAAAAACAAACTTTTATTTGTTTTTAATTTTCCAATTTTATAGTAGATAATTTAGTTAATTAGTTCTTAAATGTTTATCTTCTTTAGTAAATTTTTTTCTTATTAAGAAATATGCAACTATTACAACAAGTTCTATTGCTAAAAATACACCATAAGTAGCTATAGAATCTATGCTATCTATGCCATTTCTAAAGAAAATTAAAGCAATTCCTGCTGCTATAATACCTACAGCATTTTTCCCTATAGAATTTTGACCAAAACCATAAAAAGAAGGGAAATTTCCTTTTATTTCAATGAATGTCAAGATTAATCCAATAGCTATAAATAGTACTCCTACAACTTCCATAATCATGCTAGGCATTTTGACCCCTCCTTATTAATAATTAACTACTACTATAAAAATATTTATTATTTTTATAATTATATTATATATGCGATTACATGTTTTTGGAAGTATATTTGGAAGTAATTTCATATTTATTTAACTTAATTTTTTTGTGATAAAATAATTCTAATTTTCATATAGATATTATTATAAATTTTCTAGTTTATGGAGTCATTCATTCTATAATTCACAAATATGTATTTTTTAATCTATTAAAGTATTCATTTTCTGGCTTATAAGCATGGACTTCTTATCTATAAGCTTGGTTTTTCATCTAATAAGTTATTTATTCTTTAATCTATGAGCTTGATTTTTCATCTATAAGTCATTTATTTTTTAATCTATAAGTTTAGTTCTTCATCTATAAATCATTTATTTTTTAATCTATAAGTTTGGTTTTTCATCTATAAATAAGTCATTTATTTTTTAATCTATAAGTTTAGTTTTTCATCTATAAATCATTCATTTTTTAATCTATAAGCTTGGTTTTTACCTATAATTAATTCATTCTCTAATCTATAAGCTTGGTTTTTACCTATAATTAATTCATTCTCTAATCTATTAGCTTGGTTTTTATTTATAAGTCATTTATTCTCTAATCTATTAGCTTTCTTTTTCATCTATAAATCATTCATTCTTTAATCCATTAGCTTGGTTTTTCATCTATAAGTCATTTATTCTCTAATCTATTAGCTTGGTTTTTTACCTATAATTAATTCATTCTCTAATGCATAAGTAATACATGAAATTTAAATATTATTTTCTTCAATAAATTCAAACAACTCTTCTACAGTTGTATCAAATACCTTAGCAATATCCATTGCCAGTTTTAAAGAAGGATTGTAGCGACCATTTTCTAAATGTACAATAGTTTCACGTCTTACTCCTACTGACTTTGCAAGTTCACCTTGTGTCATAAGGTTCTTTTCTCTATAGGATTTAATTTTTGTCTTTAGTAATACTGACACCTAATTGTATATCCCCTTTCTGTCAAAATATATAAATAGAATTAACTTCAACAAGGATTGAATAAACAAAATGACTAATAAAGACATTCCTATATTTAAATTTGACACATTTATGTCCAAAGTTACAAGAAATATAGATACTATAGCTACAGAAAAAAACAATACTTTTATTGCAATATCATTAACTCTTGATAGTATACATTTTGATGCCTCATCAATTAAATCATCATACTTTTTATTATAGACCCACTGAGCTCCCATAGCTAATACCCAAATAATTATAGGAAGATATTCAATACTACTTCCTTTAAAAAAATACTTATTTACTAATGTAGCTCCAATACAATAAGAAATTCCCAATATTTCTGAAATAAGTGTTGATTTAATACCAGTTTGTTGTTTAGACATATAAAATCCCCCTTAAAAAGTTATGTATTTATAACACCTCTTGTTATAAATATATAACTTTTTTGAATAAATTTCAATAAAAATATTATTTTGCAACAAATTCTTTTATTAATTTTACATTAGATAGAGGCACTTTAGATGTCACTCCTTGCAATGTCAAATCTTCTATATTAACTTCATTTAATTTTGAACACAGTTCTAAGTCAAATATTCTTTCCCAACTTACCTTCTTTTCAATTTGTTCATCTTCATAAAGCTCTACAGTAATATCCATTAAAGGTAAATGCCATAAATCAAATTCTGATAATAACACATTGTCTTCACTTATTTCTATTTCAAGTAAAACACCTTTTTTTCCTTTTTCTAAATAACCACTACATCTTAAATCAGGTCTCTTCGTCCAAACCCATATCATACTATCATCAAATTCATATATTCTATTTGTCATTTGACTATACATCCATTTGTATGGAATATCAAAGTCTTCTAATATAAAAGAATAATCATTTGATAGATATTTATTGTTTTTATTGTTGTTCCAAAATTCTAAAGTCTGTATAGTATAAAATTTCATATATAAATCAACCCCTTTGTTTTTCTATAAGAAGGAGATGGTTCAAACTTTTATTTTGAATTATCTCCTTTATTTATACACCTCTTTGTACCTATTATTTATATATCTCTTTATATCTACCATATTTAAATAACAAAGTTTTATATTAATTTAAATTTAAAAGAGGAAGCTTTGTATTTATCTAGTGCCATCTCAATCATAGTATTAGTTTTGATTATAGACTTTTTCAACCTCTGATTTATTCAAATCATCTATAATATCGCATATTTCACTCAAATTGTATCCTTTATTTTTTAATTTTATGATGATATTAAATTTCTCTTCTCTTTTCCCTTTTGCAATACCTTTTTCGATACCTTTTTCAATACCTTCTTGAAAAATTTCTTCTTTAAAATTTCTACTTTTATTCATAATATACGCACCTCTCTTTAAATTTAATAAATAGTCCTCATTACTACCTAATTCTTTTAATCTATCAAGTGCTCTTTTAATAACATAATCCGTTTTAGATAGTATTCTAATATCTATATGAGAAGGATTATCAATAAGTTTACCCCATATTAGAACTCTGTTTGCTATACAACTGGATTTACGAATTTTTGGAAGTTCTATAAAATATAATGCAGTTTTACTAGAAAAAATATCTGGATGCCCGTCCATTGTTAATCTCAGGCAATTTACATAATCTTCTATGTGATTATATTTTACATGATTTAGTATATGTATTCCAACAGTTTTTCCAATTTCTTTATATTCTTTACCTTCTTCTAACTTTCTACCATGTACACGACTAAGATAATATTCAGCTCTTTCCAAATAATCCTCTTCAAGAGCTCTTTGCATCTCAATATTTATATGGTTACGTTCTTCATCTTCAGCCAAAATATCAAGTCTAGGTCTTTTCTCACCAATGTAATTAATTGTTGGGTCGGTTTCAACCTTAATTATTCTTTTTATTTGAGTGAACTGTTTGATATTCCTATTGGCATATGGAGCATCTTTGAGGATATCATTTATAAAATTTGCAAGTAAATCGTAATCATTATTTAAAGTAAACAATGATTTAAATACCTCATCATACTCAGGCTTAGCATACCCATCTTCAGTTACAACTTCTCCAACATTTTCACTAGTCAATATTTCTTTTGGAATTAAATCCTTGATTTTATCTAATTTTTCATTAGAAAAATCACCTCTACTAAGTATGTCATTTAATTTTTTGGTCCATTCTCTGTCCTTTTCTTCAATTATAGTTCGTTTATACTCTTTTGATGTTTTAATAATCTTAGATTTTTCTTCTAATTTTTCTTTCATATCAACACCTCTTTTTTATTATTACCCATTTCTTCATACCAAAGTCTGAACTTCTAAGTAAAATTTGCATTATTGAAATAAGAACCTTATAAACTTATATATCATTACTAAAGTTAAGACTTTAAAGAGAAGCACTTAGATTACAATAGATTTTAGATAGCTTTCTTTTTAAAACTATTGTTGATAAATGAATGAATATAAGGGTATGTATTAAAATAGAGATACTCATCTTTTTCATTGTTTAAATAATGAAAATATATTTTATTTAATACAAAAAAGAGTGCCTTATAAACTAAAAGTTCACTTCGAGACACTCCCTTACATTTTGTTTCTTAAACTTTACAATATTACATACTTATTTATTAATTTAATCTATGCATACTTAACCCAATAATAAAGTACATATATCCAACTCATTAAGCCATGAAAAATAGCCCATGGAATAGATTTCCATGCAGTATAAGAAATAATCATTGCTAAACAAGAACCAAAAGAAATACCCTTTTTAACAGTTGATTTTATAGTATTATTATTTGAATCCATAATTAATCCTCCAAAATTCAAAATAAACAAGTTATTATATATCTTATTTGAATCTAATACAATATAACAGCTTCTAAATAAATTATACTCTTATTATACATAATTTATAAATTATAATTCCGATAATTATATGAATTAATTAATTATATTAACCTGAAAATATTATCCTATCTAAAAGTTATATGATAGATACAACATGTCAACACATTGTAATTCTCCTTCAAAGATTGGTTCTGGATAATTATCTACAAAAAAGTTTTTAATTTTATGTGAATAAACAAATCCAAATTTCTCATAAAAAGGAACTCCGCTTTCAGATGTACCAACAACCATTGATGAATATTTTTTACTATAAACATCTAAAAGATGATAAATCATCTTTGAGGCATAACCCATATTTTGAAAATGCTCATATGTAGCAATGTTTTTTAATTCACATATTTCTTTGGAAATTTCATTTACAACTGCTATACAAGTAAGTTCTTTATTATCATACAATGCGTACATAGTTCCTTTATTGAGATATTTATCAATCATTTCTTCACATGGGTCGGCTAACATTAAAAGGTCAATTTGACTTTTTTTATTTATTTCTATAGTTTTTATTTCTATCATAAGTTCTCCACCCTCACTTTATTCAAACCTTAATTTAGCAAACTTCTTACAGTACTTATTTAGTTCATTTTGATATATATTTTTACTTTTTTAAAATATAGTGATAATTCCCTAGAATATTAATATTAATAATAAATTATAATATCAGCTCTATCAGTTACCTAGAATATCAATACTAATATTCATCTATAATACTAACTCTAGCAATTACCTAGAATATCAATGCTAATATTCATCTATAATATCAGCTCTAGCAATTACCTAGAATATCAATATTAATATTCATCTATAATATTAGCTCTAGCAGTTACCTAGAATATCAATACTAATATTCATCTATAATATCAGCTCTAGCAATTACCTAGAATATCAATACTAATATTTATCTATAATATTAGCTCTAGCAATTACCTAGAATATCAATACTAATATTCATCTATAATATCCTCTCTAACAATCAACTATAATATCAACACATCAATCACCACTATTATATCTCATCCAAAGCCTATCTTAAAAAAATTTTATTTGAATATATGACTCCGACCTCTTGTACGCTTTTATAATCTCTTTCATATCCGTCAAAATACCATAACGTGCACATTCTTCTCTTAACAACTTCTCACAACAATCTTTATTTTGTACAGTACATACATAGTTTAAACCATATGTTTTCTGATATTTAAGTACCAATTTTGGTGATATATCTCTTAAATGCTCATAAAAAAACTCTCGCTGACCACTACGCATTGTTACACCATACATGCAATAAATAAATTTTGCATTAGCCTTGTGTGCTTTTTCTACAATTGCTCGTATTTCATCTTTATTATCAGTCAAAAATGGAAGCATAGGAGTCAATAATATACCACAAAAAATTCCAGAATCATTAAGTTCTTTCACTGCGTCAAATCGTACAGAACTTGGATTTACATAAGGTTCTATTTTCTTTGATAATTCATCATTTGCAGTGGTTATAGTCAACTTTACAATAGCAGAATTATTTTTTTTAATTTTCTGCAAAATCGGTATATCTCTAACCACCAAACTACTTTTAGTATCAATAGACACTCCAAAATGATTTTCCGAAATCAAATCTAGTGCTTGCTTTGTAATACAAAGTTGCTTTTCAAAAGGATTATATGTGTCAGACATAGCTCCAATGCCTACTACACCTTTTTTTCTTTTTGAACGCAATTCTTTACTTAAAATTTCTATCACATTTTCTTTATATCTAACTTTGTCAAAATTCTCTATGTTGTATATTGTGCTACGGCTATCACAATATATACATCCATGAGAACAACCACGATAGAGATTCATATTATAGTCAATTCCAAACCATCTTGTATTGTCAAATTTCACTTTTTGTAAAATTTGTTTTGCTGGTATACTCTCAATCATTTTCTTATACCTAATTCCTTTATATAATTTTTTAGTTTTTAAACTACTACTTTAACTACCTTTACTAAGGTTTAAATATGGAGACTCCTATCCGATAGTACTTTTAAACTAATCATTTATAATCCTTGAATAACGTATGATTTACCTTCCTCTATATTCGTAGTACCTTTAAAACTATTTATTTATAATCTCTAATAGCTGTTTTATCTCCACTAATTCTAATACTTCTTTTGATGTATTTCGCTTAAAAATTTATATATCATGCTTTGTATTATGCTCTGGACAAATCCACTTTTTAAGTGTTAAGTAGTTTATTACATATTTATTTCTATAACCATCTATAAACACATATACTACATAATTTACCTAATGAGTATGTAATTTTTATATATTATAATTGCTTAATAAATATATCCATAATCTGATTTAGTTCATTAGGTTTATCGACATTTACATTATGTGAAGCATTTTTTATAATGTGCAATGGATACCCAGTCTTATTATGCCACTGCTCATTATATTCTCTCACTTTACCCGTCTTGTCTTTATCTCCAACCACCAAACAAACTGGACAATGTATATTTAAGTCTTGAATTTCTGGTATGAACCCAGCAAATCCCAGATACATGAGATGACACAGTTCTTTTTTTTCGTAGCCTTCTAACATTTTCATCATACTCCTTCTGCCTTCAGACGTAGCTCCACACATCTTAGATATTATGTTTCGCAACAATTTATCTGGGAATAACTTTAACATCCATTCAGTCTGTTTTAACCAGAAAATATCTGACTTACTATAATAGTCAGTTCCATATGGACAAGTTCCAATCATCATTAATCCTTCTACCATATTTGGATATTTTACAATAAAGGACTGTGCCACAAAGCCCCCTGCCGATTGCCCTACAAGTACAACCTTTTTCATATTTTGTTTATCTAAAATTACTTTCAATTCTTCTACCAAGTTAGAATATGAGAAATCTAAGTAAGGTCTTGATTTTCCATGAGCAGGAGCGTCCCATACTAATACATTATGATTTTTTGAAAAGTACTGTATTTGGAAATCAAAAAGATGATGATTTGCTGTTAGTCCTGGCAAAAAAATTAAGTTCTTTGCAAACACACTATTACTTTCTTTTATCCAATAATATACTTTCCCTCGGTCAGATAAGATGTATTTTTCTTCCATAGTGTTCACTCTCCAAATTCTACTTTTTTAAATTATTACACTAACGACTATGTTGACCAATGACAAATCAAAATATCAAATGTTATCAAAATTTCAGTTATAAAACAGAACAAACTCTATTTTATTGGCTTTCCAATATGTTTATCTAATCTCCACTGTGGCACATCATCATCCTCTCCCCAATATTCATCAATAGAAATAATCTTATCATCTTTAAGGCTGATAAATGAAACGACATGAAATGATAGTGGTTTATTTATTGCATAAACATGTGTCACTGTAATTACTAAATTTCCAAATTCTAGCACCTTTTCTACTTTACCATTCCATTTATCAGGATACTCACAATTTGCAATAATAAATTCTTCTAAAGTAAAATGCTCATTTGTATCATGCCAATTAATATAAGCATCTTCATGAAAATATTTTCTTATCTTAACAGCATCTTGTGCCAAAGTGTCATTCCAAAAACTATATACATCCATTTACATTTCTCCTCTACAAATTCTAATTTATATGGGTATTGTATAACTATCTAATATCACTATCAACCAAAATCAACAGTCACTTATTTTTTACACTTCATTTGATAATTGTGATTATGAGGATTTACTACTGTACTTGTAACAGAATTGATAAGTTCTACTTTTGTGTTATGCTCATATACCTTTAATGGGCAGGGATTAGCACCTGTGTTTCTTTGTATTTAAATTTAGTAAACAAGTAGTAAACTACCTAATATAGATTTATTAGAATATATGATATAGGTTTAGCAAAGTATCTGATATAGGTTATGCTGTTAGTAAAATTATACACCTAATTCAAAATCAAGTTTGCCTTTTTCTACCCCATTAATAATAATAGTAATCGAGTGGATACCTGGATAATGTCTCCTTACACTTACATCTGCAAATGAATGTTTTTTCATATATGACTTTTTCTCATTTTCTTTTAATGAAACCTCCGATATTTTAAATATCTTCCTATTCCTTTTTCCATTAGATTTCATATAATCAATTCCGTACTCGAGCCTTGTTTTTGTCGCTTTTTTTGCTAAAATATTAAATGAAAAAGTTAAATCCTCTCCAATAGAAATAGACGTTGTTTCTAAAGTAAAATCCTGAATATTTATTGAAGTAGTATCATCATATCCAAAAAGAGCTAATACATCACGATTTCCTTTTTTTAGCAGAGTTCTACAACCATGCTTTACAATCCAGTTAGTGGATTTATTTTTACCATACCAATCCTTTGCAATGCTTATGACTAAATCTGGATGTGTTTTTGAGATATCATTTAGATTATTAGCAACACTCTTTTGTACATACGTTGATGTATCTGTTTTAAGTTGCTCCAATATAGGCAGTACAGGTGTAGGGTCTTTTTTAAATTTGGATATTGCTTGTCCCCAAGGCAACTGAGGACGACAACCTTCACTTGCAAGTCTTCGTACATGTTCGCTCTTATGCTTAGACCATTTACGCATCTGTGCCATCATACGCTCTTCATCCTTGATGATAAATGCTCTTACAGCAAATTCTGAAGACCAATACTCAGTATTTCTTTCTAGTGCACTTATAGATAAATCCCAATTTATGTCGTCCTGCCCATAAACTTCAACAAAATCTGGAAAGAAAAAAGCAAAATAAAAACCTGTAACTGATTTTTCAAGAATGGAAAGAGCTTCCTTATAGTCTTCTGGTAAATACATTCCTAAACTCATACTTATCTTTCGACATCTGGCTTTTAATTCTAAGTTATTCCATGTCTCATCCATTGTATATTTTATGAACTCGTCTACCTTAAATGAGTTGTAAACTGATTGGATAGCTACTGCAACTTCATAAAGTGACTCACGATTATACATATTTTTTAGTAATTCTGGCATATTACTCACTCTCCTTTCATATCTGATTTATTAATCATATCCTACATAACACGACAACAGTGTGTCATATTGCTAAATCTTTATGTAAAATACGATATTCTTACTCATACGATATTTCCTACTGTTAAACTATAAACCATATAAATTTATTTATATAAATACTTTTCCTACTTTCATAAAGACTTCTAGTTCTATCTTTTATTATAGTAATAGAATTTTATACTTTACTGATTGCTCTTGCTCTTGCTCTTGCTCTTGCTCTTGCTCTTGCTCTTGCTCTTGCTCTTGCTCTTGCTCTTGCTCTTGCTCTTGCTCTT
>OKWQ01000338.1_pt1 | contig 17502 bp, 14 predicted proteins | sample 1607071 | NCBI WGS metagenome assembly OKWQ01 (sample SAMN07501039, study PRJEB24779) | human gut metagenome
TAGCATATCAGTAACTTTTTGTGCATTAATTCTTGGAACACATATAATTCCAATGTCTACATTCTTTTCTTGTAAATATTGAGCTAATGTATCTATATCCTTAATTTCAATATCTCTTATTCTCATTCCTACAAGCTTTGGATTAGCATCAAAAATACACTCAATAGATAAACCTGATTCAGAAAATCTATTATAGTTTGCAATTGCCTGACCTAAATTCCCTGCACCAATTATTACTCCTGTATATTCTTTATCTAGTCCTAAAATTAAACTTATTTGTTTATATAGCTCTTTTACATTATATCCGTATCCCTGTTGTCCAAAGTCTCCAAAATTATTTAAATCTTGTCTTATTTGAGATGCTGTAAATCCAATTTTTTCTCCTAATTCTTTAGATGAAATTCTATCTACATCATTTCTCATTAACTCTTTCAAATATCTATGGTATTTTGGTAATCTTTTAATTACTGCCATAGAAACATTCTTCTTTTTGTCCATAGTATATGAATCTCCTTAATAAACTTCAATAATATTCCTATCTCAATCAAACTTTGATAATATAATAACATAGTTTTTATTTTTTTTCTATATTTTAATATATAAGTAAATTTTTTTATTATAATTTTCAAAATTAGTTTTTACTATTTTGTTTAATTTTATTAATTTTTATACTTGAAAACTCTTTAAAAGATTTGTAAATACTCTTACTTATTTAAAAAATAGAGACCTATGTATAACTTAGCAGATCAGTTATACATAAGTCTCGTATAGAAGCAAAGTCAGATATTATGGACTACCTGACTTATATACAAGCATCAAAGTGATCTTGTATGCTATGCCCTTACGCCTAAAATGTTCTCGACTTACTTTATTATAAGTCAATTAGATATTCATTGTCAATATTTATCGAATTATTCTCATTGAATTTAAGACTGCTATTAATGTTACTCCAACATCTGCAAAAACTGCAGCCCACATATTTGTTAAACCTAATACAACTAATAACATTACTATAATTTTAATACCTAATGAAAATACAATATTTTGCCATAAAATCATATTAGTTTTTCTAGATACCCTTATAGCTTCTGATATTTCTTCAATCTTATCTTTCATTAAAACAACATCAGCTGCTTCTATAGCTGCATCTGAACCTATTCCTCCCATTGCAACCCCTATATCAGCTCTTGCTAAAACTGGTGCATCATTTATTCCATCACCAACAAATAATACCTTTCCTTTTGAAGTCCTTTTCTTTAATATCTCTTCTACCTTACTAACTTTATCTCCAGGTAAAAGTTCTGAATATACTTCATCTATTCCTATATCCCTTGCTACTTTCTCAGCAACACTTTTATTATCACCTGTAAGCATTATAGTTCTCTTTATTCCAACTTCTTTTAACTCAGATAATGACTCTTTAACATTTTCTTTTATTTCATCTGAAATAACTATATTTCCTTTATACTCACCATTAATAGCAACATGAACTATTGTTCCTATAGAGTCTATATGGTTATAATTTATATTGTTAATATTCATTAATTTGCTATTACCAAGTAAAACATTATTTCCTTTTATAGATACCTCTATTCCATGCCCTGAAATTTCTTTATAATCTTTTATTTCATCTTTGTTTACTTTTTTTCCATAAGCTTTTGCTATTGATATTGCAATTGGATGATTTGAAAGTGATTCTCCCATAGCAGTAATTTCTAATAACTCTTCTTTGCTCATATTTACAGAATTTATTTCTGTTACTTCAAATATGCCCTTTGTTAAAGTTCCAGTCTTATCAAATACTACTATTTCACTATCCTTAAGTGCTTCTAAATAATTTCCACCCTTAACTAAAATACCTTTTTTAGAAGCAGCTCCTATTCCAGAGAAAAAGCCTAATGGAATTGAAACAACTAATGCACAAGGACAAGATACAACTAATATAGAAAGGGCTTTATAAATCCATTCTGAAAAAGTAGCATCTTTAATTATAATAGGTGGTATTATAGCTACTAATACAGCAATTGCTACTACTATAGGTGTATAAACTTTTGCAAATTTAGTTATAAACTTTTCTGTTGGAGCTTTCTTATTAGATGCATTTTCAACTAACTCTAATATTCTAGCAACTGTTGATTCTCCATATTCCTTATCTACTTTAACTTTTAAAACACCATTATTATTTATTGATCCTGATAATATCTCATTCCCACTTGTAACTTCACGTGGTACTGATTCACCTGTCAATGCAGAAGTATCTACAAAGCTTCTTCCCTCCAAAACAGTACCATCTAAAGGTACTCTTTCTCCTGGTTTAACAATAATAGTTTCATATATTGCTACTTCTTCTGGTGATACCTTAATTTCCTTTCCATTCCTTAAAACATTTGCATAATCGGCTCTTATATTCATAAGAGAAGAAATTGATTTTCTTGATTTATTTACAGCATATCCTTGGAATACTTCTCCTATTTGATAAAATAACATAACTGCAACAGCCTCTGGATATTCTCCAATAAAGAATGCTCCTATTGTAGCAATACTCATTAAGAAGTTTTCATCAAAAATTTCTCCTCTTATGATATTCTTAATAGCATTTAATACTACCTCTCCACCTATTATCAAATAACTTATTCCAAATAAAATAAATGATAATAAATTTTCATTGCTTTTATAAGCTAATGCAATAATATAAACTATAGTTCCTATTATTAATAATAAATTATCTTTAGCATATCCTAAAAAACTATTATTTTCTTTGAATTCATGAATATGACCATGATGTTCTTCATTATTACTTTCATGGCTATGACCATCAGTACAACACTTACTAGTACATTCTGCTTTATTAACTTTTATATCTTTATTATCTGATTTTTCAATTACCTTAACATGAGGTTCTAACTTTTTAACTATTGATTTAATTTCATTTACTATATTATTTTTTTCTTCATCTCTATTAATCTCTACTGTTAATACCGTTGTTGAGAAATTTAATGAGGCATTTTCTATTCCATTTATTTTATTAACTTTTGCTTCTATTTTATTGGCACAATTAGCACAATTTAACCCACTCAAAACTAACTTAATTTCCATAAAATATTATCCCCCTTATTCCTTAATCATACCTACTCAGTGATATGTTTTAAACCTTCATCAAATATATGCTTAATATGCTCATCATCTAAAGAGTAATAAATTATTTTTCCTGCTCTTCTAAACTTAACAAGTCTAGAAGACTTTAAAACTCTTAATTGATGAGATATTGCTGACTGACTAACATTTAATAAAGCCGATAAATCACAAACGCACATTTCAGCTTCAAATAATGCACAAAGTATTTTTATTCTTGTACTATCTCCAAAAACCTTAAATAACTCTGCTAAATCATACAAAGTCTCGTCTTCTGGCAATTTTCCTTTTACTTCGCTGACTACTTCTCCATGTATAACATTACAACTACAACTTTCAATATTATTAACTTTAGTTTTCATAAATGTATTCACTCCTATCATATATAGTATTTGTATTTAAAGTAATATTTATTTTTTCATTTTAATATATGAATAATTGTTCATATGTTATATTGTTATTATATGCTTATCATACTAAAATAGTCAATATTATTTTCAAAAATAATTCTTTTATTTTTATATAATATAAAAGTACCCAAATTAGTAGTATATTTAAAACTAATCTGAGTACTCAACTATTATAACTTTTTAAGCTATGCTATATTTTTAATCTAGTATTTGAAACTTCACTTTTTGATTTTTTATTTTTTATTGCTTCTTCTATAACCTTAGTAAATTGAATTATTAATGTTGGTATAAATGCTAATACATATATTGTAATATATTGGCTCACCATTAAACTCTCTACCTCAAATAACATTTGAAGTCCTGGAATAAATAATACTGCATTTAATAATACTAATCCTATTCCAAATGCATACCAAACATATTTATTAGAGAATACCCCTAATTTAAATATTGATCCTTTACCTCTACAATTGAATCCATGGAATAATCTAGCTAAACAAAGTGTTGCAAATGCCATAGTTGATGCTGTTAAAGGTGTTTTCATAGGATTTCCTAAATAAAAAGCAATTATTGTAAATATAGCAATTAATAAACCTTCTACTCCTAATCCTAATAAGAAGTCTTTACTTAAAATAGATTCATCCTTACCTCTTGGTTTATCTTTTAATAAGTCTCTATTTGATTGTTCCATACCTATTGCTATAGCTGGCAAACTATCTGTTAAAAGATTTATAAACAATAAATGTACTGCTGCAAAAGGCATTGGCAATGCCATAATTGAAGAATATAAAACTGCAATTATCCCCGAAGTATTACCTGATAATAAGAACTTTATAGAGTTCTTTATATTGTTATAAATACTTCTACCATTAGATACTGATTTTACTATTGTAGCAAAATTATCATCTGTTAAAATTACCGAAGCTGCATCTTTAGATACTTCTGTACCTGTTATCCCCATAGCTATACCTATGTCTGCTTGTTTTAACGCCGGAGCATCATTTACACCATCACCAGTCATAGCAACTATTTGTCCCCTTTCTTGCCATGCCCTTACAATTCTAATTTTATGCTCTGGAGATACTCTTGCATAAACAGATATATGTTCAATATTTTCTTTTAATTCATCATCTGACATTTTATCTATTTCTAATCCTTCGATTGCTCTATCTCCATCTCTTAAGATTCCTATTTCTTTAGCTATAGCTGATGCTGTTATTTTATGGTCCCCAGTAATCATTATTGGCTTTATACCTGCCATTATACAATCTGCAACAGCTTGTTTACTTTCCTCTCTTGGTGGATCAATCATTGAAATTAATCCTATAAAAGTATAATTATATTCATCATTTAAATTTAATTCTTTAATTTGATCTAATTCTTTATATGCAAAAGATAATACCCTTAAACCAGACTCTGATAATCTTCTATTTACATCTAATATTTCATTTTTATCATTTTCCGTTAATTCTCTTACTCCATCTGACGTCATTATAAATTTAACTCTATCTAATATAACGTCCAAAGCACCTTTAGTAAACATGATATTTTTATTATCAATTTTATGCAATGTACTCATAAGCTTTCTATCTGAATCAAATGGAATTTCTGCTAATCTCTCATACTCACTTCTTAAATCTATTTCATTTATTGAAATTTCATGTCCTAAGTTTACTAAGGCTACTTCTGTTGGATCTCCAATTTCTTTTCCATCCTTAGAAGTTGAATCATTACATAAAATAGAATTTTTAATTAAATATTCTTCAACCTTATTGTCTAATGAAATATCAGAACCATTAATTAAATTTCCATCAACATATACTTTTCTTACTGTCATTTTATTCTGAGTTAAAGTACCTGTTTTATCTGAACAAATTATAGAAACTGATCCTAATCCTTCTACAGCTCTAAGCTTTTTAATAATTGCATTTTCCTTAGCCATCTTTTGAGTTCCTAATGCTAAAACAATAGTAACTATAGAACTTAAAGCTTCTGGAATAGCTGCAACTGCTAAAGCAACTGCAAACATTAATGACTCAAGAACTGGCATTTTTCTATATAAAGATAATCCAAATACAATTGCACATATAAATAATATTATAATAGCAAGCTTTTTACTAAAGTCATCTAAACTAACTTGAAGCGGAGTTTTCTTTTCTTGAGTCTCCTCCATAAGAGTAGCTATTTTACCTATTTCTGTTTTCATACCTGTACTTGTAACAACAACTAATGCTCTACCATAAGTTACTAACGATCCAGAAAAGACCATATTTTTTTGATCACCTAAAGCTACTTCTTGACTTTCTATCTTATCAGTAACTTTATCTACACTTAATGACTCACCTGTAAGCGAACTTTCATTTACTTGCAATGAATAACTTTCTATTACTCTACCATCTGCAGTAATTAAATCTCCAGCTTCTAAAACTAAAATATCCCCTGGAACGACATCTCTTGATGGAACCTCTATCTTTTTTCCATCTCTTATCACTTTTGCAGATGGTGCTGATAATGCTTTTAAGGAATCCAAAGATTGTTCCGCCTTAAAATGTTGAACTGTTCCTAATATTGCATTTAAAATTATTACAGCAAATATTACAATAGTGCTTTCTACATTATTACTTAGCATAGAAATTATTCCTGCTGCAATTAAAATGAATATTAATAAATCCTTGAATTGACTAAAGAATACTTGAAATACACTTTTCTTCTTTTTTTGATTCAACTCATTAAAACCATAAGAAGATAAATTTTCTTCTGCTTGTCTACTACTTAATCCTTCTTTAGATACATTAAATTCTTTTAACGACTCTTCTGTAGTTTTACAAAAATACTTTTCCATAAAATCCTCCTCTTTTTAATAAAAAATTTTATAATTACTTTAGTCACTTTTATTAATAAATAAAAAAGAGACTCTTAATATAATCCTCAACTTAAGTATAAATAACTTAAGGATTATATTAAAAGTCTCGTAACCAAACTGGTATATAACACCAGGCAAAAGCCGCGATTGTTGATGCTATATTTTTTACTACTCCCCTTTAATAGAGATATTTTCTTTTATAGAAATTATTATATTCCAGTAAAATTAATTTGTCAATTATTACCCATAATATTTTAAAAATAAATTTCTTTTAGTAATAATTCATAAAAATATACTTTTATCAAAATTTTAAGAATATTTTATTTAATTATTTGTATTTTTATGGTACAATTAATTCATAAACCTACCAGGCAAAATAGGTTTGAGACAGGGGTAGTCTGCTAATGCTCCTGTTTTTGTGCTTTTAGAGCACTTTTTGTAATCGTTTATAGAAATCGTTTAACTTATTTTTATAAATATTTCAACATTATATTTATAAAAAACACATCAAATTATAAAATGATGTGTTTTTATTATCACTATATAAATTTTAATTCTATTTATAATTTCTTAATTAAATAAACTCTATAATTCCCTTTCCTAACTTCCCAATTCTAGCTAAAGAGCAAACATCATATCCTTTTTCATCTAAAATAGCTCGTCCTGGTTGGAATGACTTTTCTATTACTATTCCTATTCCCCCAACCTTTGCTCCAGCTTCTTCAATTAATCTTATAGCACCTAAAGCGGCTTCTCCATTTGCTAAAAAATCATCTATTACTAATATATTATCTTCTGGAGAAATATATTGTTTTGATAATGTCAATTCATAATCAGAACCTTTTGTAAATGAATGTACTGTTGTTTGATATACATCTCCATTTAGAATTTTAGAGCTTTGCTTTTTTAATGTAACCATAGGAAGCTCCATCTGCATTGCTGTCATTACTGTAGGTGCTATTCCTGAACTTTCAATAGTAAATATTTTAGTAATTCCATGATTTTTATAATATTCCTTAAAATAAGTTCCTATATCATACATTAATCTTGCATCTACACCATGATTTAAAAATGAATCAACCTTTAATACAGTTTCACTTAATGCTCTACCTTCTTGTAATATACGTTCTTTTAAAATATCCATTATCTTTTCTCTCCTCCACAAAAATCTTTATAAAAAAATAAACACCTCATATAAATTGAGGTGTTGACACTACTTATACATAAAAAAAATATAATTTCAACTCCTCGTAGTCTACTGTTTTACGGTCAGTAGGTAGAAACTTTCGGACCAATTACCGATTTTATACGAGATTTTTTACAAATTCACTTATTGGTATTATACCACGAACATTATTGTTGTAAATATATATTTTATTTTCATATATTTTAATTTACTTCTATTTTTTTATATTAACAATAATAACTTCGCAATACTATTAAATAAATGTATTGCGAAGTTATTACTAATAGCTACAAATTATTGTAGTTTTATCTTCAATATTATTATAAATTGCCTCTGCTACACTATATGGCATATTAACACATCCATGTGATCCATTATTTTTATATATACTTCCTCCAAAACTACTTCTCCAACTTGCATCATGAAGCCCTATTCCTCCATTGAATGGCATCCAGAAGCTAACTGGTGCAGCATATCCCTCACCTCTTAATACAAAATCTTTTCTCTTCCAATCTAATCTATATACTCCTGCTGGAGTAGAATATCCTTTGCTTACATCACCTGTAACAACCTTTCCTTGAGTAATTAATTCACCATTTTTATAGTAAACAACTGTTTGATTAGTTAAATTAACTTCCACAAAAGTATTTATTACATAATCATCAGTTGCACTTGGTGTTTTAAATGATAACTCCTTTGTTGTTTCAACTCCATTACTTATAGCCTCAACTATTTCTGCTATAGTTGTATCTCTATCTATATAATATATTCCTGGTGTCGTACTAACCTTAATAACTTCACCTGACCATCTAGTAAGTGTTCTAGCATCTCCTATATTATCATACTCATCTCCTAATTCATTTATATATGACCTAATAGAATCTTCATTAAGTGTAACATTAAAATCTTCATCTATATTAATCCATGTGTTTATTAAGCTTGAATCTATTACTATTTCATCTCCTGAAGTAGTATAAGTAATTCTTGATTCTATATATTTATCAACAATATTTTTAGCTTGAACTACAGCATCTGCTTTACTAGTATACTTTGGTTCCTCATAACAATTTTCCTTCTCTAAATCTAAAACACAATTTATATTTTGAATATTATTTAATACCTTTGAATAAAATTCATCATATTTTATTTTATTACCATTATCCTCTTTTACAACTTCATATCCATTATCTGTGTAATTAATATAAGCACTTACAGGCTCTTTTACATTTGATTCATCAAAGCAATTAAGATTACCTAAAAATTGCTTTAATAATTCCTCATCATAAGAAACACCCTCAGTTATTGTGTACTTATTACTAACAAATATAGATTTAATCCATAAAAATGGATTTTGCTCTTCTAATAACTCATTTATTCCATTAGTAAAATCATATTTTAAATTAATATCTTTTCCATTTAACTCTTCACTATTCTCATCTCTCTCTTTAATCGTTAAAATATAATTATTAGCCTTTTCCGCCATAAAATCTTGTGCTGATTTATTACCTTTTCCAGTAACATTAACTCCATTTATATAAGTTCTGAAGAAAAAATGATTATTAAAATATACTGTCATTATTAAATATACAGATAATAAACTAGCTAATATAATTCCTGTTGTTATCCAAATCTTATTAGCTTTTTTATCTTTTCTAATCTTTTCACTAACTTCTACCGTTGCCATTTCAACATTTTTTTCTATTTCTTTAGTTTTTATTGAATCTTCTAATTTAACTTTATCTACGAACAATTTTTCAAGCTCGTCCACATATTCTGAATATTCTTTAATGGCAAGTTTATTTGCAAATAATACTATACTTTCTTTAGATTTATTTATATCCTCTTTAGTGTCATTTGGTAATCCTCTATAATATTCATCTAATAATTTATGCTTATACTCGTTTATATTATTGTACCCTAAAAACTCACCTAAACACTCTAATTGATTATCCTTATCCCCATACTTATATAATAAAGCCTTATATATATTTTCATTATACGGATTTAATTTTATTATTTCTTTTATAGTATTTTCTTCTTTATCCTTTGAAATTTTATTTTCTAATAGCTGTTTAATTAAACTATTTGATTTTCTTATATCTTCAGAATTATTATATGATGCTACTTCAGCTATATTATAATGATTTAAAATATCTATTACTGCAAAGTTAATATTAAATATACTCTCTACCATAGAATTAACTAATTTATTTATTATCTCTGGAGGAATATCACTTTCAATTTTATCGCTATTTAATATTATATTTTTCTCTTTCAATCTAAAAGGATTCTTTATTAATTCAGAATTTATATTTAACTTAGCATATGTTATATCATTTTCTTTATTACTATCTGTAGTTTCTTTGTTATTTTCTCTTTTTATTTCCTCTAAAGTATTTTCCCATGTACAATAATTATCTAAATAATACTTTTTGTTAAATGTATCATTATTAATTTCTTGTATTCCAAATTCATTAATAATATTTATGGCTTTTAAAATATAACTATTTAAATACTCATATCCAAAAGCTTCTCCATCCTTTAATAATTGATCAATACTATTGAATTTTTTAATACACTCTTCAGTAAATATTGAAACCGAACTAAAGGCCTCTTGTAAAAATTCTGATCTTATCTCATTTAGCTTAATAAACTCATCTGAAAAATAAATATCCCCACTTAATACTTTAAAGTTCATACTTTCCTCCCATATCATTACCATGTAATTAGTTAATACATTATTCTTTTATTTCTGCATCTTTCATTATAATATTAAAACTTTGTTAATTTATTACAATTTTAACACAAAAACCTTCTATTTGATATATAAATTTTTGTAATAATACCTATTATTTTTACTTTAAGAATAAATAACTAAAAGCATAACCTGCATATATAAAGGCAAAATTCCAAATAGTGATTCCTATAACTGAATATAAAGTAAATTTTACAAAGTTAACATTAAAGGTTCCTGCTACTAAAGATATTAATGTTCTAGCAACTGGTATTACTCTAGCTATAAGAACTCCTATATTCCCATACCTATCCATATATTTATAACTTTTATCTATCGCCTTTTTTAGTTTTGGAAATTTATTTTGTATATTGTTTAAAATTGGTTTCCCACAGTAATATCCTAATGAATATAAAGCAAAACTTCCTAATAATCCTGCAATTACTGATATTACAAGAGTATATATAAAATTTAATCCATCATATTTAACTAATATACCTGCTGCTGGCATTATTATTCCTGCAGGTAAACCTGGCAAATTTAAATATTCTAAAAAAACTATTATAGCTAAAAAAATATATCCGTATTGCTTTATGTATTGAAGTATATTATTTATATCTGCCATTTTTATAATCCCTTCTATTAACTTAATATAATTTACCAAATAATATTATAACTGTTATTAATCCGCATAAAACTCCTATTATTCCACCACCAATGACATCCGAAGGATAATGCACCCCTAAATATATTCTCGAAAAAGCAATTAATCCTGCTAATAATATTATTTCTAAAGATGCTGCATTATCAGTTTTAATAAAAACAGTGGCAACAGCAAAAGATGAGGCAGTATGTCCTGAAGGAAATGAATATGTAATTGGTTTTGATATTAAAAGTTCCTTATCATCATCACCATAAAAAGGTCTCTTTCTCTTTATGATGTTTTTTATTATTCCCTCACCTATAATAGTAGTGATTACAAGGGCTGTAAGTATCATTTGTCCTAATATCCTATAATCCTTTTTAGTCATTAATAAAACTGATATTGTAATCCATACAATTCCTAAATTCCCTGCTGAAGTTATAACTGGCATTATCTTATCAAAAGTCTTATTGCTAAATTTTATATTTATCCATCTAAAAATTGTATTATCTACCTTTTTTAAAATTTCTCTCATCCTATTCTCACTTTCAATAACATACTTTTTTATCAATTATACTCTTTATATTCTTACCCTTATATATAGGCTATATTCATTCAAATATAATTCCAAATATCAAAATTCTTGAAATACATAATTGCTTATGATACAATCAAAAAATATAGGGAATGAAGTTCTCCCTTGATAATTATCAAAACCGCTTATTATAGCTAATGACTTCTACAACCTTTTTTGTTGTAGAAATCATTAGCTTTTTTTATTTTTACTTTATTATAGGAGGATTAATTATGTTACTTAAATTTTTAATAATTATAATAAGCTTAATATTAATAGGGATATTAGCTAATTATAGTGGTAAGTTAGTAGAGTTTATAAAATTACCTTCTCTTATAGGTATGATCTTACTTGGAATGTTTATAGGACCATCATTTTTAAACATTGTTCCTCAATCAACTTTAGATATATCTTCTTATATCAAGGATATTGCCTTAGTAACAGTATTATTTATAGGTGGACTTGGAATAAGCTTAAGACAAATGAAGCAAATAGGTAGACCTGCTATTTTACTAAGTATAATACCAGCACTATTAGAAGGATTAACAATTGCTTTTTTATCAACATTATTTCTTAATTTTACTTTTATACAAGGTGCAATTTTAGGTTTTATAATAGCTGCTGTAAGCCCCGCTGTTTTAGTTCCATCAATGGTTGATTTGATTAAAAGAAAAGTTGGGCAAGACAAAGCAATTCCTCAAATGCTTTTAGTTGGTGCTTCTGCTGATGATACTGTTGCAATTACATTATTTACAACTTTTTTAGGAATCTATATGTCCAGAACTAATGGAGAATATATTTCTATTGCTAGTGAACTTATTTCTATTCCTATTACTATTTTTATAAGTATATTTATAGGATGGTTGCTTGCCTTTTTAACTAAAAATTTATTAAACTTTATTAAAATTAATACTTTAAGAGTTATTTTTGCATTTATAATTTGTTTATTAATTAGATTAGTAGAAAATACTTTTCGCTTAGAAATTTTTAATTCTTTATTAACTATAATGATTTATGGATTTTTCTTAAGAGCATTTGTAGATGATATAGCTCTTAAAATTCAAGATGGTATAAATGTTGTTTGGAAGTATGGAAAGATTTATTTATTTGCTTTTGTTGGAATGGCAATAAATCCTTCTCTTGTTGGAAATTACTTATGGATAGGAATAGTAATGCTTATTATATCTTTAACTGTTAGATCAATAGGAGTTGTTATTTCTCTAATTGGAACTAACTTATCCTTTAAAGAAAGAATCTTTTGTGTGATAGCTTATTTACCTAAAGCAACTGTTCAGTCTGCTAAAGCTGGTATCCCTTTGCAAATGGGTGTTGCTGGTGGTGAAGTAATGCAGGCTATTGCTATTTTAAGTGTATTAATTACTGCTCCTATTGGTGCTATTGGCATAAAACTTTCCTCCCCTAGATTATTAAATCAAGAAATTTCTAATTAAGAGCTTGTTGTATAATAATATAAAAAGAACTGATATTTTATTAAATACCAGTTCTTTTTATATTATATATTTTCTATCTTAACTACATCATATCCCATATCTTCAATTTTTTCTTTTACTAAATCATCAGATTCATTTGTTTCTACTATTGCATACTTTCCTTCTAAATTAACCTCTATTCCCTTTGCATCATTTAACTCTTCTAAAGCTTCAGTTACATGAGCCACACAGTTTTTGCAACTCATTCCCTCAATTAATATTTTCTTTTTCATAAAATCTCCTCACTTTCAACTGTTTTAATATATTCTTTATTTTAATATTATCAATAACTATTATAATTATTTATTTGGATTAAATCCTCTTAATCTTAATGCATTTGCTAAAACTGAAACTGAACTTAAGCTCATTGCTGCTGCTCCTATCATTGGATTTAATAATGGCCCTCCAAATATATGAAGCACTCCCATAGCCACCGGAATACCTAAAACATTATATCCAAATGCCCAGAATAAATTTTGTTTTATATTTCTAATAGTTGCTTTACTTAACTTAATTGCTGTAGCAACATCTTTTAAATCACCTTTCATAAGTACTATATTTGCTGATTCAATAGCTACATCAGTACCTGTACCAATTGCTATACCAATATCTGCTTGTGCTAGTGCTGGAGCATCATTTATTCCATCACCAACCATAGCAACCTTACTACCCTTTTCTTGAATTTTTTTAACTTCATTTGCTTTATCCTCTGGTAATACTTCTGCTAGAACAATATCAATTCCAACTTGTTTTGCAATAGCATCAGCAGTTTTCTTATTATCTCCAGTAATCATAGCAACTTTGATTCTCATCTTATGAAGATTTTCAATCGCTTCCTTACTACTTGGTTTAACTGTGTCTGCAACTGCAATTATACCTTCTAATTTATTATTTATTGCAATATACATAGGTGTTTTACCCTCATTTGCTAATTTATCTGATTTAACACCTAAATCTCCAATTTCAATAGAGTTTTCAGTCATTAATTTTTTATTTCCAAGTAAGATAACCTTACCTTCTATTTCAACTTGAATTCCATGACCTGGAATTGCTTTAAAATTAGATATCTCTTTAAATTTAATATTTCTTTCTTCTGCACCTTTTACTATAGCTTCACCTAAAGGATGCTCTGAACCTTTTTCACTGCTTGCTGCTATAGATAATAATTCCTCTTCTGATATTGTAGTAGTAATAATATCAGTTACTACTGGTTTACCTTCAGTAATAGTACCAGTCTTATCAAATACAATTGTATCAATTTGATGAGTAACTTCTAGAGCTTCTCCACCTTTAATTAAAACGCCATATTCTGCACCTTTTCCTGTTCCAACCATAATGGCTGTAGGTGTTGCTAATCCTAATGCGCATGGACAAGCTATAACTAAAACTGAAATAAATATGGTTAATGCAAATACTCCATTTTCTCCAGCGATTAACCATCCAATACTAGAAAGTATTGCAAGACCAATTACTATTGGTACAAAATATGATGCAATAATATCTGCTAATTTTGCAATAGGAGCTTTTGATCCTTGAGCATCTTCAACTAACTTAATAATTTGAGATAATGCAGTATCTTTACCAACCTTAGTAGCTTTGTATTTAATAAATCCTGTTTTATTAATACTAGCTCCTATTACCTTACTTCCAACTGTCTTTTCAACTGGGATACTTTCACCTGTAAGCATAGCTTCATCAACTGCAGTAGCCCCTTCTATAACTTCACCATCAACTGGTAACTTTTCACCTGGTTTAACTATAATTATATCTCCAACAACAACTTCATCTATAGGAATAACTAACTCCTTGCCATCTCTTACAATAGTAGCTGTCTTCGGAGCTAATCCCATAAGTTTTTTAATTGCTTGAGATGTTTTTCCTTTGGAAATTGCTTCTAGATATTTACCTAAAGTTATTAAAGCAAGTATTGTAACAGCAGCTTCATAATATAAACTCATAGCATAAGAACCATCACCTGTATAAATTTTATATGTTCCATATAAACTATAAATAAAAGCTGCACTTGTACCTATCGCAATTAAAGAATCCATATTAGGACTTAATTTAAATAAATTTTTATATCCAATATAATAAAATTTATACCCAATTATCATAACTGGTATTGTTAAAACTAATTGAATTATAGCAAAGTTAAGTGGGTTCATCATTGGATCGATAATGTTAGGTAATGGCATTCCTACCATATGGCCCATTGTTATTGTTAAAAGCGGTACTGCAAATATTAATGATAGTATTAATCTCCAGAATAGCTTTCCTTTTTCATCTAACTTTTTTCTCTTTTCTTCTAATTTCTGTTCATCTTCTCTTATTAATTTATATCCTACCTTTTCAACTTTTGCTTTTATATCTCCAAAATTTATAACATCTGCATCATAGCTTATTGAAAGTTTTTCTGTTGCAAAATTAACTACTGCATTTTCAACTCCAGGCATTTTTTTTGTAACTTTTTCAACTCTATTTGCACATGCTGAACAAGTCATTCCTTCTATTTTATAATTATGTGATTGAATATTTTTTTGTATTTTAAATCCTATTTTTTCAACCTTTTCTTCTATGTCTAATTTAGTAATTGCTTTATCATCATAATTAACTGTTAATGTTTCTGTTGCAAAGTTAACATTTGCATCTTTAACACCATCCATTTTGCTAACTACTTTTTCAATTCTGTTAGCACAGGCAGAGCATGTCATACCACTTATTTTAAATTTATTATTCACTATATCACTCCTTTAATAAAAAATATTTATTTAAACCATTATTTTTATCCACCCCCCAGGGGGGTATTATAGATTTATTATATTCTTTTTTTTATTATTTGCAATAGTTTTTTTATTATTTAATGAAATTGTTTATCATTTAGAATCTTTCTCATAAGTAATAACTATTTATATCAATAATTTAAAAATAAAAGTACCAAATTGAATTTAATATAAACTCAATTTGGTACTTTTATCTTTTCATTAAATAAACGCTCCAAAATCAGGATTGCCATTAATATCATTAAGCAAATGCTTAATTTCCTGATCTTTATCCTTATCCATTACCAAAATAACATCACCTGCATCAACAACGACTAAATCCTTAACTCCAAAACCAATAATTAATTTTTTATCTCCTCCAAATATGGAGCAATTTTCACAATCCTGGATATAGACATTGTTACTTATCTTATTGTTCCTATATTCGCTTAAATACCTACTTAAGGCACTAAAGCTTCCTATATCATCCCATTGAAAAGCTCCTTTTATTACATAGGCTTTTCTTGTTCTTTGCATTACTCCAAAATCTATAGAAATACCATCGATGTTTTCATACTCTTCTCTAGTTACATCTTCCTCATCATCCTCTCCTAGATGTTGATAGATATTCATTAATGACTTATACATCTTAGGTAAATACTTTTCAATTTCCCTTAAGATAACATCTGCTCTCCTTACCAAATTGCAATGCTTGGACACCTTGATTTTAACTTATTTGATGAGCTTAAAAAACTTAGGATTTATGAGGCTTACATGGATAAAGTCATTAGTCGTGGCATTAGTTTTGAACAATTTTATCACTCAACTAAAGCTTTAATTGAAAACTCTAAAAATCTTGATTTTGATTGTGGATTTTTAAAGCCTAAAGATTTTAAGAAATTCTGTTCATTATTAGAGATTGATTTTAAATATCTTTGTGATGAGTACTATGAATTTGTTCTTATTAAAGATTATCCCCAAATTATTTTAAGTAATAGGCTATCTTTAAATCTTTCTCAAAAAGAATTAGCTGCTCAATGTAAAATAAGTCCAGTTACTATAGGTAAATTAGAAAATAAATTAAGGTATCCATCAAGAATTCAATTTTTAAAGCTGAAGGAGGTGATTAAGTTTTAACATTATGAAAAGATTTTACTTATTAGTACATAAAGATACTAGAAAAACTTATGTTTTGAAACTACCTAAAAAACATTTTTCTTTTATAGTAAATGATAACTATTTCTCTATTACAAGAAATGAATCAGAAGAAGAGCTTACTTTAGAAGAAAAACTCTGTGTGTTAAATCATTCAGAAAATATAGCTTGGAAAGAAATATCAATATGTGAAGTATTATTTAGAACAATATTTCTAAATATAACTACCCCTATTGATTTACACCTATTTCTTAATAGAAACAAACTAAATATATTAGTAAATGGCAAGGTCCAAGGAAATCTAATTATAAAATAGCTTAACTTGTTCTATATCTATAATTTATTTGAAAGGAGGATTTTTCATGTATATAAGCTATACTAGATTCTTAGAAAAACTTAATGATTTAAGATTTGACTTAACATCAACTAACTCTGAATTAAAAAAATTAAAAGCAAGAGTATCTATGCTTGAAGATAGTTTAAAAAAAGAAGAAAAATAAATATACAAAATAAAGGGGCTGTATCATATTGAATTTATAAATTCAATATGATACAG
>OKWQ01000341.1_pt1 | contig 17334 bp, 20 predicted proteins | sample 1607071 | NCBI WGS metagenome assembly OKWQ01 (sample SAMN07501039, study PRJEB24779) | human gut metagenome
ACAAACGTATCTGTCTGCTTTATTCAGTTGTCAAAGAGCTGTGGCGAAAGCGTGTTGCTTTCATGTAAAAGCAGGTGGCAGAGCAGGAAAGAGGGGGACATTAAATCATGCTCCGCTAAAAACTGCTTATTCTTCTGGTTCTAAGTCTATATCTTCAATATCAAAACCTAAAATCATTTTGATAAGTGCTTCTCTGATACGTCCTTTTAATTCCATGTCTACAACAATATAAACATTGCCATATTCGTCATAAAGTGAACGTAAACAGCACTTTGATATGTACGGGTCATAAAATGCCAGCAATTTCTCAATCGCTTTTTCGTTTCCGTCCATAGCTGATGAAATCAAGTAATAGGACGGCTTTTTAAATAACTGTTTCATTTTCTAATGTTCCTCCTTGAGTATTTTTTTCATAATTTCCAAAGCGTGATGTCGATTTCTAAATACACCGCTTTGCGTGATTTTCTGCAAGTTGGCAATTTCACTTTCTGTCATTTCCAAAAAGTAATACATCAACAGAGTATTGCGTTTTCTTTCTGGAAGTTTCTTCAATGCTTCTGCCAATTCATCATCAAGGACACGAATATCAATGCCACATACTGAAAAGATTGTATAATCTGTTTCGTAGTCGTCCCAAACAGTCATTTTATCAACAATGACATCTGGCAATTCGCTGAAAGATATTTCTTTATTTTTACGACGGTTTAATTCCTTGTAATAATCTTTCACGACACTACGAACAACTTTCTTTAAACAACTTTCAAAACGACATTGAACTGTTTTCTGGAAGTCAGACGGTTTCATCAATCTCACCTCCTTTCCTTTATGATTTGAAAAGTGTTTATCCCTCTTTCCGCACCATATAAGGACAGCTAGGTGTGATTTAATGACCTCTTTTGAAAAATTTTTAAGTTTTTTTCGGGTATGAAAAAAGCCCGCACAAAACATATAGTCTGTACGAGCTTTTAAAGCTAAATAATATTTATTTTTTAATAGTGTACTGTTAGGTGGAATTAAATTGTAAAGAATTGCACTTAAAACATTCCATAACTCAAGCCCCCCTTACAGCAAAATACTATGCGATGCCTAATCGAACTTATTGAGGAAATTTTAAAGTTTCTAATTTTCTTAAAATCAAGGATTTTGTTTGTTCTCTTGAATATCCCATTTCTGCTAATTCATGCAGACATTTGATTATCTGTAAATCTGTTTCTTCTTTCATTTTTGTTATTATACAGCAGTTATCTTTTGTAACAAAAAAATCATTTCCTTTTTTTACGATTAACTCTTTCTTTCTCAGTATTTTATAAGATAATTGAATTGTATGTTTACTAACATTTAATTCTTTACTTAAATTTGTTATTGAAAGTAGCTTTTGACCTGCTTTTAATTTCTGTTGAAAAATTTCTCGTTCTATATAATTTGATATTTGTTGTGCATAAGGGTAAACATCATTAAGATATAACTCCATGTGTATCACTTCCTTTGTTTTATCATCAATAAGCAACTATTCAATGCTTAATGTAAATTATGGACTGTTCCTTTTGGGAATGTAATTGTCAGTCTTGTATATTCCGTTTCTTTAGAAGTAATATCTAATTTCAAACCTAATCTATCAGATAATTTTTTCGATAAATACAGTCCCATGCCCGTTGCATTTGCTTTGTTTCTATTTGAACCAGTAAAACCTTTTTCAAATACACGGGATAAATCAGATGTTTTTATTCCACAGCCGTTATCTTCAATTACAAGCAATATATTTGTACCATTGTCTTGACTGTATATCGTCAGTTTATTTTCCTGCTTGTCAAAATACTTAATCGCATTTTGCACGATTTGAGATAGAATGAATGTCAGCCATTTTTCATCGGTATAAACAACATTCTCTATATCATGGATATTGATAACCGTTTTCCTTTCCATAAGCGAATGACGGAATTTCAGAATAACATTGTGTATTATTTCGTCTAACTGCAACTGTTTTACAAAATAGTCCTTTTCCGTATTTTCACTTCTTGCATAATAGAGCATTTGCTCCACTAACTGAAATATCTTATCAGTTTCTTTTTTTAACGTGTAATTTTTCGTATTATCAAACGTCAAAGACAATGCACCTATCGGTATTTTAATTTCATGGGCGAAACTTTCCACATATTCTTGATAGTCCTGCTTTTCTTCTGTGATTTTACTGATTTCATCATTCATAGATTTGCAGGCTTTTTTTAGTGCGTAGTAATAGGCTTCATTTTGAAATTCTTTTGGCTTTGGTAAAACGTCTGCAATATAATAGGTTTCTTCCAGTCCGTCTACTAAATCAATAATATGTTGTGAAGCGTTACGTTTCTTCCGATACAAACACCATTGAAAAAAACCTTGTATGCTGATGAACAGAATTACCAGCAATACAACAAATAGCGTATCTACACCGTAGAAAATCAAGAGAAATGCTACTAAGGCAAGAAAGAAAAGCTGAAACAATATCTCTGTTATTTTTTCTTCTAAGAATGCAAAAAAGCTCACAGTTTCCAACCCTTTCCTCGTATATTTTCCAATAAATGAACAATACCGATTTCTTTCATTTTCTTTTTTAGGCGAGTCATATTAACCAGTAATACATTTTCGTCTAAATAATATTTGTCGTTCCACAGCTTTTCCAATAGTTCTTCTTTACTAATAACTTTATCTTCATTCATAAAGAAGTAATATAAAATACGAAATTCATTTCTTGTCAGTTCAATGCTTTTCTCTTGATACTTCAAAATGGATAAATGTAAATCAAGGGTACAATCTTTTTTGACAAGCTCACGGAAATTGTTCGGGTTCGATAACTGCAATGCACGCTTGATCTTCTCAAGAAGAATAAGCGTGTCATACGGCTTTGTGATAAAATCAATTCCACCTACTTGAATACTTTTCAGTTCGTCAGCATTTGTATCTCTGCTTGTTACAAAGATAATCGGTACTGGCATGACTTGTTTTATTTTCCTGCATACCTCATAGCCATTTTCATACGGCAGGTTAATATCAAGCAGAACCAGCTCTACGGAATATTGTCTTAATTCCTCTGTCAGATTTTCAAAATCAGTCAATAAGACTGTTTCATATCCTTGTGTGTTTAGTAATTTAGAAAGCTCCAGACGAGTGATTTCATCATCTTCGATAATCGCTATTCTCATTTTCACACCCCCTTGATTTACCATTATAATAATTCCACAGCAGGAGAGCTAGAAAAATCTAACTCTCCTCATTGATATTTCGTTTGAAACCGATATACGTTGCTATCCAATAAATTCCATAGATAAAGAAGAAAATCAATAAGCTTCCTACAAAATAAAGAAGATAGATGAACTTGCTTTCCAAAAGTGCTTGATATACATTGTTAAATGAAGTTACCATACATAAACTAGCAATTACTGAATAAACCACAGGAACTCCGAATAATATTAGTAACTGTTTTCTGATTGTCTTAAATAGAGATTTATCATTTACTCCCAATCTCCGTAATGTCTGATAGCGATATTTATATTTCGTAGCGTCACTTAATGATTGTATCGCAAGAATTGTTCCAACCGCAGAGATTAAGATAAATGCGATATATAGGCAAATACTAGCCAACATTGCCGTCATAGCATTTTGTTCTTCAATAGCGGTACCCCTAACATTTACCCGATAATATTCAAAGTCCTTTTCGCCCTCTTTATCAACGCTTACCAGCAAATGTTCTAAATTTTTTCTTATTTTTTCTTCTAATTGTGCTGTTGTTTCTTCTTCGGTATCAATGACTAAATGCTGTTCGGATATTTCCAAATCTTTTACATATTCGTCAGGAACAATGACAACAAATTTTCCCGAAGTGGCTATAGTAGCCCAATACGATTTTGTATCAGTTCCTTTTAAATGCAGTTTTTTATTTGAAATTTGAATATTCTTTAAACTTTCATTATTTTCAACTCTATACAATAACTGCCTGCTAGTTACAATAAAGTATTCATCATTTTCCAACTCTAAAGTATCCATATTTCGCAGTTTCAGTAATTTATTATAATCACTCAGCTTCATTACTGGGTCAGTATCATAGAATTGTACCTCATAATAATTTTGTACTTGATGATTTGGTTCTGCATAAATATTATATTCAATAGTTTCATTTATCGTATAATCTTCATCTACGACTTGAATATATTCATTCAAATCATCAAACGGTTGTTTCCAGTCAAAAACATCTACATCATAAGGAGCAGTTTCTTCTGTAATTGTACGATATGCTCCCTTATTGATACTAGAGAAATTCAAACATAATAAAGACAGTAATATTAACATAGAAAGTGTCCCAAATGTAAAACTCATAGTTCGTGCTTTTGATGCAAAAGTTCTTGCAACGAACAAGTTATCATTATGATACTTTATCTTTTTACTTCTAAGTATTATTGATAAAAGAATATCGGCACAAGTTGCAGAAACACCATAAACGCTTATTATCAACATAATCACACTAATCATCAAATAAGTAATCGTTTCTTGCTCTCCAAACTTATCCATGTTGCAACGAGAATTCCAAAGAAGTAATGCAACAACTCCAATTATAATACTTGCAATAAAAATAATATTTCTTTTCTTGTTGCTGTGAAACATTTTCTTTTCATTTTGTTTATCAAAATATAGAAAATTATGTACTGTCATTTTTTTTATTTTTCTTAGCAAATTAAAAAGAACCAAAATGTAAATTGCTAAGAAATAAAGTACCAGCAATCCTATAGAAATAAAGTTTAAAGCAATAAAGATAACTTCTGGGATACCTAATACTTTTACAATTATCAATGATACGAACTGGCTAAACAAAAATCCAAGAGGAATAGAAAAAACAAATGCAACCATTCCCAATAGTATATTTTCTATGACAAGTAAACGAGCAATTTCTTTTTTCTTAATTCCAAGAAGCATATATGTTCCTAATTCTTTACTTCTCTTTTCAAACATAAACTTTGTCGTATAGTTAATCAAAAAACATACAACAAATACAATGATGATATTAACAAAAGTTAAAACATTCTTAAACGAACTCATACTAGAGGATAACTCTACAACCTCATCAGAACTTACCACCAAATTAAATGCTAACATAAGTGAAAATGAAATCGTAATCGTTATCAGATAAATCAAATAATCTTTAATACTTCTTTTTGTATTTCTAACCGCTAATTTACCTAACATTTCCCACTTCACCTCCGAGCAAGGTTAATATATCCAATATTTCATTAAAGAAATCTTTTCTGTTTTTTTCTCCTCTGAAAATTTCATTGAATATCTTACCGTCTTTCAAGAACAGAATACGTTCACAGAAAGACGCACTAAATGGGTCATGTGTTACCATTAAAATAGTAGCCTGCATTTTCTTGTTGATGTCAGACATTGTTTCCAGTAACAATCTGGAAGATTTTGAGTCTAAAGCTCCCGTCGGTTCATCAGCTAAAATCAGTTTTGGTTCATTGATTAAAGCTCTTGCACAAGCACAACGCTGTTTTTGTCCGCCCGAAACTTCATAAGGAAATTTTGATAAAATTTCTCGAATACCTAATTTATCAGCGATAGCATGAACCCGTTTCTCAATATCGGCAGGGTTCTGTTTGTTGATTACCAATGATAAAGAAATATTTTCTTCAATCGTCAAGGTATCTAAAAGGTTAAAGTCTTGAAAAATGAACCCTAGATTTTCACGTCTGAAATCAGCAAAATCTTTATCCTTGATTTTTGTAATATCTTGATTATTAACTGTAATGTGTCCGCTGGTTACGGTATCAATCGTAGAAATACAGTTTAATAGGGTAGTTTTCCCAGAGCCACTAGCTCCCATGATTGCTACAAATTCGCCCTTATCTACATACATAGAAATACCGTCTACTGCCTTTGTGATATTTCCAGAGTTACCCCCATAGTATTTTTTTACTTGTTCTAAATTCAAAATGTGTTCCATTAAAATCGCTCCTTTCTTCCTGCCACATTTATTTGTTTTGGAATACAATTCAATTATAGCAAGGGCAGTATTCAATTACACTTACAGTTTTGAAAGTAAACAGATAGCAAAAGAGCCGTGATAATGCAGATCACAATTCTGTGAAGCATTTTCACGACCCGTTATCTCATTATCCTAGAAAATCACAATAGCAAATTTAACAGAAATAGTCATACGAAACTAATTCATCTATTGAAATGCGAGTAGCAGAATGACGTTCTGGGTCTGCTGGTGTTTCATTTCCGTAACCAATGACTAATATATTAACTGGTTCTAAGTTGTTTGGTAATGAAAATTCTCGTTTGATTACATCTGGTTTGAAAAAGCATACCCAGACTGTGCCTAACCCCAATTCTGTTGCCTGCAACATCATGTGGTCTGTCAAAATAGTAGCGTCAATATCTGTTGTCTGTTTGTTATCAAAAGGTCGTTTCCAAGCTTTTGAATGGTCTGCACAGACAATAATTGCTAATGGAGCATTATATATATTTCCAGCTTTTGCAATGCTTTTCAATCGTTCTTTGTCCTGCACCACTAACAATTTAACTGGCTGTAAGTTCGCCGCAGTTGGTGCAACATGAGCAGAAGCAAGTATTTTATCCAGCTTTTCTTTTTCTACTGGCTTATCTTCGTATGTTCTAACGGAATATCTCTTTTTTGCAATATCTAATACATTCATTTTTTTTAATCTCCTTTGTTCTTGTGAATTAGGTCAACCTATACTATAATTATATTCGTAATAGTCTACTAGACAAGAACGCACTATTTTGTAATATACTACCTAAAAAGAAAGTGAGAGAACATCATGGAAAATAATTGCTGTGGTTTTAGTTGTCCCGTTGAAGCAACCATTCAACTAATCGGAGGAAAATATAAAGCGGTCATTTTGTGGCACTTAATGAATAAAACATTACGATATAGTGAAATTCATAAGTTCATTCCAAAAGCAACAGACAAAATGTTAGCACAACAGCTTCGTGAGCTGGAAAAAGACGGATTGATTAACCGTAAGGTTTATCCAGTCGTCCCGCCCAAAACAGAGTATTCCTTAACTGAATTTGGAAAAACCTTAACACCAATTCTTGATGAACTATGTAACTGGGGAGAAAACTATTTACTCCAAAACTGATTGTAAGCCGTGATAATCAGATCTCACGCTGTGAGTCGCTTACCACGGCGTTTTTATTTACAGCTTAACCTTTGTCTTTTTTGTAATCTTATAAATATATTCTTCTGGTGTAGGGCGCTTATTTCCAAAATACTTTTTGAAATTTGCTTGCACTTCTGGGTCTGTGCTGTTCATAGCTTCATCAATCGTCGCTTCAATATCAGCCCGTATATCAGCCAATGAAACACCGCTAGCCTTTGCACCTACTTTCAATGCTTTTTTTATATCTCGTTTTTTAAGTCCTATCAAAATATCACTCCTAAATTAAATTTTCTGTTACATCAAATGCGGTATATTTCTTTTCAAATATACCGCATAAGAAAAAATAAATCAATAAATGAACTCTCTTGATTATCCTACAATCTTCCAGTTACTATCCTTATGTAACACAAGCTCATACTGTGATACTAAAGTTGCCTTTGTCTGATTATCAAGGAATTTCACGGATACTTTGACTTTCACATTGTCCCCGTCCTTTGTAAATACTGGGTTTACCAGTTCAGAGTAGAGATAGTCCCTGCCGACAGGCTCAAGCACATTTCCCGATACATAGTAAGCAAGTTCTTTTTCTGTGGCTGTCGGGTACAGCTTAAAGAATGTTTCCAGAAATGCGGTAGCGTCATTTGCGGTATCAGCGTCTACACTTGCGTCTGCTTCTGGTGTCTTAGGCTCATAGTCTGATTTTTCGATTGCTGGTGCAAGGGTAGGGTTCTGAACGATTACCATATCCCCGTCAGCGTCCACATGGACTTTTACGGTATAGGTTGCCTTGACATTGCTTGTCTGTTCTCCCTCTTTTATCTGCTGATCTACTTCGTAGGTAGCAGAAAAAGTGTCTGTTCCCGACTGTTCAATACTCCATACAATTACATCTGTAACCGTGGAGCTGGTCGGTATATCCGTTCTGATTGTATCCACATTCAAGTCCTGCAATTCCTTTGTCAGATAACCGCTGATTGCCTGCGTCCTTGCTTCAATGGCTTCTTTGCTGTTATTCCATGTATAATAGGACTTCGCAAAATTCTTCACGAAATTTTCTATCCCGTTGGTGTCCTGCAAGCGAAGCTCTATGATTTCTTTTTCATGGGTCGTGTGCTGGTCAATAGCCGTAAAATTTTTATACACCCCAAAGCTCACGCTTGCGATAAGCACCGCCCACAATGCAATCACGGTTTTTTTATGTGTGCCTACCTTGACAGTACGCACCTTTTTTTCTTTTGGTTCTTTGATAGTTTCTATCTGTTTCTTATTCTTCTTAAACATATTTTCAAGTCCTTTCTATTGTTTTACTCGTCCTGCACCGATTAAGTGCTGTTGCCAGTAACTACTGCTTAGGTCTGCATATCCTATCGGGTCGCCTGCATGGTACATCTGGTTATTTCCTACATAAATGCCGACGTGGGTTACATACGAACCAGCGTTATAGGTAGAATGGAAAAATACCAAGTCCCCAGCCTTTGCCTGCGAGAGTGGAAGATGTTGGGTTGCGTCATACTGTGCTTGTGCTGTTCTCGGTAAGGAGATACCAGCTTTTCCATAGCACCATTGCGTCAGCCCCGAACAGTCAAAAGAAGTGTTGGGATTGCTACCGCCGTACACATATTTCCAGCCTTGATATTTCAATGCTTCATTCATTACCTTTTGTGCCAGTTCTCCCGATACCTGCGGAACAGTTAAATACTGATTGACTAATTCGACGTAAAATTGATTGCCATACTGATACCGCCAGCCCCCGTTCTTCGCAACGGCTATCGGGTTGGTGTAGGTTACTTTCTTTCCACCCGATTTCTCACGGGCGAAACTCTCTGCAAGATTGTAGGTATGTTTCTTTCCTTTTCCTGCCACATATCCCACATAGCCACCGCCATAATTATAGGACTGTATCGCTACATTCAAATCGTCTATACCTTGATTTTTGCAGGAAGAAAGCAGGGACGCAAAATACTTACACCCCTGCTTGATTGAGCTTTCCGTATCTAAAGAGTTGGGCGGTAAACCAAGACTTTCTGAACTCTGCATAACATCTTCTGCCGTACCGCCACTTTCTACTTGAATGATAGCCAGTAGCACGTTGACATACTCGGAGATACCGTTTTCTCTGGCGTATTTTTCCACCATAGGCTGATGTTTCAAGACTTCTGCGGATAAGTTCATACCCGTAATGCCAGAAGAAAAATTGCTGTTCTCGTCGTCGCTGTCCGCACTAATGAGGACACCAAAGAAAAGCACCAGAGAAAAGAGGATAGGAAACAGACTGCCGATAAGAGCGATATGTTTCAGTTTCATTTTTTCTTCTGTCCTTTCTTTGTTACAAGGTTACGGTTCTTTTTGGTATGTTCTGTTGTACGTTTTGATTGTTCAAAGGTCTGTGTTTTTGTGGTACGCTCTGCTTTGTAATTCTGGCGTGTTTCCTGCGATACCACTTTTTCTACATTCTGCCTATGTGCAGGCTGTACCGACTGGGTAGCTTTCTTATCAGAAGCACCAGAAGATAGCGGACGCTCTTTGATAACAGTTGTCTTGACTGGCTCACTTGCTTTCGGAGTTGGAGCTGTGGCAGGGCGTTTGACTTCCTGCATTTTTTCAGCACCCGTCTTTGAAACGCTTGAAGCTGTGGCTGGTCGCTCATGGGGACGGGTAGCTCCTGTTGTCGCTGATCCGTCAGCCTTTCGCTGTGCCTGCCTTGCTTCTTGTGCCTTTTGAAGCTCCATACGTTTGTCAGCGATATTCTGTCTGCGTTGCTCCTGCTTTTCCAATCGTCCCGTCTGTCTGGACTGCTGTTCCTGCACCATGCCACGCTTGAAATCTGATACGTTGGACTTTGCCTTTTCCTTTGCGGAATACACCGCATAAGCGGTCTGTGTCGGCATATCCTTGATGTTTTCTTTGACAGCATTTGCCTTGTCTTTCACTTTATTTTTCGTATCTAAGACAGCACCCACCTTTGAGCCTGCACGTTGTCCCATGCTGGAAGTGGTATTGCCCCGATTTTCTTTAGAAGCTGTATGTTTTCTTTCTGCTCGTTTGCCAGCAATGGCACTTCCAGCCACCGCACCAGCCACACTGCCTGAAATACCGCCAGCACTTACCGCCCTTGCAATACGGTGTTCCATACGCCTAGCCCTATGTCGCATAAACAGATACGGTCTGCGGAACATTCTTCGTCCCATGCTTTGACTGTCATTAGCGTTCAAAGAGAACATACTCATTAAGTCGCCCAGCTTCATATAGATACCAGCGAAACATACTATCTGCAAGAACGCCACCATAAAGAACGGGTAGTCCGTGGAAATGTTATAAAACATACTGGAAATACTGAACGCCACCGTTACAATGAGCGTTATTCCTGCCCGTGTCATAATGGTATTAAACACCCTCACGATTGCCTGCTTTGCCATGCTTTCATAGCTGGGTATCATGGAAAGTAGAAAACTGATAGGTAAAAACATTGCAAAGATAATAAAAAGTATCTGGCTAAACAACATCATACCCGTAAGCAAGAATACAAATATTGTGATACCTAAATTGAAGAACAGTAGGAAGAACACCATACCCAAACGGTTTACCACCTGCGGTATTGTCAGATTGTTGTTGTCGTTGTCCTCAATTTCTGTTTTCACGACTTCCTCTCTGGTCTTTCCGTCCTCGTCCTCTGGACTTGCCGATACCAGAGCTTCGACACGGTCTGCCCCGATTTCCTCTGCGTTGCTGTTTCCAAATTGCAGAAGTAGCCACGGCTGTTCCACTTGAATAGAAAATAGGCTGTCCCGTATCAAGTCCACGCTGTCCTTGCCCTCGCTGTCAGAGTTGGGGAGCATGATTTTTGTTCCCAAGTCCAAAGAAGCGGTACTAATATCACTTGAAAATTCATTTATCTTCTTGATGTAGTCGGGAGCGTAAGCAATAAAGGAAGCGGACAGCACGAACACCACCACAAAGTTGATAACAGCGTGAAGTGCCTTGCTGGTTTCCCGTTTGATAAGTCCCGTATAGGCAACATAAAGTCCCACCACTAAGATAATAAGAAGCAGGAAACCAACATAGAAGCCCGTAGAAGAAAAACCGTTCTGTGTTACGCCTGCAAGGGTCTGTATGCTTTGTCCGATACTGTCTGCCATATCGTTGATAAAATCAAGTTTATAGGCTTCCTGCACCACATAGCCCGTTGCATTAGATAAATATAGGCTTATCGTCCAGACAAAGTTGGTAATGCAGTAAAGCCCGTACTGCACCGATTTTCCGATACCGTCCAGCCAGTTCCACGGCAACCACGACCAGCTATTATCTACATAAAAATCAAGCTGGTAGTTGGAAAGCGGATATTTTGAGTAAAGATTTTCTGCATTGATAGTATCGTCTACAAGTCCCGTTGCATGAGCCACCGTCCCCAAAAGTGAAAGCAGGATAAGAGAGAGTGCCACCACGAACAGAGCCATTTTGAGAACGTGAAGTATCTTCCTTTTTGTGAACGCACCTTTTATCCTTTCTTTCATCACTCCACCTCATTTCTCTGTACGGGCGGTCTGGTATCAAAGGCGTGTAGCAGTTCTTCAAAGACTGGGTGTATCTGCACCACACCGACACGTCCGTATAAGTCCTGCAATAAGCATTGTCCGTTCTCCAAATCACGAAGCCGTTTCTGGTTGTTCTCGTCGTCCTTGTCGATACCGAAAAACTCTAAGGTCTGTTTTATCTCGTTAATATCCGTGCTTCTAAATGCAAACTTCAAGCCGATATTGTTTTTCAGACTTTCCTTTGATACGTCGCCAGAAGATTGTGTAACGAAATAAACGCCTGCCTGCATAGCTCGTCCAGCACGCACCAGTTTGTTAGAGAGCGTTTCGCCTTGTGCCACATTTAAGAACGCCCACGCTTCGTCAAGGTCTACGATTTTGAAGATAGAACGGTCGCTGTGAATGAAGTCGAGTGCAAAGGTACTAATCACAATCAGCATAGACACCGACAATAATTCAATGGTCGTGTATTCCTCAAAAGTGGTATCTTTATCTGGCAACACTAAATCTGCTACTTGAATGATATTGAGCTGGTTGTCAAGGCTGATAGCATTTTCTACCGTTCCGTCTGAAAACAGCAGATGTGCAAAATCGTAGTCCGTGAAGCTGTCGATATGGTCTGCGATATTGCGTGAGATAGCGGTATCTTCCTTTCTCAATTCCTCAATAACGTGTAGCAGTCCTCTTTTTTCGCTTTGGGTAACGGAGCGAACCGCTTTACGAAGTACGGGGAATTTTTCTCCGTCCCTAGAGGAAATACCCGTAAGGAATGTCAAGATGTCGATTGCCAGACTTTCAGCGTCTTTTACATTCTTCATAATCACAAACGGGTCAAGAAGTCCTGCATTGTCCTTGTCGCTGGTAAGGTTTACGATATTGATTTCATGGGCGATTTCTGGGAGCGTTTCTTTCCAGTTTCCACGCTCACTTTTTGGGTCTAACAGAAGTGCTTGACCGCCAAACAGCACCGCATAATATACCAGAAGATTGTTGCAGAACGACTTACCACCGCCAAGCGAACCGACAAAAGCAGAAGCTAAAGCATTTGTTACCGTGCCTTTCACGCCTTGACTGGCAAGGGACGGTTGCAGGTACACATTTCTTCCCGTATCAACAGAATAGCCCATATAGATACCCGTAGTTTCCCCTAACTGCTGTGTCGCTCCAAAGCCAAGTCCTGCCAAGAAGTCTGATTTTACATACTGCACATAATCGTTGATATATCGCTTGCTGGCAGGTAAAAATTCAGAATGAAGCCCCAGCATATCCCCAGCAGGACGCACCAGTTTTACATTCAAATCGTCGTAAAAGTCCTTGACTTCATCACAACGGCGTTTCAGCTCGTCAAGATCGGGTGCAGACACCCGTATGACGTAGCTTAACTTATACATACTTTCTTTGCTCTGGTCTAAGTCCGTTTCCAGCTCGTCCACGCTGTCTAATGCGTCCACCACATTTGAGCTGGTTTCACTTCCTGCTTGATAGGCGTGATTATCAAGGTCTTTCAATTCCTTTTTCTTGTTGCGGACTGTCGTTAATGCCTTGCGGTTCTCCACGATTTCTACATTCATAGAAGTATCAACGGGGAATGTGAATTGCTGTTGCTGGAAATAGAAGATTTCAGAGGACGGAAAATCAAGCTCCCCGACAATCGCATTGACGGTAAAGTAGGACACATAGCTTTCCTTGTCCTCATGTTCCAAGCGTAAATACCGCTGGCTTTCCTCAAGCACACACCTTGTCGGACGGATAAGGTCGTAGTATTTTATCAGCGTTTCTTTTTTATAGTTCTTCTTTGGTAGCTGGTACTCATAATCTTCATAGGCGACACCGTCCCTGCCGTAAAGATGTTCCATGAGATACCCAAAATCATTGATTTCCAAGCGACGCACTTTAAAGCGACGGGAGATTTTATTTTCCAGTAACTTTTCCATTTTTATGTAACGGTTGATTTCATCATTCGGCATGGAAACAAAGTCATTCATCAGCGTGTGGTTCACTTCATGGAGAAATTCCTTGAATGTCAGCCACGCCGATTTTTTTAGGTTCTTCAGATTGAGCTGTTCTTCCGTAACCATGAGCTTAAAACCAAGAAAAAAGCGGTAGTCCACTTGATTGTCCCCAATCATAGATACTAACGCTTCGGTCTGTTCGTCTATCTTCTGATAGGCAACTTCCTTTAATTTTCCCGTTACCAGCTTCTTTGACTGCTCCTGCATACTTCGTATGGAGCTTTCTGTGGCAATCTGCAAGGCATGAATTTTACCCTCACGGGACTGTGCGATAAGCTGTCGAAAGCTGTCATGCACGATATATTTTTCTTCTGCGGATAAGAAAGAATAGTTGTACGGTATCAGCTCATAGTAAGCAAACACCTCATTGTCCTTGTTCCAGACAAGGTTGTTGTCAATATATTTTATCGGGAACATAGTTCACACTCCTTACTGCCGTGATTGTTTCATTGAGTACCTGCTTATCCAGTTTCACAGCTTTTCCTGCATAAGTGATTTTGGGTCTTAACACATAGGTTATCTGCGATTTCAAAAAGCTGTACGGCTTCTTTCCGTCAAAGGTTTTCTGCGACATAAACCAAGTGAGAGCAACGGGAATACCGAAGTATTTGAGAAATGCTCCCTCAATCATGGAAAGTGGGGGCATATCCCCAAACAGAATAATGATAAATTCCGTAATCACAAACCATGTAATTTGTGTAAAGGTAACGGGAAAGGGCAAGTTAAAGTCATTGATTGCATACAAGACTTTTTCCACGTTCCAGATACCCGTATAAGATTTAATCTTTTTCAAGTTCTTTCAGCTCCTTTCATAAGTTCTTCAAAGAGAAAAGGACAGCCCTATTTCAGACTGTCCCATAAAAGAGAAATACGCTGTCAGTAGCAACCATGCTTGTTGCTGATCTTCCAGCTTATCGTTTGATTTCACACATACCGTATCTTGTTTTTACAAAGTAATCTTGAATTTCAATATCTCTGCCGTAGGCTTCACAATCTATGTAATGGAAAAAGGCAGGCGGTATTTCCCCAAGCACATTTTCTTCATAAATCTTGTGGTATGCAACATCTTCCATAGTTTCACACCCAAAATAGCAGATAATATCGCCGATATGGTCTGCCAGTTCTTCAAGGTCGCCATAGTAGGAAATGAAGTCGTCAAGTTTATCTAACACTTCCTCTGGAAAGTCTTTTATCACTTCATAGATACGGTTCAGTTCTTCTATGGACGTATATTCTTCCAGCTCGCAGGGGAAGTTCTCGCTGTCATGGATAGCGTATTCTTCGTAACGTCCATTCAGCCCGATACGCTCTGCGATTTCTTCTCTGTCAAGCGGAAAATGAAACCACGCCCCTTTGACACCGCCCTCCACATAATCTCCTAAATTTGCGATATAGACCGCCATATCATCAACGCTCATCAGACCACCTCATTTCTAGGGAAGTTCATAGATACCGTGTTCTGTTTCTATGAATTTTCCGTTGTCGTCAAGATACTGCCCGTATGCTTCAAAATCAAAGTATCGGGCTAGGCGTTCGTCAAGCTCTGCAAAGGCAGGGTCATTGTCGAGCAGATGTTTCGCCACGTCAGCCATGTTCTTACACCATGAATAGTGGATAATGTCATGTCGGTGCTGGTGCAGTTCTTCAAGGTTTGTAAAATGGCACATCAGCTCCCCGTAGTCCTCTTTCAAATCGGCTGGCAGGCTTTCATAAGTGTAGTAAAAATCATTGAGCCTATCCACCGTGGTATCCTCGTCCACTTCCTCGGCAAAGGGCAGTTCCTTTTCTGTGATACGGTAATTATTGCTTTCTGCGTCCACGCCCAGCCTTTCCGAAAAGAGTTCCTCGTCAATCGGCAGGGTAAACCATGCGGACAGCTTATCGCCCTCGGCAGTCGGAATTGCTTCAATCTGTACTCTTAATTCCTGCATTGTTTTTCACTTCCTTTCTGTTGGTTCATAACTGCCTGCAATATCTGGTAGGACATACCAAACACATAGACAGAAAAATCTTCTAACTGTTTTTCTTCGTAATCGGCAGGGTTCAGCCGTTTCATTTCCTGCCACACCTTACGCTTGTAAGAGGGCAGGTCAGAAATGTATGCACACCCGACTTTTACCTGCATATCCTTAAAAATATCGTTCATTTCATCACTCCAATCTGAAATTTTAGGTAAGAAAAAAGCAGTCAATCCTAAGACTAACCGCTTTGTGTGTGGATATAAAATCTAAATTCTATTGTATAACTTTTCTTAGCCAATTATCTCTAAAGAAAATCTGTTCGTCAGTATGAAACCAATGTTCTCCGTCATTCATAACGGTAAGATTTGCACAATGTCTATCAATAAATTTATCTACCGTTTGACGTGATGTAAGATTATCATGTTCAGCATACAAAATTTCAGTAGGCGTTTTCCAATTTATCGGGTTTGCCCGAACAAAACATAGATATTCCCACGATAATGTTTCTCCAAAATCAGTTGGTATTTCTTTTCTTTCAGAAAGTTCCTTTTCAGACACATTCGCCCAGCTCATCATATCTACTATAAGTTGTTCCATATCAAGTATAGGCGATATGAATAATGCTTTTTCAATCTTGAAATTCTGTAATGTGTGCATTGTAAAATAAGCTCCGATACTATTAGCAAGCACATATATGTAGTCATATTTTTCAGATATTTTATCGTAGACTTCCATAATTTTATTTTTTACAATCCACGGGAAATAGTCATTATAATCTACTCCAAAAACATCAAAATCTAAACAAATATTTTTGAACTGTTCAACTTCAAGATAACTTCCACCTTTACCATGAACATATATCATTGCTTTCTTCAAAATAACGCCCCCATAAATCAGAATTTTATATATCCACATTATACCATTCGCATATCAGCACTACAATAAAATTTTATGCTCCGATAATCTTATTGAACAGCTCTAACAGTACATCTTTCACACCGCCAGCATTGAATACCAAGCCGACAGCAATCAAGGCAACTACCAAGAAGCCGATAAGTTTGGAAAACTCACGCTTGAACCCTAAGTAGATACCGATAACCACAATCGCCATAAGCACTAAGCTCTGTGCGTTTGATAAAAACCATTGATACAAATTTTGCCCGAAATTCATTTAATTGTCCTCACTTTCTTTGTTTTCTTTGATTTTTTCCATGTGTCTGTCAGCTTCTTTGCCGACATTCAAAATACACATCAAGACTACGCCGATACCCATTCCCATAGATACCAGCAGGAAGTCTTTTACTAATTCCCACATTTTTTATCACTCCTAACTTTCTACTAAATCTTTTGCAGGGGTCGTCTGCTGTTTGATTATCATTTCATGCTTTTCTGTGAGTTTTGCCTGCTGTTCGATTGTTTCCATGTAGTCTGTGCCGTTTCCTTTATCAATCCTTTTCAGCATTTTCAAGGTCGGTGCTACCTGCCTTTGTACCCAACGCAACGTGCGGTCTAAGGTGTACGGCTCTGGCTTTGTCGTCAGCTTCAAGCTCTGTCTGTTATCGCCGATAAACCAAGCCCAGCGATCGTTGAGCTTCCAGTCATTTTTTCGCTTGTCTGGTTCTTCATCAACAAACCGCACATACTGGTTGATGATAGAAAAGGCGGTCTG
>OKWQ01000342.1_pt1 | contig 17334 bp, 17 predicted proteins | sample 1607071 | NCBI WGS metagenome assembly OKWQ01 (sample SAMN07501039, study PRJEB24779) | human gut metagenome
CCCAAGGATAATCATAATGATTTTATAACCACTCATAAGCAACCCTCCCTTCAAAAACGAAGAGAGGCCCAACCTCGTCCAACTATCCTAAGTCTATTATAGAACGAACTAATATACGATACAATAAGGAACGAATAATAGAAATATATAGATAAATACAGTAAAGACCGTACCTAAAAGTACGGTCTTTTTCTTATTTCTTTACTCTTTTATTACTAGCATGTCTTAGTTGCTTGGCATTTCCAAAGTCTAAATATTCCATTATATTGCGTAGTTCAATATGACTATACTTATTTTTACCATCTTCATAGGTAAGGAACATATAATATTCATACTTATCATCTTTTATTAGTTGGTAAATACGAGATTTCTTACCTGGATTATATTGCTCCAAAAGATAAGAAGGAACACCATTATTCCATATTAAGGCTGCTTGAAGAGGTATATCTTTTACTAATATTGGATTCTTTTTATAGAAAAAATGTTTTAAAACAGTCTGAGTATACAACTGTATAGGCACAGCTTTATCTACTAAGGCACTACGTGCAACAACGAGTTTCATACCATCTCCAACATACACGCGACCTTGAAAGTTATCACTTTTTTCTTCCCTATCTAACATCATACCCTTAGGTAGTCGATAGGTTAGATTATCCCACGTAACAGTATCACTAGTTTTATCTAGATCATCTAGTGTCTGCATAGAAGGAATTACAAAATTAGCCATTGTAGATTCTAACTTTTTTGTAACGGGCTGATTCTTGTTGCCTAAAAATGCCATATACGTCTGATTTGGGTATTTATCGAAAGTAACGGCAGCATACATTACAGGTAGATTCCCATTCACATATTGCTCTCTTATTCCCCAATAGCCTTTACTAATGCCCGGATACATAAATTCCCCTTTACGTTGAGCATTTCTATTAAATCCTGAATCTTCAAATCCCTCATTAGCACCTACTAGCCCAGCAATAACATTGTGTTCAAAAACATACGAGCCTTTACCCTTTTTATTTAAGTCCTCAAAATAACTTTCTACCACGGAAATAGGCAATGTCACTTTAGCCTTATAGTCACCTTCGTGCAATAAAATTACCGTAGATTCATGCGTAATTAAATCCAAATACTTCGCATAGGCTTTTTTTAATTGCTCTGCCTGCTCTGCAGTACCTTTCTTCTCAAGAACCTCTCCATCAATCCGCTTATTATACTCTTCCATTTTCTTAAGGTGATCAGCAGTAGTAATATTACGAGTCTTATCGTAACGATAGTTCTGATATGCAGTATCTGGAATGCTAGCATCAGCCCCTGGTACAGGCGGTTGTCCTTCAGGAACAGTATACTGTGCCGCACCAACAGGCATGGTGAAAGCTAATGCTACAGCTAAGCTCAACAAAGTACTTTTTAGTTTCATATACACCTCTCAAACAATAATAGACACGTTCTCTCATTAGTATAAGTATACTATATCCTCGAGAACGTGCCTATGTTGGCCTAAGCTGAAAGCTTTAGCTTGTATTATATGTATGTACCTATAAGCTATATGGCTTTATCAGATATATAACAAGCTTTATATTGTATGGAGTTAACAATACATAATGCTTATTGCTTTAATTACTATAAACAGACAATGAAATCTCTTTACCACTAAAGAATATGTATTCGCTATGACCAATAGAGAAAGGTCCCTGGAATGTATTCTTTGAAAGTTCAGATGGCATTCGATTAAATTGATAGAAGTTATAGTAGTCAATCATAGACGCATCAGTCCCCAACCCAGACTTATCAAAATGACTACCTTTACCAGTAATTGTAATAACTGTAACCATATTATGGTCAATGCTAACGCTAAGACCTAAGTCCGCATATTTTAATATCTCACGTCCACGAACATCACTAGAACTTGGTGTACCAAGTAGATCAATTACCTGTTGGCGAGTCATTCCTAAATGCACCCCACGAACAGATTCAAAATAATCCTTTTGTACCCGATTAGTTAATTGATTCTTTTTATTCATAATCAAGGTCTTATGCTCACCATTTCCTAACCATTCTAGATGAATAGCTTTTCTACCTTGAGCCTCTTGAATAATAAAAACACCGGCTCCTGGATAACCACCTACAAAATCTGTACCATCCACAATACGGCAACCATTAATATATCCATTGGAAATGCTTAATACCTTGTTACCACTAGCATCATACCAATCGCCAGCTATCTTTTGAGATGCACGAATAACTAAGTCTAAAGGCATTTGAGCCGCTTCAACAGTTAAAGCATGAAATAAACACATAATACTAAAACACATGCATATAAATAATCTCAATATTGATTTCATATTAAAACTCCCTATTAACGCATCTATAATAATGGCAAATAGACTCTTTATTTAGTTTCTTATAAAGCTAATAACATTAGAGTAAATAAGGTAATAATGTATATTGTTTTACATCATTTAGTACAGTAGTACTACCATGGCGGTCATATTTATATCTAATGAGAACAACTTTATCGGTATATTTATTGAATACGAAGGACAAGCCACTATTATGTGCTCCTACATACTCACCAATATAATAGCCGCTATATTTATCATAGCCCTCTGATATCTCACCATAAGGCTCTGCTGGAGTTTGATAAATTGAATATTCCACTAAAGGCCCATACGCAGCTTCTACATCACTTCGGCTCATACCTACTGTTATCCCTTTATTAGTAGCATAACCTGGTTTTACAATAAAAATATCTGGCCGTATCGGACCATTCCAAATAGAAACTATTACAGATTTATCTGCTGAGATATACATATCATGATAACCATATCTATGATCAGCTAGAAATAATGAGTAATTATAGTTATTTAAATAGCCATATAAATCAGGGGTATTTTCTAAACCACCTAATACACCAGAATCATCGGTATGTGCCATTACACCTTGCGCTAAGCTAACACTAAAAATAGATAGCAATAGCAACTTACTTATAAAGGATTTCATTACAACTCTCCCGTTATTTACAAATATAAAACACAATCTCTATAAAATAACTTACACAATACGAATAGCCAGTACCTATTATTAGGCACTGGCTTCATCTATTTAATTTTTATTCGTTTTATTCTTTTCAACCAAATCAAGATACTCTTTGAAGTTATTAACTTTAATGGCTTGCCATGTGCCATCATCAAGTTTTTTCATAAGGAGATCAAATGTAACATCTTGATTAAGTTCTTTTGAGCTAAAAATAATTGGTACAATCGCACTATCTCCATCAATAGTAGCAGAGCCAATACTTTTAAACTCAAGGTCCTTAACACCAGTTTTTTCTTTTACTTCATTAGCAGCTTCCTTAGACTTAGTATTTTGATTAGAATCCTCAGATTTTTTTTCAATACCATTATAGATTTCTTGACTCAACGCTGGGACAATTTGAGATTTTAGGCCTTTAAGCATTACTTCAGCAAAACCTTTAAATGGATTATCTTTAATCAATGGATCGTTCATTTGTACATCTACAAAATCATCGTAACCAGATCCTATAATACTTTCTACATCAACATGTTTCTTAAAGGTAACAACATCATGCTTTTCTACGGATTCACGAGCAAGATTTAATGAGTATACTGGTGTTTTTGTGAAATACAAGAAATACCAACCTAATACAATGGCAATAACAGCTATAAGAATAGCAATAATAATCTTCTTTTTAGACATATATGTCTCCCTTATTTCATCTCAATTACTTTATTTTTTACACTTATGATTTAATCAATTATTAATATTACTCTTCAGTTTTTACAATTTGATTATTAAAAGTCCGACCAATAAAAAATACCAATAAACCAAACAGGATGAATGCCGCGCCCCAGACCATTAAGTCTTTAAAGAATGTTGCTGTAACAATGTCTAATACGCCTGTAACTACCAATAGAAATCCCACTCGAGTAAGAACCTTCATACTTTTAGATTTAAATACTAAAAAAAGTCCTCCTACGAAACCACTAACTGATGAAAGTATTCCTATATACCCATCCATAAGACTAGCGCCAAACATGCCCCCTAAAGCTCTAGCAATATTAGCTTGACCGTATAAAAAAATAGATATGATTATAATAATCAATGCGCTAATAATAGTAATTACTCTTCTCATATAATACTTCTTCCCATGTATAACTAGTTATAACTACCTTTTTCTTTATCTACTTGCTCTTGAAATTGACTATTTCTCCAAACAGAACCATCTGTAAAATGTACTTGTTTTAAAATAACCTTCCCTTTTGTAGCTCTATCAGATAAATATAAAGTCCATGCACCGGATAATACACCATTTGGTGCTGCTTCTCCTTGTAAGGTAAGTGGAGATGTTATGTTTCCATCACCTTGGCTATTGGCAGGTCGGCCAAAATTATCAAACTTCAAAATCACAAATTCTGCTGCATCAATAGTCTTTGAGGTTACATTTATCAACTCTATGCGAGTTCTTGTAATACCTATATCATCAGGTCCAATACTAAAGTTGCCAACTTTCATAGGTTGATCTGGTAGATCAGTAATCGGCTTACTTTTTAATTCGCTCGGCACATACATAGCTATTTTCTCTTCTAAATTCTTTTTATCGGCCTTTAATTGTGTAACTTCTTTTTGTAATGAGCTATTCTCACTTTTTAATTGGTCCAATTCCGCTGAATTACCACACCCTACCACAGTTAACAGTGATGTGCCTAGTAGTACCGTGCTAATCATTTTCTTCAACATATTGAATCTCCTTTTACAATACAAACATATTACTTAACTCCAATATACTATATACAGTTAAACAAATAATTATAAATATGAAACCCTTCCATAAAATGAATATAAAATGAATTGATAGACTCATAAATTTTCCAAAGGTAGTCGTAATTTAATAATCTAAAAAACATAAGAGGAGGCTGTTATAAAACAGCATCCTCTTTTTGTTCCTATGCTTTATACCTCTTATTTTCCTATAACATTTGATCTCTACCTCAAAGTATGATCTAATATTTATAAGAAAGTATTTATTGTATATGGGGGTAATAATATGGGGATTATTAACTCAAATCTAACCAAATTAGGTTCTTTTTTAGGGAATGAGAAACTTTATATTCCAGAATATCAGCGGGGCTATTCGTGGGAAGAGACTCAGCTAGATGACTTTTGGCTAGACTTAGAACAAATTTACGAAGAGAATACTCATGACGAACATTTTCTTGGCCAGGTTGTTATTCATAAAAATAAAGAAGACGGTAAACGCTATATTATTGATGGCCAGCAACGTATCTCAACAACCATTATCTTCCTAGATATTTTACGAACAAAATTCAAAGAGATTGCTGATTCAACAAATAATAATGATGCCAATGACGACTCCGAGGATATTAATGCTAAATATATTGGTCGCATATCTGAAAGCAAACGAGAGCAGTATTTATCTATGGGTGGTGTTGATAAAGAGTTCTTCTTTGAATATGTGCAAAAACGTGGAGCCATTGATTACCCTGACAAAAAATTTGATAAAAAGAAACTTAAACCATCTAACTATAACATCTTCTATGCGAGCAAATTCTTTAATGGAAAGGTAAATGAATTCCTTGAAAAGAATGACTCTAATCAATACAAAGCACTAAACAAACTATACCAAGCCTTGATTAATCAGTTTATCCTTATGACTGTTGAAACTGATGATATCAATGAAGCGTATATAATCTTCGAATCACTCAACGCTCGTGGTAAAGCACTAGAAACCGCAGACTTATTAAAGAATCATATTCTTCGCATGGCACAAAATGATTTACCTAGTGCTACTGAAACCTGGAATACTATTATTGATAATCTTGATAATATAGATCCAACAAAATTTATTCGTTACTATTGGAACAGTACAAAGCGCTTTGCCCGAGAAAAAGATTTATTCAAGGCATTACGTACAGATATAACATCACAATCTGATGTTAATGCATTATTATCAAATCTACGCTCTTTATCTAAGGTATGTGCAGCTATTCTACACCCTGACGACAACAAGGACTTTGATTTAACTGAGCTGAACGAACGTCTTATTGAGATGCAAAAACTAGATGCATCATCATATATTCCTATAATCTTTGCGCTAAGACTACAAAACTACTCTGAAGAAGATATAAATGAGGTTTTAAAAGCGATAGAAACATTAGTAGTTCGTAACTTTGTAGTTTCAGGACTTGTTGCCAATAAATATGAACTTGTATTTGCACAAATCGCTAGAAGTATTAGCGATAAGACTTGGCCACCTAATAGTGATAGTGCATCCAATAAAAAACCAACAAAAGATGATATCCTAAAAAAACTATATTCTCTTATGGTATCAGATGAGGAGTTCATCAATAACTTCAAAATTTTCAACTCCAAGAAAAATGCAGTTATTCGCTATTTACTTCGTAAAATTAATAACTTTGACATTAATGAAACAAAAATTGTGGATGACTCGAATCGTGTTCATGTTGAGCATATTCTTCCCAAAAAGATCAATGATGAATGGATCAACTTCAATGATGAAGACCACGAAACATATCTATGGCGTTTAGGTAACTTAACTTTATTAGGTCAAGAATACAACAATAGAGCTAAAAATAAAGGTTTCGATAAAAAGAAAGAAATCTATAAGAAATCCGAAATCAAAATGACTCGTGACCTAGTATCAATTGATGACTGGACTACATTCACAATTGTAAAACGCCAAGAAGACTTCGCTGAAATAGCACTAAAAATTTGGCCTCGTGGCTAGTCCCTCCATAATGACACAAAATAAAACCACCCCTATATGGGGTGGTTTTTATCAAGAGTGAAAAGCTTTATGTTGTTGTATTAATCACCTTTTTATGTCTCCCGTATGTTATTGTCTCCCTACAGTTCCTCCTCTCTTTCTCTCCCCTATTACTTCATCTCCCCCTACTATTCAATCTCTCCCCCTAATGTTTTATCTTGTTAGGTCTCTCCAGGCGATAAATAGTTCTGCCACGACTTGTGGGTTTTGGCTGAGTTTGATGCGGGCTAGCATTTTGCGTACGTAGTTGCAGTGTTCTAGCATAGCTTCGTTCAGCTTGTGTTTCACGTGGTGTGGAGCTTGGTACACCAAAATAGGTTTAAAGTCGCCCACGTGAATGTAGCTCGTATCTGGATCAGGACCATCGGTAACGATGTACTGATAAGGTATCGCCACGTTAAAAAGTCCATATACCACATCCTTCCCAATAGGGCGTCTACATTTAATATGACCAAAGGTCAGATGCGGCCCATAGGTCTTAGGCGCCGTATAGCTACTGCGCCGACCATCGCTGGTCATGATGTAATTTGGTCTCAACCCTTCTTGTAAGGCCAGCTCTCGTAGGATGGTACGAATTGGCAGATGTACCAATTCTTGACGGCCATCTACGAAATAGCACATCGTGCTGTCCCCGCCGCCAGGTTCATAGGTAGGAATAAAACAAACAATATGATTCTTCGGATTCGTATAGATCAAATCCAAATTCTCTCCCTTAGATAGCCAAGTGGCCACCGCTACTGGTACTTCATTACATGTCATCATAGGAATTCTCTCCCCTCAACTTAGGAACATTCCTTTCAACAATACAATGAACACGTGTTCTGTGAAAGCAGATTCGCATGCTTTAATCTGCTGTTGGTTTAATTGTATATCACACTGTATAATTTGTAAATATATACACAAAACTATAGAAATTTATGTAAAATTAAAGACTTTATGATCTTGTAAAAGTAATATATACCTATATGTGTCATTATTTTCTCATTTAAATTGAGAATTGCATATTTTATGTATATCTGTTAATCGCAATTAACGTAAATATGCAATAATCAGAATATAAATAAGAAATTAAATTATATTAACACATATCATTTTAATACAAACTTGACTCTAACAGACTAACAGTCATATGTTTACACTACATATTCTAATCGATTCAGAGTCATAAGAATCTAATACGTGTATAGCTCTAATGGCTGTATAGTCCTAGTGCATTCATATCTAGTGTACTCGTAGTTTCTTAAAGTCTGTCGTCAAGTATCTGCGCAGCTTCCGCAGGGCTCGTTCATGGCGCCGTTGGATAGCTTGGCGGCTACAGTTCAGCTCTTCACTAACGGATACGAGGCTTTTACAATCACCATACACTCGACGCAATAGGTCTTGTTGATCTTGAGATAGTCTGCCAAGGGCCCATACGAGGCGAGCTCGTAGTCGTTGCTCCTCATCGGCTGTCATGATTATGTCTGCTATATTTTCTCCAGATGCAAAGATATCCATACCAACGGCTACCTCACCATCATCGGTGATGCGGTCTGGTATATGAATCTCACGATGATTACGCAACCGCTCCCGCTTCCAATACCGCATATAACCATATCTAACACCAGCTTTCACAAAGCCAGGGAACGGTACGGAACCTTTTAAATCAAAGCTATAGACCGATTCCAATAGGATGGCCCACAGATAGCTCTCTAGGTCTTCACGGAACTCGCGGTTCCCCGTCTTATTCGTATAGTGTAAGATGAGTGGTCGATACCTGCGACAGAGCTCGATTTGAGCCGCATCATGGCGCAACTCATCAGCGGACCAGGGCTGATATCCAACCGTTTGAATCCGCATATTCGGATTTTGACAAATCGACACGAGACTCTTATCCGATAAGGAGGTTAACACCTGATGACCACAGATGAGAGTCTGTAATTTTAACTCCTCTGGCACCTTGTACTCTCGTTCCTTAGACGGTATCGTTTCAGATTCTAGTTCCTTAGAAGAAGGCCTCTTAGATGGTACTTCTTTGGAAGATGTTCCCTTTGCAGATATCTCCTCAGATTGTAAGCTTGCAGTTTTAATACAGGTTCGTTGTACTAATGGTTCTTCATTTGTGTATAACATAAATCCCCTTTCCTGCCATGGCATAGCGCTTATCTACACAATAGCGCGGAACGGAGATTTTGACAAATTGGCAATTCCTCAGAATTCCCACATATTCTGTTACGATCTAGCATTAATTTCTATCCATTAAAAGACATAACTATACACCTTGGTCGGTAATTGCTGAAAATAATACAAAAAAGACACCACAGAGGAATATGGTGTCTTTTTTAGAGGAATTAGTACTACCATTGGGTAATAGTACATAAGTTATGATTACTGATATACACGTTAGGCGTAACGTATTCTGATGTTACAAGTAATTGTACAGGTAATCGTATTTAAATTGTCTGATTACATTGCAATACAGGAGGCTTCCACAAAGTCTTTCAGTTGTGGTTTCACGTAGGTTTGGTACACGTCTGCACCATTGCCACGAACGATGTCGCCCCAGTATTTATACACATAGCGGTACCAGAAATGGAACATGCTATTTGTGAAGTGGTAGTCAGCGTATTTCGCTGGTCCACGGCTATTCGCTTGGATACGACCTACGAGGCCCATGGCCATCAAGTCGTTTAAGCGAGATGTAAAGGTGCCGCTTTTAATTTGGCTAGCTTGCAACAGCTCCACATAGTATGGTCTCTCTAGTGTAGCAAGACCGGATAGGATCGCATTAGCACCTGTTATATTTTTCATATCTCGATGTAAGATATGCTGCGTCTCTTCAAAGAGGGCGCCCGATACGGAGAAGAACAAATTAATGATATTCGTATCGATACTTTCACCATTATCAAAGTACTGCACATAGGCAGGCAAACCACCTGTTACGGCGAACACGGTACGCAAGTCATCCTTCGCATAGTGAAGGCCCAAGGATTTCATGTCCACCAAGGAGAACGGTTTCACCTCGAAATATTCCGACACATAAGGACCAATCAAGCTGCGATCGCCAATGATGCGGCCATCAAGCTGTTCTAACCCATTCGCCATCAAGATGATGTTCAAATGGCTCGTTTCTTTATAAGCATCTAACAAATCGCGCAAGTGTATAGGGAACTGAGGTACAGCCTCCACCAAGGAAGGGTAATCATCAATCACCACAGTCTGAGGCATTTTTACACTGCTTTCAAATAGACCCTCAAAGGCCTCTTGCAAGCTAGTGATCGGTTCGAATTTATCCTGCCCATCGGTAGGAACAAAACGTGCCTCAAGAGCTCGATTCATATCGGCTACATGGATTGCTTCATTAGCCATGCGACCCGCCAAGTATAACGCCTTATGACGGCGCACGAGCTGGGAAGCCACATAGGATTTGCCACTGCGATGCGGGCCATACACAACACACAAACTCATTTGACCCGTCGCAATACGGGACTGGATACTCTCAATAATTTCAGCACGTCCCACAAAATTCATATACTCTCACCTCCAACATTCTATGGAGACTATTATATCATAAATTTAAAACAAATTTAAACTTATTTTCATATTATTAACATGACTTTTGATTATGTTAATTTTTTTACGCATAAAATATACTTATTTAATGGTTTACTTTTTACCCATACATTGGTGAAAGTCCCCATATTTACTACATTCTATATAGTTGTATCCCCAATACAACTATACAGAGGAAAGTATAAAAAAAGACGTGCCTATCTAGGATAAGCATGTCTTGTAAATTTGTGTATTTGTGTATTTGTTTATATGTATATCTGTATGTATATGTATATGTATATGTAATAGTTATGTTTATGGACGATACCTTCGAAGGCGTTCCTAACATTATTGTGGCATTTGCGTTTGCATCTTCATGAGCAAAATATGCTTAACCGCATCATTAAGGCGATCATTGGTAATCGTTCCATTCGCCACGGCTTGGGTTAATGCTCGATGGACTTCATCGATGTGAACGGTGTCCGCATCAAGAAGAACGAGATCACTGCCTGCCACGATGGATTCTACCGCAAAGTCCCCTATTTTTTGGTTTGCTTGCAAGGCGCCTACATCGACACGGTCTGTCATGACCACTCCATTATAGCCAAGCTCATGCCGTAGCCAATCCGTGATAATCACCTTAGAAGTGCTGGCCAAGTGTGCATTGTCGATAGCTGGAATTTGCACATGGCTCATAACGAGCATATATGTATTCGCTGTCGTCTGTGTAATGAGTCGTTTGAATACAGCTACATCCGTAGTATTGAGGTATGCTTTCGCATCATTAGCAGTCTCAAAGGATGCATCGCCAAGGCTCACCGTTGGGAAGTAATTGTAACCAAACCACATTTTGTTGATTTGGTACCGCTCCGCCATAGCAAGGTCCATATGGCCTGCCCACGTAGAATCAGATGTATAGGACACATTCGGTACCCCAAGGTTCGCATTCGGCCCGATGACGAGGTTGAATCCCATATCGCGCATTTCGATAGCCGATCGGGTCGCTAAATTAATGATCCGTTCCATCGGTAATTGACCCCAACGATTGGGCTCTGGCAAGCGCAAGAAACTTTCATTAGAACGCAACACCTTATCTCGATTAATCGCTATATAAGGCGTCACCATGCTCGCCGTTGAGGCCGTTTGCATGATGTCGTTTGTGAAAGCTTTCACTTGGTTTTTATTATTTAGATTTTCATTGGTTAGCATAACGCCGCTTACACGGTATTTCCTGATGACGTCCTTTTGAGACTGTCCTACCGTGCTGCCATGAAGGCTAATCATCATCAGCTGGCCTATCTTGTCCTCTTGAGACATAGCCCCAAGCCAGGTATTTACCTTCTCAGGGACAGGCTTGTCTGATTGCATGACGGCCCGATACGACACAGTGCGTACCTCTTCCTGCTCTGCCTGACTCTCATGCTGGCATCCCGCAGTACCGATGGCGGCGACAATCAAGGCCATGCCACATAGGGCACGTCGTAAAAACAAGTTCATCTCTCCACAAAACTCCTTGTAATACTCTCTTACATGTTACCTTTCTATATATTATACACTATATAATTCATCTTTTCCTCATGTGAAAGCTAATTTTCTATATCAATTTATCATAATAAAGTTATAAAGTAGTAGTAACAATTAATATAAAAGGTAATTCATACATATAACATATATAAAACTATAAGAAGGTTATACATAAAAATCCTACGAATCGCATGTAAGGTGATACTCAGTAGTCAATGTCTACATAAGTATCAAGTCACTCATGACCCGTAGGATTTATTTCTGTTCAGTTAGTTCTCCAATTAACCTTTATATTTAGGGGATGTTGGGCATGTTTCAGGTGTTACGTCTTTGCGATCACCAAGAACCGCGCTGCGGTCTGTGTAGTGTGTATGCAATAATTCGTGTGCCTTATGGCCCAATGGTTCGCCTAAGAAATCTTTGTACAATGCTTGGATTTCTGGGTTTTCATAGGAAGCAACCCATTTGTAGTTCGCATCAGCTTCGTAAAGACCGCCAATACGAGCTTCCTTAGTTTTTACAGCTTGAGGCAATTTAGTGCGCGGTTGACCGCCGCCACCAATACAGCCACCTGGGCACGCCATAACTTCGATGAAGTCATAGTGTTTATCGCTGTCTTTTAAGGCATTAAGGAAGTCACGTGTGTTTTTACCACCATGCACTACAGCAACAGACAAGGTTACATCATCACCTAATTGAACAGTGGCCTCTTTAACGCCTTCCATACCACGAACGTCTTCGAGGTGTGTCAAAGCATATGGAGGTGGTTCTTTATCAGTGATGAGCTTGTACGCTGTACGCATAGCTGCTTCCATAACACCGCCAGTGTTACCGAAGATGATAGATGCACCAGTTTCCATACCGATTAAGTCATCGAATTGGGATTCTTCAATAGCATTGAAGTCGAGGTTTTCCTCTTGGATCCAACGGATAAACTCACGTGTAGTAATGGAAATATCTGTATCCATGCCAAGGGATTCGTCATCATAAAAACGAGCTGCTGCATTTTCTTCTTCACGTTTTGTTTCTGCTTTTTTAGCCGTACAAGGGTTTACAGATACAGATACGATATTGCTAGGATTAATGCCTTTTTTCTCAGCAAAGTATGTTTTAATCATAGCCGCTTCCATAGCGATACAAGAACGTGTGGAAGACAAGTTAGGAATCAATTCAGGGAAGTAGATTTCCGCAAAGCGTACCCAAGCTGGGCAGCAGCTTGTAAACTGAGGAATTTGACCGTCAGTTTTAAGGCGTTCTACAAGCTCAGATGCTTCTTCCATGATTGTTAAGTCTGCACCGAAGTTAGTGTCTACTACATAGTCTGCACCTAATGCGCGCAAAGCACCAACCATTTTGCCTTCAAGGAATGTACCTGGTTCGTAGCCAAAGCCTTCACCGATGGCTACGCGAACAGCTGGAGCTGTTTGGATAACCACGATTTTTTCAGGATCTGCAAGCGCTGCTTTCACCTTTTCAAGCTCGGATTTAGCATGCATGGAGTCGAATGGACATGCAGCCGCACATTGACCACAGTGGATACATACAGGCACATCGCCGTTGGCATCGAGATCATAGTAGTCGAGTACGCTCATTACGTCCGCACAAGCACGACGGCATAACGTACAGTTTTTACACTTGGAAATGTCGTGATAAATGGATGGATTGTCGAGCGCAATCGGCACGCGTTTATCGATAAATTCGTATTGAGACATGAGGACCTCCTCTAACAAACTAAAACTAGCAAACCTTTAAAAGAAATAGGCCAAACTACAGAGCACTGTGCTCAAGGCGTACTTCCACATCTTACCTTTAGTATACGCTATAGTGAAAGTTTATACTATGTAGAAATGTTACACTTTTGTGCAAAATTATGGTCAATCAACCCTCTCTAGATACCATAATATTGCGCATGAAATTATAAGTGACATTATGAGTGACATTCTATATGACATTGTACGTCCGTATATTTCAACAAGATAGAAATTACATGAATGCGTAATAATATTCCCATTGTACCACGAATGAGTAAATAATTCACCAACTTTTCGGGAATTAAAACAAAAGAAAACCGCACGTCAATTTAAATAAAAACGTACATCAATTTAAATAAAAGAAAAAACGCACGCCCTCTAATGAGAACGTGCGTGTGTGAAGCTTTCACAAAGAATCATAACCCTCGAAGGATCAGATTATTTGTCACCCCAGATAAGTGTGTACACAGCATATGCAGGAGTGCCTTGTTCAACCTTACGGCTAGACTTATTAGGTTGTTCCTCTTTCACAACATAACCTTGAGGGTTGTAAAGAGTAACCTTAACGTCTTTTACTTCGCGTTTTTTGTGGTTGAACTCTTCAGTTACGATATAGTGGTAACCTTCGTAGTCCATAGCTTTGATGTCTAAAGTAGCTTTTTTGTCATCTTTTTTAACAGAATCGTTATCGATTGACCAAGTGATACCATTGCTATCTGTACCAACTGTATACCAATTTGCCGCATCAACACTACCAATACCACCAATGAATAAAGCGCCTGCTGCCAAAACAGCTGCCAATGTTTTTTTCATATTTTTACCTCTCGAATTAAATACAAGAATATAAAATCTAGTATATTAAATGAAAATAAATATTCTATGAAAGACAAATGTGCTCAATTATTAGAATATCTATTCCAAACATTAAGACTTCACATAATAGGTAGACCGTCCCCCTCCTTTACGTTGAATACGACCATCCTTCACAAGGGTACGTATAGTGCCTTCAATGGAACTATCACTGAGATTTGGACACCATTCTCTAATATCTTGCTTTGTAAAAGCCCCTAGATGACTATCGATAGCTGCTTTCACCTGATCCATTGCTGAACCACTATTTGCCAGTATAGAACTGCGGTCCTCAAAGTCATGATACGCGGCTAACAGCATTTGTAACCAATAGCAAATAAACGATATCGGGCAGGAACTTTCATCATACCAAGTATCACTAGACTCACGTAAAGCAGCGTAATACATATCCTTATGTCTTGCAATCTTGGCCTCTAACGATACATATTTACCTACCATAAAGCCGCTACGATACAGCAATAATGTCGTTAACAAACGGCTCATACGTCCATTCCCGTCATTAAATGGGTGAATACATAAGAAATCATGTATAAAAATAGGAATAGCTAGAAGTGGCTCCACCTCTCCATTACCTACAACACGATTATATTCAGCACAAATCTGGTCGAGAGACTCCGCCGTTTCATAAGGCGCTAGGGGAGTGAACAACACCTCTGTACGTCCATCGGGATAGGTAGCACTAATATAATTTTGTACACTCTTTAACTGTCCACCGCGGGCATTGAACTGGTAATTATACAAAATCTTGTGTAACTGCAAAATATGATTGCGAGACAAGGATATAGAATCATAACTTTCATGGATAACATTTAAAGCATCACGATATCCCATGATTTCCTGCTCATCCCGATTTCGAGGCGTAGTCTTATCAGCTACCAACTGCCGAAGGCGCGTACTCGTCGTCACAATCCCTTCAATTGCATTCGAAGCCTCTGTACTCTGTACTTTTGCCAACTCTACGAGAGAATCTAATATGGCAGGACTCTGTGAAAGCAAAACCTCCTCCTTGCCATTCGCCCGATAAATCCCTGCGATAAGACTTAAAATATCCATATCCCACGACAAAGACTGAATCCAACCATACTCAAAACGACGCATACACACACCTCCATTCTGCTCTAATCCCTTATGAATAAAATTATTCCCTTAAATTATACCATAAAATAAGGGAATAAATAATTTGGATACATTTAATTATACATGCAGAAGGGATTCTATCCCTTTGAGACCGACTTAGGTCACTACTCCCAAACGCAGATTTGGAAAGATTTCCTCATCAGGAAATGAGAGAACGGGTGGATATATCTCTAAGGGCGACTTAGGTCACTATGGAGACCGAAGAGATATATCCACCCGTTCATAACCGAAGAGGAAATTTACCAAATCAAGTGATACACGTGATCTAGATTACTTCCTTCTTGTATTTGTACTTTTGTATTTGCCAATGTTTCAGAGCCAATCATATAGCCTTGTGGGTTATAAGTAGTCACATCAATGAGTTGTACTGTTTTATCAGCACGGTTGAATGTCATTGTGTAAATGGAGTGATCTCCATTTGAGTCTACGATCTTCAAGCGCAATGTAGCACGAGCATCGTTTTTATCAACGGAGTCATTGTCGATATAACCAGTACGACCATATTGATCTGTATCTAGAGCATACCAACTTTCAGCATGAGACACGCCCACACCAGCGCTAAACAATAAACCGGCTACCGCTAAACAAGCAAACCATTTTTTCATAACTATTCTCTCCTGACTATAAAATTCAAATAACTATGCAATCTGCATACCATAAATTCCCTACGCCTTCATTATAACACTAGAACTGCATATTACTAATAAAAACTCTATAAATTGCATAATTAATATAAATCTATATAAGGACAATGTGCTGAGTCCTATGGGCTTTAAATAATCTAACGTTTTTAATAGCTGATATTCGCGCTGTAAGGTCAACAAAAACATAGAAAGCCCCGAACTGTTCTGAAAACGACTTAGGTCACTATGGAGGCTTTCAGGATAGTTCGGGGCCAAATACGTTCTGAGTATCTAATAAACAGAGCGAATATCAGCTTCTATTAAATTGTTGGATTATTTACCCCATAGGGCCTTCATAACTTCCGCACCCATGGTATCGTCTTCAATTTTTGTAGGTTTTTGTGCTTCTTTACTGGACAATAACGCTACACCTGCAGCGCTGTATACTGTTGTATCAAGTTCTGTCCATGTTTTTTCTTTACGGTCAATGCGTACTGTGTAGATGTATGTGAAACCTTCTACATTGTTGATTTTAACAAGTACTGTTGCCGCATCATCTGTTTTGTATACAGATGCATTATCGATGAACCATGCTGCATCGTCAGCATCAGCATCGATATAGTACCAATCACCAGCACTAGCTTGACCAAAGCCGCCTAAGAATAAAACCCCTGCTGCAAACATAGCAGCTAACCATTTTTTCATATCTAAACTCCTTAACGCTAGAGACGACCATCTAAGATGGCCGCCCATAGTTTCTTACATATACTATTAATACAAATTATTCTGCTTCTTCGTCTTCGATTTCAGCACCTGGAATAACAGCAATACTAGCTACTTTATCACCTTCGTCGAGGTTTTGTGTTTTCACACCAGAAATAGCTTTGCCTTTCTTCACAGCAATATCGTTCATGTTGAAGCGGATGATTTTGCCTTGTTCAGAGATGAGCATAACTTCATCATCGTTATGAACAACCTCTACAGCAACTACGTCGCCTGTTTTGTTCGTAATCTTGAAGTTCTTAGAGCCTTTACCACCGCGTTTTTGCAATGTGTAAGCTTCCGCATCATTGCG
>OKWQ01000353.1_pt1 | contig 16825 bp, 18 predicted proteins | sample 1607071 | NCBI WGS metagenome assembly OKWQ01 (sample SAMN07501039, study PRJEB24779) | human gut metagenome
GAGATAAAATTATGTTAGTTGGATATGCAAGGGTTAGTACTGAAGAACAAAGTTTAAATAGACAAATAGATATGTTAATTGATTATGGTGTAGATAAGAGAAATATATATCAGGAAAAGATAAGTGGTAAAAAAGTTCATAGAGAGCAGCTAGATAAGATGATAGAAGAGCTTCAGGAAGGAGATACTGTTATAATTACTGATTTGACTAGAATATCAAGGAGTGCAAAAGATTTATTGAGCATTGTAGATAAAATAAAAGCTAAAGGAGCTGATATAAAAAGTATTAAAGATACTTGGTTAGATACATCAAGTGATAATCCATATAATAGCTTTTTATTAACTGTTATGAGTGGATTAAGTCAATTAGAAAGGGATTTAATAAGTCAAAGGACTAAAGAAGGTTTAAAAAGCGCAAAAGCTAGGGGAAGGAATGGAGGAAGGCCTTCCAAGAGAAATGATAAAGCTGATACAGTAGGGTTACTATATAGGGAAGGTTACAAAATAGTTGATATAGTAAAGCAAACAGGGTTAAGTAGATCAACTGTATATAGAGTGCTAAATGATTTACAATTAAAATAAAAAATATATTAAAGGGGATGAGAGTATGATATGGAGCAAGTTAAGCTCAAGTATAAATTATTATATTAATAAGAGAATATGGGGAGAAGAACTTTTAAAAGAAAATATTTTATTATTAAATCAATATATTGAGGATACATTCATACTTGAAGATGGTATTTATAAATATTTAGATAAAAAAACATATGAGTATATTAATCTAAATGAAGAAGGTATGAAAAAAATAGAGGAAGCTTTTATTGAGAGATTAGAGAAAAAAAGAAAAGTAAATAAAGACAAAGAAAATTTTAAAAATCATATGATAATGATTACTGAGTATTTAGAAAATGAAAAAAGTAAAGAGAAAAATAATGTTATAGAATTAAAAATTTATAGAAAATAATGTGTTATTTTAAAAGAATATTAGTTAACAAAAAAAGACTAAAAAGTAATATAACTTTTTTAGTCTTTTTCTATTATATTTATTAAAGATTATTAATCTAATTTTATATACTCTGCTGTAAACCATGCTGTTTTATATCCTTCACTAGCTAAGTAAGTAGCTAAAGCATAATTATTTTCAATCTTATGAACAAAAAGTCTTTCTTCATTTTTTACATAGCCCATTCTATTTGAATCAGGGGAAGGGGTATATCTAGCATCTAATTCGGTTAAAACATTGATTACAGTTGCATTGGTATCAACATTAAGTACTGTCTGTTTGGAATTTACCCATATAGGAGAAGATTCTTTATTTAATGCATCTTGCCAATATGTTGCTGGTAAAAAATTTTTTAAATCACAAACTTCAGCTAAAATTTTTATTCTTTCATTTGCGTAGATTTAACCTAAATCTTTGTAGTTATTACTAGGGTTATCCCTAGGATCTAAAGCAACCTTTGCTGTTGCATTGGTTTTAAATAAATTATTATTTTGTGAATTAGTAGTGTTCTCAATATTAATTTGAGGCAAATCAGAACTAATTTCTTTATTTACAGATTTGCAAATTCCTTTAGCTATTAAATAACCAATTAAATCAGAGCCTTTTTCTCTATAAATATCTACATCTACTTTAGATTCGCAGAAACAAACTTCAACTATTACAGCTGGCATGATTGTTTTATTTAATTCATAAAGCTTAGCATTAGTTTTAACTCCCCTATTTTTTAAGGAAGTTCCTTCAGAGATTGTATCTACTATATTTTGAGCATATATTTCTGCTTTTCCTCCTTTTTCACAAACCCAAGTTCCTGTACCTAAAGGACCATCAAATTTGTCATAACATTTATCAAAGTGTATAGAAATGAATAAATCTGCATTAAAATTATTAGCTTTATCTACTCCAAGTTTTAAATCAGTATTAACATCACAGTCTCCTGGAGTAACATCTAAAACTTCAAAATTATTTTCAATTAAGTTTTTAATAACAGCTTTATAAACTTTTCTATCTTCTATAGTTTCATCTATTAACCCACAAGCACCTTTTGCTAAAAAGTTATGTCCACCACGTATAGCTATTTTCATATTATCACCTTTCTTTCTTAAATTTTTATGTTCTTATATATTAAAAAGTGTTAGGACTTGATTTTGTAAACATAAAAATTAAAGAAAGTTAGATTTTTATAAAAAATAGATATTTACAAAATAGACTAAAAAAAGCTTTTTATATAGTATAAGCTTTTAGTCTATTTTTTTATTGTTTGGGTTTATTGACTTATTTATGAAAAAGTTGTAAAATTAATACGAACATGTGTTTGGTTCAAGATAGAACATTTTATTAAAAAATAAAAACACTCTACCATGCAAAAAATAAATTAATAGGGGTAGAGTGCGTATGAGTGAATTATATAAAAATATAGTATTATGTCAAAAAGGAGATAAAAAGGCTATAGAATATATAATAAATAAGTTTGAAATCTTAATTAATAAATATAAAATGTCTTTTCTTAAAGAGATCCATTTTAATAGTTACGATGTTGAAGATAATAAACAAGATTTAATAGTTAGTTTAATAAATATAGTTAATAAAATACCTATTGATAATCCTCAATTTGAAAATGAAGGGTGTTTAGTTAATTATATTTATAAATCAATATTAAACAGTAGAAAGGACATGTATATAAATAAAAATATAAAAAGATATTTTATTGAAAGTCAGTCTTTATCAAGCATGGTAGAGTTTAAAGATAAGCCTTTGGTAAAATATATAGAATCTAATATTGAAATTGAAGATATGCTAAAATGCCTTACAGAAAAAGAACAAAAGGTTATAAAATATAAATTTTTAAATGATAAAAGTGAGATAGAGATAGCTGAAATAATGGGAACATCAAGACAATGGATAAATAGAATAAAGAATAAAGCTTTAAAAAAATTGAAAGAAAATATTTAGTTATCAATTTAATTTATTTTTATTAAAGACAAAAATTAAGCTTGAATTGTTAAATAAAAATAGATTGGAGGTTAGCTAAAATGGATGGTGAATTATTTAAGTTAATGGCAACACAAGGAGCCTTTGCAATATTATTTTGGTATTTATTGTTTTATGTTTTAAAAGAGAATAGTAAAAGAGAAGATAAGTATCAAAATATAATAGAGGAGCTTACAGAATTATTGCCAAAAATAAAGGAGGATGTAGAAGATATAAAAGAAAAACTTAATAAATAGTAAAAGAAGTCGGTATTGAAAAAATATCGGCTTTTTTAAATTTTGGGGGTTACATTTTTAAAACTAAACTCTTTTTATTTATAAAGAGTAATTTAAGAAATAAAAAATTAAAATTTAGGTTTACAAAATAGAGGTTAAATTACTTTTTATATTATGTAAAACAAATTCAAGCTTGATTTTTGCAATAAGATAATTGGAGGAGGTAAATAATTATGTTAAATGTAAAAGACTATGGAATATTAGGAAATGGAGAAAAAGATTATACTATTGATATTCAAAGGCTAATTGATAAAAATGGAGGAGGAAATACCATATATTTTCCGGCAGGAAAATATATAGTAAGCAAAACATTAGTGTTAAATGCAAATACAACTTTAATAGGGGATGGATCAAATACAAAAATAATGTGTGCATCAAATACAGATGCATTTAATGATGCAATGATAACAAATAGATTTGATAATAAGGATTATACTCCTAACATAACTATAAGAAATTTACAGATTTGGGGGTATAAAGAGAATAATAAACTGAAGTATAAAATTGATGGAATAAGACTTATATCAACATATCATGCAGTAATAGAGAATGTAAAGGTTGCATGGTTTGGAAATGATGGAATTTCAGTATATGGTTCAACGAGAATAGACGGCACGATAGTTTATCATAATACAAATTATATAAAAGATTGCTTTGTACACGAAAATGGAGAGTGTGGAATATTTGGAAATAATCAAGGACATGATTTTCATATTATTGGAGGAGATATTGGAGCTAATAATAGTGCTAATATACATTTAAAATGTTCAAGTTCATCTATATCAAATGTAAGAGCTATTTGGGGAAGCAAAACATCAGCAGGAGTAATTATTGGAAATATCAATACTCAGGTTACCAATTGTAATATAGATGGTAATGCTACACATTCTATATGGGTTTTTGATACGGACAATGCATACATTATGGGGAACAAATTATATGCTGCTAGTGAAAAAAGCGGAGGCAGTAAATATGGATACTCATCAATATATGTAAGTAGTAAATCAAATAATACATCTATAATTTCTAATCAAATAATGGGAACATTATATGAACCTAATTACCTTTCTTACTGTATTTATAATGATGGAATTGGAACTCAAATTTTAAGTAATTCTATGAAGGGGAATAATGGGAAGAAGGAAGATATTTATTCAAGTAAAGAATATATATTAAGTATTTCTAAGGAAGAAAAAGCTACACAATTAAGTTAATAAGTATTAAGTAGTTGATTTTTTAAGCACTTTATATAAGTTTTTATATAAGGTGCTTATTTATAAATTTAAAAAAAGAATAGACTATAAAAAAGAATAGACTATATAATAGAAAAAGAATCAAGAAATATTGATTTCACATATTAATATTATTTTTATTGATTATACTAATTATAGAAAGGTTGGATTATAGTGAGGATAAAATCGTTAGATTTATTAAAAGCAATTGCAATCCTTGGAATTGTTTTTTATCATTTGGATATTTTATTAGGAGGCTATATAGGTGTAGATGCATTTTTTTTAATTTCAGGATTTTTAATAATGCTAAGCGTGAGAAGAAACTATACTAATAATTTTAGTGTGTTTAAATCAATGAATTCAAGATTAAAACAGATTTGTATAGGATTATTACCTGGAATATATTTATTAGTATTATTAGGAATGATTTATTATAGAATAAATATAAATTTCTCTTTTGAAGTATATAATAATCAGGGTATAAGTGCTTTATTTGGAGTTAGTAACTGGTTTAATATACTTAATAGTGTTAATTATTGGGGAGGATCTCCATCTATATTTACACATTTATGGTTTTCATCTGTTTTAATTCAATTTTATTTAATATTTTCTATTTTAATAATTGGATTTGTTAAAATATTAAAAAATAATAAAAAGGGATTAATAATTATTTTTAGTTTTATTTTAGTAATAGCATTTTGTTGGTTATTATTAATTAAACCAGAGATAAATGAATTTAATAGAATTTATTATGGCACCGATACACGTGTAATTCCATTTATTTTAGGTATTTTAATTGAATTAGTTTTAGTTAATGATGAAAATCAATTAATTGAGTTAAGTGAAAGTTTAAAAAGTAAAATTAAGTATCCTTTGATATTATTTTTATTAGTATTAGGAGCATTATTTTATGTGCTTTCTTTTAATGTTATGAATATTAAATATATAATTATTATAAGTTCTATTTTATTTGCAATAATAACTATATTTTTCTTACTTTTAAACTTTAATAGAGAAAATAGATTTTTAAATATATTATATTTTATAGGTGAGAATAGTTTAGTTGTATATTTATTTCATTGGCCAGTTATAGTAATTCTTAAAGAGTATGGTTCAACGAATATAGTTAGAACTATATTTTTCATTATATTAATTTCTTTAATAGGCTATATTATATTAATAAAATATAATATATTTAAAAAGTATAATTTAATTAAATTAGTTGCTATATTAATTGTATGTATTTCAATGAATAATTATTGGATTCCTAAAGAGGTTAACAAAGTTTCTACAAAACCAGTTTTAAGTGAAAATAAAGATTCAGATATTAGGTTGTTAGTTATAGGTGACTCATGGGGAAGATATATAGGAAATTCTTTAAATAATATAGCGGAAAAAGAAAAAATTTCTGTTTTAAATGATGCGATAGCTGGATTTGGAATAATGAAACCAGAATATTATTGTTCTTCTGATGGAGCAAAAACTAAGCCTGATAGTGTATTCTACAACTACTTAGAAAAATGGCAAGAATCCATAAATCAGTTTAAGCCTAACTATGTTTCAATTATATTAGGCAATTATGATCAAAGTTTACAGGTAATAGATGGTAAAGAGTTAAGAGTTGGAGAAAAAGAATTTGATGAATTGTATAAAAAGAATTTAAAAGAAATAATAGAATTTTTCCTTAAAAATAATGTAAGAGTTATTTTAACAAATGTAACTGATAATGGAAGAGATACTTATAGTAAAAAAGAGAATGAGTATCTAAACACTTTTTCAGATGCAATGAGAAAGAATATTATTGAAGTTAGTAAACAGTTTAATAGTAATGATGTTATTTATTTTGATATAGATGAAATATTATCTCCTAAAAGTGATGTAAATCTAACTAAAACTGATAATGGAAATAGTATATATGATGAAAGTAATCATCCATCAGATTTTGTATGCGATTATATTGCAGAAAGTATAATAAAAGAAATAAGAAGGTAAATTATAAAAATAAAGTTTAAAAGTACTGATTATTAGAATTAACTTAAGTAATAATAATTAGTACTTTTAATTTAAAATAGTTAATTATATAGAAAATATGATATGATTTTCATAGCTTAACATTAATTAGAGTTTTGGGTGAAGAAGATTGTTATTATAAAAAAGTTAGGTGATTAATCACCTAGCTTTTTTATTAAATATTTAAATATATAAAAACCTAAAATACAAGCTAATATTCTTAAAATTGTTAAATCAAAATTAAAAAATCTAATTTTTGATAATAAAGCAACAATAACATTAAAAAAAATATATATTTTCAAATTAGGAATTAAAGAGTTCCATTTGTTTAAGATAATAGGGATTAGCGTTCCAAATACTACAAACAATAATAATATGAATATTTGATCTAAAATAAAAGCATCATGCCAAGCATGATAATTATTAATGTTTATTATTAAATTAAATAAAAATCTGAAAGGAATATAAGCAAAATCTGATAAGTTTCCTCTATTTGGTGCTGTAAAAGTAGTACATTTTAATATAAATAAAGAAAAAATTATTGTTAAAGATATGACTATTATTTTATTTGATAAAAAATATTTTTTTATTGAGTTTTCTTTAAAGGATTTAATTAGTTTATCTAACTCTATAGATTTAAGAACTTTTTTTTCAGCTTCTTCTTCAGATAAACCTTCTTTTAAAAATTCTTCCTTTAATTCATCAGCATTATCTAATAATTGGTTTTTTAACTCTATAAATTCTTTTTTTGATATATCTAATTTTTTTAGTTTACGATTTAAAGCTTTGTTTATACTCATAAAAACATCCTTTTAACAATTATTAATTAACTTATAGATTAATAAAAAATCTATAAGCTTTAGATTGAGTTCATTTAATCCTAGTTGAGTAATTTTATAGTATTTTCTTTTCTTTTTTGAGGTATCAAGTTCAATAAAATAATTTTTAATTAAATTTTTTTCTTCTAGTCTTTTTAATGCGGGATATAGTGTTCCTTCTCCTATTATTAAAGAATTTTCTGTTAAGCTTTTTATAGTTTTAGAAATTTCATATCCATACATAGGTTTATTGTAATTTAATTTTATATAAAAATACATCGTAAAGCAAGGTGTTTTTATATAAATTATTTAGATTTCAAAAAAATAAAAATATTATAAAAATTGGATTGAAATTTGATTTTTTAAGAAAAAGTTTTAATGATTAAGTAATAGAAAATATGATATAATTTTCTTAGTTTTTACAAAAGGGGAGGTGAATGAGTGGGGAACGCATTACAAGTAAATAAGGTAAACTATATAGATAATGTACACAGTAATAGTAAAGGGTGGATAACTAGGAGTGTAATAGATAAAAAGGGATATAGTCAATGGCACTATAAATACGCTGAATTAAAAGATTTAGATATGAGTGGTGAAAATATCTATATAACTTTAAATACGTTCTATAAGCCTTTTAGAAGGCTAGAGAACATAAAGGAATTAAATACATTATTTATAGACTTAGATTATTATAAAACTGGTAAAACTAAAGATCAGGTATTAATGGATTTAGAAAAAAATTATTTTAATCAAAGTATCCCTATTCCAAACTATGTAATAGATAGTGGAAGAGGAATGTATTTAATATGGTTAATAAATAAAGTACCTAGTCAAGCATTAGCATTATGGAAGGCAATTCAGGAATATTTATATAATCAATTAAAGTGTTTTGGAGCAGATAGACAAGCCTTAGATGCAACCAGGATATTAAGAGTACCAGGAAGTATAAATTCTAAATCTAAAACAGTAGTAAATATATTAGACGAGTACAAATATGTTTATGATTTAAGAGAAATACAAAATGAATTTTTACCTGAATTAAAGCCATATGAAAAGAAAAAAGGCAGACCAAGTAAAATAAATTATATTTATAGAGAAAGAAGTTTATATTATGGAAGAATACAAGACATAATAAAACTTTGTGAACTAAGAGAATATGATTTAAAAGGTCATAGAGAACTTATATTATTTTTATATAGATATTATCTTTGTAGCTTTACAGAAGATATTCAGAAGGCTTTAGAAGATGTTTTAGAACTAAATAGTATGTTTAAACAAGCTTTAAGTGAAAGGGAAGTTATAAGAGCAACTAGAAGTGCTGAAAGATGTTATTTAGATAAAAATAAGCAATATAAGTATAAAAATGAAACTCTTATAGAGCTATTAGAAATTACAGAAGAAGAGCAAAAAGATATGACAATAATAATTTCTAAAAAAGAATATAAGAGAAGAGAAAATATTAGAGGTAAAAAAAATTATCAAGAAAAATTAAAATCTCAAGGTAAATTAAGTAAAAGAGAAGAGATAAAGAAAAGACAAAAAAAAATAAAAGACCTTCTTGCAAAAGGTCTAAAAAGAAAAAATATATGTGAAAAATTAAGTATATCTATAAAAACATATAAACGTGATATACAATCAATAAAAGAACAAGATTAAATTAATCTTGTTCTTTTTGATTATAAAAAAAAGAATGTGAATAGTCAAATTAAAATTATTTTTTTTATAAAAAAAGGGGGTCATTTTTTTTACGCTTGTATTATAGGGTACTTTGTACCTGTTCTTTTTTTATAGGGGATGTTTAGATAGAACTTTTTACTTTAGGTAGTTCCGAAGGAACTTTTATTAGAGTGCCCCTTTATTTTTTGCGTGGCATTGAATGTAAAAAAGTATTATCGAAAATAAAGGTTTATTTGTGTAGCTACAGAATTAAATTAGTAGAAGTATTAATTTAAAGTGAGGATTTTTTTGTGGCTACAAAGGTGATAAAAGATGATGTTATAAGGGTTAGAGTGACTAAAGAGCAGAAAGAAAAATTAAAAAAGATTGCTAAAGAAAAGAACACTACAATAAGTGAAATTTTAAGTGTAGCTACAAAAAATGTGATAAAAAATTACGAGGAACAAGAAAAAAATTATAAAAAAATGTGTGAAAGATCTGTGGCTACAGAAGAAAAAATTCAAGAAATTAAATTGAATTTAGAAAAAAGAAAATTAAAAAACGAGAAAAATTTTGCAAATAAATTAAAGCTTTTTTTCCTGGATTGAGAAAATAAAAATTAATTATTTTTTGATATCAATGATTAATTTGATTTTTAAGAGGAAAAAAAGCTTCTTTATTTTATTCTTGAAAAACCTTTTATTAAGATATAAAATTTAATTAAAATAAGCATTGCATTGCAAGATTAGTATTTGAGTACCCAGAGAGGTATATCAAATACGACCGTAAAACAAGTTTTACTATCTTGCTTGGGTTAGGGCAAAGCCCTCCAAGACCACACCCAACAAAAATCAAAAATTTTTTTAGGAGAAAAAATAATGAATGAAAATAGAAAAAGAGAAAAGCAAATAAAATTTTACGTTAATGAAAAAGAGTATGATCAGATAAAAAAGAAAGTAGAAAAATCAAAATTAAAACAACAAGAATATTTAATAAAGAGTGCATTAAATAAAAAAATAATTGTAATAGATGGATTAAAAGAAATACTTTTAGAGCTATCAAGAGAAGGAAATAATTTAAATCAAATAGCAAAAAAAATAAATGAAGGTGAACAAAAAGATATAAAAGAAATGAAAAATAAATTGAATAATTTATGGGATTTAATCGAAAAAATTTTAAAGGAGAGTAATAAATAATGGCAGTAATAAAATATTTGCCAGGTAAAAAAAGTTTAAAAAGCCAATTAAAATATTTAGAAAAAGAGGGAAAAACTTTAGAAGAATTAAAAATAGGAATTAATTGTACAAGTGATAATATTGAAAAAGAATTTAATATAGTTAAAGAACTTTATAACAAAAAAGAAGGAAAACAATATTATCATTACACACAAGCTTTTAATCCAGAAGATAAAATTACACCAGAAAAAGCTCACGAAATCGGAAGGGAATGGATAGAAAAAAATATAAAAGGATATCAAATTTATTTAGTAACTCACATAGATAAAGAACATATTCATAATCATTTTATAATTAATTCAGTTAGTTTTGAGGATGGAAAAAAGCTTCAGATAAGTCCAAAAAAATTAGAAAAAATGAAAAAAGAAAGTAATAAAATTTGTGAAAGAGAACATTTAACAGAAATAAATTTAAATAAAAAAAGTGAAGTTTTAAAAACAGATGAAGAATACAGAATAGAAAAAAGAGGACAAGAAACTTGGAAAGGAGAGCTTAGAGAAGTAATAGAATTAGAATCAAAAAAATCAAAAAGTTTAGAAGAGTTTAGAGAAAATTTAAAGGAAAAATATGATATAGAAACAAGAGTAACAAAAAGTACAATAAGTTATAAACATCCGGAACAAAAAAAAGCAGTAAGGGGAAAAAGGTTAGGAGAAAACTATACAAAGGAGAGGATTATAAATGAGTTTAATAAACAAACAGACAGGGCAATCAGCGAGGGAGATAATAGAGGATGAAAAGAAGAGAGAGGAATGGAAGAAAGAAACAGAGGAGTTGAAAAAACTAAGGGAAGAAGTGAAGAGCATAAGAGAAGACCTATATATGAAAGGGGCATTTCAGACAGAGTTAGAAAAGATGATGATAAATCTAAAGCAAATGGAAAAAAATATTTTGAAAGACTTAAAAAAGATAGAGAGTTGGCAGAACGAAGAGAAAGAGAACTTAGAGAGCTTGAAGAAGAACGTATTAGAAGAGAAAAAGAAGAGTATAGAAGATTTGAAGAAAGTCTTAGACGAAACAGAGATAATGAAAGAGAGTTTGAAATGTAAATTAGAATATATAGAAAATAAGAGTATTGAATTAGAAAAAATAGAATTATTTAATAATGCTGAAGAAATAAGAAAAAATTTAGATGATATTTTTGATGAAAGAAAAAAAGAATATTTAAAGTTTTTTGATGGTGAGAGAAAAAGTATTGAAAGTGAAAATAGTAAAAATAAAAAAGAATTAGAAGAATTTAAAAATAAAATAGAAGAAAAAAGAAACTATTTTAAAAAGCCTATTTTAATAATAAGTGCTATATGTATAGGAATATCATTTTATAATCTATTTAAAACTAATAGTGTAAGTAATTTAATAAATGAACATGAAAAGAAATTAACTTATAAAGGAGCAGTAGAGAAAGCAAATAATAAAGATAAAGAGATAAGGTATGGAAAAATAGGCGAATGGGTTGAAGAAGGTAATTTTAAAATAAAAGTAAATAGTTTGAAAAAAGAATCAGGAACAATTGGAAAAGAGAAAGACATTATTAATATAACAGTTGAAAATATATCCAATGAAGATATGAAAATAGATCCTACTATGTTTAATGTGGTTGGGGAAAATGGAAGTAAGACGAAACAAGCATTAACTTTTGATGATAAAATAACACAAATAGTAAATAGGGGAAGAAAAGCAACTTTTGATTATGCAGTATATCCTGAAGAACAAGATATTAATTTAGAATTAGAGTTTGGAAGAGTAGTAGTTAAATTAGAATAAAAAATATTTTAAAATATTTTTATTATTTAACTAAACTTAAAGGAGGTGTAATAGTATATGAGTATTTTAGTTTTAGTAATAAACATATTAACAGTTATTGCAATCTTTTATATATTATATCTTTTAATAAAATTTTTAAGGTCTAAAATTTAAAAAATAAAGACTAAAGATTAAAGAAGGGTAAATTTTTAAGAAGATTACGAATAGAAAAAATGAATTTGACTTTTATTTTTATCAAAAGGGTGGTATATGTTGAAGGAATACAATAAAAATAATATTTTAGTAAACTATGAAAATATAAGAAAAGAATTATCAAAACAAGGATATTATGAGGAGGTTTCCTATATATCAATTTTAAAAGCTAATATATTATCATTACTAACAGCAGGCCCATTTGCTTTATTCATTATATTTTTATATTTAATAATTTGGAAGAATTTTAGTTTTGAAATAACATCAATATTTCAATGGATTTTATTAGTGGTTATATTCATTATATTAATATTAGTCCATGAGTTTATACATGGTTTTGCATGGAAATTCTTTTGTAATATTAAATGGGAAAATATAAAAATTGGTGTTATGTGGGATAAATTAACTCCATATTGTCATTGTAAAGAGCCATTAATTAGTAAACAGTATATGATTGGATTATTAGCTCCATTTTTTATTTTAGGAATATGTATGGGTGTTGTAGCGATAATATTAGAAAGTCCATTAATATTAACTATTGCGGTATTAAATATACTTGGTTCTGGAGGAGATACAACTATTGCAATTAAAATGTTTAAATATATAAAAAAGAAAGATGTTTTAATTTTAGATCATCCAACAGAAGTAGGGTTTGTTTTATTTGAAAAAATAGAGAATAAAATGAAATATTGAATTTTATAATAGTTTTATAAATTTGAGACTAATGTGAAAATTTGAATAACTAAAGCTACTAATGCTAAAATTATATGTCTTTTTATTTCTGCAGACTCACCATTTCTATTTGGTAAAAATCCTAACCCATATATCCCAAATGGTATAATAATAGCTATTGCCTTTGGCATATAATTTTGTAATTCACCACTAACTGAAATCTGCATTCCTACTTTATTAGGTAATATAATAAATGATATAATTCCTAAAATAAATATAACTATCCCAATTCCTAATTTAATACTCTTTTCTAATTTAATATTGATCATATTTAATCTACTAACCTTTCTTATTTAATATCTTGAGCCTTGAATATTCTTATTCCCGCAAATAGTGAAATTGTTATTGTTACTACTGAAATTATTAACGATCTAAATAAATCTCCATTTCCAGCCTTAATTGAAGTTGCTAACGCTGAATTATAAAATGGTAACACTTCATAAACTCTATCAAACCAAGGATATATTCCATATAAAAATCCTGCAAATGTCGGAACTCCTATAAATATTGCTACCGTTATTCCAATTGTAGCTCCATTACTTTTCACTAATGTTGCTATAACCATTGCTATTGCAGCTACTGCTGAACTAGCTACTACTGATGATATAAATGTTTTTATCATTCCTAATAATTGTGAAAATTCAAATGTTTGACCCCATCCATTTATAATAGTTACTACTATTGTTGGTAGTATAGCTATAACTACTAAAATTATTGCAATTGCTACAACTATAGCTGTAAATTTTGCTAGATAAAACTCTTCTCTTCTTTTACCATAAGCTAAGAAGTTCTTGATTGTACCTTGAGAATATTCTTTTGCCATTAATGCTGCTACTAATATTCCTATTAATATTTCTATAACACCTGAACCAAAGGAAGAATGATATACTTCTAGTGCTGTTGGATTCATCATATCTTTAGCTTGCAAATTAACTCCTAATTGACCTGGAATTACTATTGCATCACTGTCTGAAATATTTGTCATTTGTTCAATAAACATTTGTTTTTGATCTTCTGGTAGATTTCCTAAACTATCATTAAGTATTTGTTCAAAAACTGATGAGCACATAAATATCATTATCGTAGACAATAAAATTCCAACAAATATTAATACCTTAAATGTTCTATTTTTAAATAATTTATATAATTCTGCTTGTATAGCTTTAAGCATTTAAAACACCTCCAACTGTATTCATAAAGTATTCTTCTAAATTTTCTCCCTTAACACTTATACTTTCAACAATAACACCAGACTTTGAAAGTATTGAATTTACCTCTCCAACATTCTCTAAATTAGAGAATACCTTTATCTTTTTATCTTCTAAGACCTCATAATCACTTATTCCTAACTCTCTTTCTAATAAAGTTACTGATCTAGCTGTGTCATCAACCCTTAACTCTATATATTGTCTACATTTTTCTACTAGTTCCTCTGCTGTTATTTCTTCAATTAGCTTCCCATTTGATATTATTCCATAAGTTGTTGCAAGCTCTGATAATTCACTTAATATATGACTTGATATTAATATTGTCATGTCTTTTTCTTTATTTATCTTCTTTAATAACTCTCTTATTTCAACTATTCCCATAGGATCAAGTCCATTTATAGGTTCATCTAGTATAAGTAGTTTAGGATTTCCTATTAATGCATTTGCAATTCCTAATCTTTGTCTCATTCCTAAAGAAAAATTTTTAACCTTTTTCTTTTCAACATCTTTTAATCCAACTAACTCTAATACTTCATCTATACACCTTTTACCTGGTATATTTCTTACTAATCTAGAAACCTCTAAATTTTCTCTTGCTGTCATATTAGTATAAAATGAAGGAGTTTCAATTAAACTTCCAACCATTGTTCTAGCTTTATTTAATTCATTTTCTCCACTAACTCCTAGAAGTTCTATATCTCCACTACTTTTATGAATTAATCCTGTGATAAGTCTAATTAATGTTGTTTTACCAGCTCCATTTTGACCTATAAATCCATATATTTCACCTTTTTTAATTGTCATATTAACATTATTTACTGCTAATTGATTTCCATATTTCTTAGTAACATTATAAGTTTTTAAAATAACTTCATTCATATTCATTTACCCCCTTGATAAAACTCTCTATTGTCTCTTAGTTATTTTTTATTTAATATCTTAAATTAATTTTATTGTATATTTATAGTTATAAGATAACCTAAAGAAAATATTAAGAAAGTATTAAGTTTAAAAATGTAATATATAAAACTATAAAATTAATTGTATTTAATAAAATCTATTATTTTTTAAAAGAAAAAATGGGGCTATCGCATCAAGGATAAATACTACAATATATTGTGTTTATTCTTAATTGTAAAGCAATATACTGTGTATAAAACTTTTGATGCGACAGCCTCATTTCTATATTTATTTATGATTATCTCTCTTCCATATTTTCAATGTTTTTTCATTTTATTATGTCAACTTTATATTTTCAATATTTTTATTGGACTGGCTTTAATACTGCTGATACTAGAGTTCTTGCGTCATCAAACTCATAACTACATGTTACCATTGTTATTAAGCTACTAATTCCCTCTTCATCTACTATATCCTCGGCCTTTATATCTCTATAAAATATTGATTTTTCTTTTACACTTTCTATATATCTATTCATTTCATCTTCATTATTAAAATCAAAAATAACTTCTGCCCCATCTGCTGGAACAACATTTACAGCAAATATTTCATATACATACTGTATTCCATCCTTAACTAAAAATATTTCTGAATTTTCATTAAAGTAATTTTCATCTTTAAGTTTTACAAGATCAGCAAACATACTTCCATCTGCCATGTGATGACCAAATATCCATAGATTATTATCATTTTCTATATCATTTCTATAATCAATAAATATACTCCCTGGATAATAATAGTCTCCATTAAAATCTGCATATAAGTAAAAATCATTATCCTTTCCTTGAAGAACTGGATAATTAATATTTGTTTCATTCATCTTAATCCACATTTTATAATCACTGTTTTTTTCTTTTAAAGTGTTTTCATTTGCTAAAATTTCTTCATTGACTATTCTTTTTGAATTTATTTCTGATTCCACTACAGACGTGGTAAAAAGTATAACCTCAACTTCACTTATTGCTTTCTCACCGTATTTATATAGCTTATATCCACTAAATGCAATTACTCCAATAATCATCATAGTTAGTATTGTTATAGCTAACCTTTTCATATTTCCCCCCTAAACTTCCCTTTTATTGAAAACCCTTTTGTTAAATTTTCCCACAATTTAATTATATACACTTTTTAATATTTTTTAAATAATTTCTTCTATACTTTTTAATATAAATATATTATTACCGTAATTTTTATAAGTAAAAAATAATTCTATCATTTTAATTATTAATCCTTAAGCTTAAATCCGATTCCCCATACTGTCTGTATATATTCATTAGTATTATCAACCTTCGAAATCTTAGATCTTAAATTACTTACATGAACATTAACAGTATTATCATCACCCATAAACTCCTCTTTCCAAACAGACTCAAAAAGATTAGCCCTTGTAAATACCTTATTAGGATTAGTCATTAATAGTTCTAATATATCAAATTCTCTAATAGTTAAATTTACTTCATTTCCATCGACATATACCTGTCTGCTATCAATATCTAACTCTAAATTTTTATGAGTTAATTTATTGCTAATACTACTTTTACCAGAAAATTTAGTATACCTTCTTAACTGTGCCTCTACCCTAGCTAATACTTCATTAATATCAAAAGGTTTACTTATAAAGTCATCTGCTCCCATTCTAAGCACTGATATTTTATCTTCAGCACTAGTTTTAGCCGAAGCAACTAAAGCTGAATTGCTTTCTAATTTCAATACTAACAAAGAGAAAAGACTAAAGGATATACAAGCTAGAGG
>OKWQ01000355.1_pt1 | contig 16781 bp, 16 predicted proteins | sample 1607071 | NCBI WGS metagenome assembly OKWQ01 (sample SAMN07501039, study PRJEB24779) | human gut metagenome
ACACTTTTCTATCTAGCTTCTTTACCAATCGTGAAGACGGCCAAGGTATCTGGTCCGACGTGGGTAGAGATGACTGGACCAAGTGGCATAATGAGAACTTGCTCAATGCCGTCAACTGCTAACAAATCTTCTTTGAGCTTTTCTGCCGCTTCAATATCATTGGCATAAGCAACAATCGCTGTGCTATGACCAATATCTTGAGTAGCATGCAGAAACATTTCCTTAATAGCTTTTTTACGTCCTCGAATCTTGGCCAAAGGAACCAACTTGCCTGAGGCATCTAACCAAAGGAGAGGCTTGATATTAATCAAACTACCAATAATGGCTGAACTCTTAGAAAGACGTCCCCCACGCATCAAATGGTAGAGATCATCAACCAAGAAGTAAGTGCGTAATCGTGGTAAAATAGCCTTAATCATGTCTTTTGTTTCAGATAAACTCTTACCCTTGTCACGGGCCTCTGCCGCCAAGATAGAGAGATAACCTTCCCCACCCGCTGCCGCTAGAGTATCTACAATCTCAATGACAGCTTCTGGGTATTCATCCAAAATCATGTCACGCGCCATAACAGCACTTTGATAAGTACCTGAAAGCACTGATGAAAAGGCAATATAAAGAAGGGCATCACCATTTTTGGCGTGACGACGAAAAACCTCTTCAAATTGACCAACATTCACTTGGCTAGTAGTCGGCTGAGCACCTTCTCGCATACGTTCTAAGAGACGGTCACTCGTTAAACGGTTAGGACCAACGGTCTCATAGGCAATATCATCAAGCGTAATGGTCAAACCAACGAGTTCTACCTCATTTTCCTGAGCCCATTTTTCATCTAAATCTGCTGTTGAATCTGTCAAAATTTTGAATGTCATATGTCCCTCTATTCTATTTCATTTAAAAGATCCTGTAATTGACCTAATTGTGTATCATCCCATGGACCTAACTTGGGTGTTTTTAAGTCAATATGTGCCGACATCTTGTCTAAGTCCGATTTAACGGTATTGACACGTTCTTCCAACTCTCGTGCTGAAACACGTAAAGCCCCCTGAGAAAATATAGCCCATTGTTCATTTAGGTCACTGGTTGCTACCTCAACTAGATGTTGAACGGTATTCATCTCAGCTGCTGCTCGCTCAATGTAGCTATCTGCTGTCTCGTCTTCCTCAGTAAAAATAACACTGATACGATATTGGTCATAGCGCTGACGGGTTCCTGGAACGAACTGAGCATCAAAGACACAGATGACATCAATATGTTCAAAGTTGGCATAATGATTAAGCTTACGAAGCAGTGTTTCACGAGCTTCATCAAGCTGATTAGTCTTAAAGAGTTGACGGGTTTCTTGCCAAAAGGCAATCATGTTATAACCATCAACCAAAAGTATTCTTTTTTTCATCGTTACAATCGGTTTCGATAAACTTCATACATGAGTACTGCAGCTGCCACGCTAGCATTAAGGCTCTGTACATGGCCACTCATAGGGATAGTAATCATTTCATCTACTTGTTTTTTGATGTTAGCAGAGATGCCTTTTCCTTCATTACCGATAATCAGAGCAAGTCTCCCAGCAGTGTTCCATTTATGAGATGGTGTACCATCCATGTCTGTTCCAAATATCCAGAAGCCTGCTTCTTTAAGCTTATCAAGAGTTTGACTAAGATTAGTCACTCGAGCAATGGGAATATGCTCCACTGCTCCTGTTGAGGTTTTGGCAACGACAGGTGTTACCCCCACAGCACGGTGCTTAGGAATAATAACACCTGTTACCTGAGTAGCATCGGCCGTACGCAAGATGGAGCCAAAGTTATGAGGATCGTTGAGTCCATCTAAAATAAGAATGAGAGGATTTTCCTCTTGCTCAGCCTTGTCCATAATATCTGAGAGCTCAGAATAAGCAAACTCCGACACACGAAGAACAAAACCTTGATGGACAGCTCCACCTGTCATATCAGACAAGGTTTTCTTAGGTGTCCAAGAAATGGAAACCTTCTTTTCAGCTGCCAAAGCCTTGATAGCATCAACATTTTTCCCTCGAAGATCATCTTGAATATAGAGTTTATTACCAGTATTAGCCTCGAGACTTTCTGTTACAGCGTGCACGCCATAAACAATGTCTAGACTTGATTCTTTAGTTGTTTTCATAAGCCCATTCTATCATAAAAAAGGCCCTCTTACGAGGGCAAAGCATATTAAATAAACGTAATTGCTGCTAGGTAAAGCACGAGAAGAACAAGAACAACAGTTGCAGCAGCCAAAGCTTGCTTACCAATTGTATCTGGATCTGAGATTGATTCTGCAATCTTTCTCGCAGCTTGAGTAATGGTTTTACCTGCTGCTTGGAAGATATCAATTGAAGCTGTGCTTGTTGAACTATTTCCAGAAATCGCTGAAGACCAACCACTCAAAACCTCAGCAATTTGATCTGCTAATTGCTGTGTCAAGGCTCTAGTTGTCTCAGCCAACTCATTAACTGCTGTAGCCTGAATGTGATTAGCTGCTTCAGTATAGTTGTTTACACTAGTATTATAGGTTACCGGTATAGTCATTGTTGTCGTGGTCAATGGGTACCGGGTCCTTTGATAACCACCAGGAGTCACCGGCAGATCTCCATCATTGAAGACGCTAAATGTTTGTGTCAGATAATGGATATTATTATCTGTATCGATCAACTCAAAGGTCATCTTATGGATACCAGTCGTTTGCTCTGCCAAGTGGTAGGCACTCAAACCAGCATTTACTTCATCCAAAGTTCCTTCAACAAAGTAGCTATGGTGAATTTGTTTCCCATCAAGAACAAGATTAAGACCCTTAATCTTCTTACCGTCCATCTTGTTAACATCGAAGTTGACGTTAAAGATTTCACCACGTGCCAAATAGAGAATATCTGTATTTCCTGTAACAGCTGGGTGATCTTCAAGAAGAGAACCGGTACTATCACGTTTAGGAACTACAGTGTAAACTTCGGAGGTGATTGGAGTCGCTAGAATCTCTGAGATAAGCCCATCCGTAAAGGTTACTTCTGACGAATAAGTCAAACTCTCGCTCTGCAACATTGAAACCACTACAGAAGTTTCAAAAACTTCAGAAGTTGATGTTGAATCTTTCCATCCAACTGTGAGGACAGTCAGACTCTCCTCTGTATTTTTATTTGACTGACTTGCTTCTGCGTTCGTTGACGCAAGAGAGCTGGCAGTGCTTGCAGCTTCTGAAGCAAGTTCGGAAGTTGCAACGGCTTGGCTAAAATTAGTAGCACTTACAGATGTCGTATGAGAATTTAGGGAAGAAAATTCCGATTTTTCAACAGCATGTGTATTCCCAGCAAGTTCAGATGTATAAAGTGTGCTTTCACTTTTATACATGGATGTCACCGCTTGAGATTCAGCTGTCGCTGTAGCCTCACGAGACTTATCATAAGTAAGCACAATGTTTGGCTTGGTTTGCTCAGAATCAGATGCCGGCTTTGCATCACCTCGCTCAGATGTCGCTGTTGAACTACCTGCACTAAAAGCTTGTACTTGAGCCCCTTCTGAATGAGGTGTAGCCTTAGAAACTCTTGTCTCTACGATATCAACTTGAGAGTGCACTTCAAGAAGTCCCTCATCCGTTTCACTCGAAGAAACGACCATTAGTGATGTTGATGTCACTACTGAAGTTACTTGACTCGCTGGCTCTGCCTTTGCTTCCACTGCTGAAAAATCAACTTGCGGAGCAAGAGGAGCTGGAGCCGGAGTCTCACTCTTAACATAATCTATATTAGCTTTGTCAGGACTTGCCTGAACTTCATCTGCTTTACCTGTTTGTAGCGTAAAACTAGATAAAATCAAAGCAGCAAACGTTGTATATAAAACTTTTTTCTTAGCTATTTCCATTCACCTCCTCATTTTTTATATGGCTTTATTTATTAATATTATAGACTTTTTTTACTTTCTGTCAAATTAGTTTTATTAAAAAACGTTATAATATCAGGGTTTTACACGTGTCAGACCCTCCTTAATTTTCTCATTTTTGACCTTCTAAATATCAGTTTTATCTTATTTTTTATTGGCAAACCGCTTAATTTCTTTGATTCTCAAATCATTTTGATTTTGAGGATTTTATTATTTGCTACGACTAATAGGAGTTGTAAGATAAGCAAAAAATCCTGCAATGGCAGAATTTTTTAGATTTCTCTTTCAACTTGATCAATACACCAAGTAATTAATTCTTCTAAGCGAGTCAGGTCTTCAGTCATATGAAGATAGCCCATGACGGCTTCGAAGCCTGTTGACATTTTATAAGTAATAACATCCGTATTTTTAGCCTTGGTGTGACTATGGGCATTACGACCTCGTTTGTAGATGTCCAGTTCTTTTTCAGTCAAGACTTCTTGATCTAGCATTTTTTCAATGAGACTAGCCTGAGCTTTGGCCGAAACATAGCGTGTAGCTAGACGGTGCAGTTGATTTGGCTTGGTCTGACCTTGAAAAATCAGGTGACGACGAATGTACAAGGAATAAACAGCATCTCCCTCAAAGGCAAGTGCAATACCATTGATAAGATTGACATCAAGGTGTTTAGTCACGTGTCCACCTCACACCATCCTTGGTATCAAGAAGTTTGATACCTTGAGCAGCCAACTCATCGCGAATACGGTCCGCTGTCGCAAAATCCTTGTTAGCACGCGCCGCTTGACGTTCTTCAATGAGTTTTTCGATATCTTCATCAAGGACTTCCTCTTTGAAAACAATTCCAAAGACTTGAAGTATTTTTTCAAAAGCATCTTTAACCGTTTGATCATAATGGCCTGAATTAATCCATTTAGCCATGTCAAACAGGACAGTTACACCGTTTGCTGTGTTAAAGTCATCATCCATAGCTTCCTGGAAAGCGTCCAGATAAGTTTGTAACTCAGCTTGGTCCACCTGACCTGTTAATGGAAGACTGTGGGTGTTTTTCAAATACTTAAGATTGACTTCAGCATCATGGATAGCTTTTTCGGTGAAGTTAATTGGCTTACGGTACTGTTGTGTCGCTAAGAAGAAGCGAAGCACTTGACCATCAACTGTCTTAAGCATGTCATGAACCGTTACAAAGTTACCCAAAGATTTTGACATTTTCTCATTGTCCACATTGACAAAACCGTTGTGCATCCAGTAATTAGCAAAGGTCTTGCCAGTCTTGGCTTCTGATTGAGCAATTTCATTGGTATGGTGTGGAAATTCCAGGTCTGCACCACCACCGTGGATATCAATAGTATCCCCAAGAATTTCAGTCGCCATAACGGAACATTCGATGTGCCAACCAGGGCGACCAGGTCCCCAAGGGCTATCCCAAGAAATTTCGCCTTCTTTGGCTGCTTTCCAAAGGGCGAAATCCAAAGGATTTTCCTTACGAGCGGTTTCGGCGTCCGTACGACCACTAGCACCAATTTCAAGATCTTCCAAGGTCTTATTAGCTAACTTAGCATAATTTTTTGACTTAGCTACTCGGAAGTAAACATCACCTTCAGAGACATAAGCAAACCCTTTGTCAACCAAGGTTGACACAAATGCAATGATTTCATCCATATAGTTAATAACACGAGGATTCTGTGTCGCTGGTTTGATGCCAAGCTGTGCAGTATCTTCCATAAAGGCTGCGATAAACTTGTCTGATAATTCTTTGGTCGAAATACCAGCTTCATTGGCTGCCTTAATAATCTTATCATCTACATCTGTAAAGTTAGAAATGTAGTTAACAGTGTAACCACGATACTCAAAATAACGACGAATGGTATCAAAAGCTACTGTTGAACGGGCATTTCCGATATGAATATAATTGTAAACAGTTGGTCCGCAAACATACATATTGACAACATTCTCTGTCAAAGGTACAAAATCACGGAGCGAACGCGTCATCGTATCATAAATTTTAATCACTAGAGATTCCTTTCAATTAACTGGAAACTATTTTTTATCCTTGATATGGTTTAGGTATAAACATAAAACTACAACAAGGACGATAATCAATAAAGCCAAAACCAACTTACCTTGAGCCAAGAGAGAGACGACTGATACAAAACTTCCCACCATATAGAAGACCAAAAAAGGATTATTTTTGAAAAAATGGTTCATGATTCAGCTCTCACTTATGACGTTGTTTGTAAACAAGACCTGCCCATAAAAGTGAAATACAGAACCATAAAGCTGCCATGCTATAATCAGCTCGGTGTAAAGCTATGTAAACAAGAGCGAGCGGACCTACAACGGTCAGTCGAGTCACCTTTGAACTAAAGAGTTTCATCTTTTTCTTTCCTTATAGACGTGATGAGTGAAAGCTAGCTGCTTTTAGAAGGTCTTCTAGCTTTTCGCTATAATATTCACGGCCTTCCTCAATGTCATGAATCACTTCTTCATCCTTTTGGCCATGAACACGTACAACCTTAGCAGGAACACCAACAACTGTAACATCTTCTGGGACATCTGCAACTACCACAGCTGCTGCACCGACCTTGGCATTTTTTCCAATCTCAATAGGACCTATAACTTGAGCATGAGCTGAAACCAAGGCCCCTTCACGAACGGTTGGGTGACGTTTTCCGACATCTTTACCAGTACCACCTAAAGTGACACCATGGTAGAGCATAGCTCCCTTTTCCACAACGGCTGTTTCACCAATGACAAGACCAGAACCATGGTCAATGAAAACACCTTCGGCAATCTGAGCCCCAGGGTGAATCTCAATCTGAGTCCAAAATCGCCAAAATTGACTATGCATACGAGCTAAAAGTCGGCAATGGTGGCGCCAGAGAAAATGTGAGATACGATGAGCTGCCAAAGCCTTTAGACCAGGATAGGTTAAAAGAACCTCCAAACTTGTCCGAGCCGCTGGGTCATTTTTCTTTACAATATCAATACTTTCTTTCCACCACCCCATATAGGTCACTCCTTATATCATTATTGTTTACTGTGGCCTTATTATCTTTTCAGAGATTTGATAATACTAGGACTACTTACTATCATCCTCAAAATAAGACCAATCCACTAACTCAGGCTGCTCATCAAAAGGATTGATGACAATACCTTGAACCTTATCCAACTCATTTTCACCTGTTGAAGGCTTATAAATTTCTGACAACGGCCACTGTAGAATAGTTCCCTTGGCCTTACGGAAAGGAAGTCCAAAAGTCTCGTTTCCGTACCATTTGGCAAAGCTCGTCAAGTTCGTAAATACAGGCACATAGCTCTGTCCCTCTGCATTAGACATGGTTGCAAAGAAACGATCTTCTTGTCCATCCGTCTCACGCTTATGAACAAAGGCCGGAACAAGATAAATCTTGTCTTTAGGGGTTGCCTTTTGATTTTCCTCACTCAAAAGATTATTAAGAGTCTGAGTAAAGTAGTTGATAAATTGAATCAATTCACTGCTTGCAAAAAGAGTGGTGTTCGAAAAATCACCATCGGATTTAAGATTGAAAGCAAGGCCAAAAAGTCCTGCCTCAACGAGCTGCGTTAGAATATCTAAACTTGAACGTTTTACCCATGCTTGTTCTCGAGCACTCTCTTGAGTATCTTTAAAGGCTTGCAAATCCTGCTCGCTTGTAAAGACAGGAACAACCTTCTTCCCTTCTACTTCAACCGCATAGAGGTCTTGGGCCGCCAATACTGGAGTACGTTGCAGGTGATTAACCAAAGCCAGACTAGTCAAAAAATGGTCTGGTTCTGTTAAAAATTCTCTCAAGGTTTCATCAAAGACTTGCAATTCTTGATTTTCTGTCATTCTTCTGTTTGTTCTTTCGTTTCTGATTGATCAAATTTTTTCGGTGCTTCCCCACTTTCCTTATGGTGGCGTGGTTTATGATGAGAACGACGGCGATGACGAGACTCTCCTCCATTTTCTCCGTCCTCAATTTTTTCAGGTTTTGGAAGCAGGGTCTTAATTGAAGCATCAACACGGCCTTTTTCATCGATTTTGATGATTTTAACAGTTACCATATCCCCAACCTTAACCACATCTTCGACATGCTCTGTACGTTTCCAAGATAATTCTGAAATGTGGACTAAAGCATCGGTTTTATTGAATAGGTGAACAAAGGCACCAAACTTTTCAATACGCACAACTGGTACTGTGTAAACCTCACCAACCTTAGCTTCACGCACAAGGTCGGAGATGATTGTTTTGGCACGGTCAATAGCATCCTGATCACTAGAGAAAATCTGAACAAGTCCTTCTTCATCAATATCAATTGTGACACCTGTCTCAGCGATAATCTTATCAATGGTTTCACCACCCTTACCGATGACAACCTTAATCTTGTCAACAGGAATCTGAATACTGTCAATCTTAGGAGCCGTTGGTGCCAATTCTGGACGTGGCTCAGCAATCGTTGACTCAATAACATCAAGAATCTCAAAACGAGCCACCTTGGCTTGAGCTAAAGCTTCCTCAAGAATAGCAGGTGTAATCCCCGAAATCTTAATATCCATCTGAAGAGCTGTAATTCCTTGACGTGTACCAGCTACCTTAAAGTCCATATCACCAAAATGATCTTCCAAACCTTGAATGTCGGTTAGGACAGTGTAGTTTGTTCCATCTGAAATAAGACCCATGGCAATCCCTGCAACAGGCGCCTTAATCGGCACCCCACCTGCCATAAGAGCCAAAGTGCCTGCACAAATAGAAGCCTGTGAAGAAGAACCATTTGACTCCAAGACTTCGGCTACCAAACGGATAGCATAAGGAAACTCTTCAACGCTTGGGAGAACTTGAGCAAGGGCACGCTCACCCAAAGCTCCATGACCAATTTCACGACGGCCTGGCGCACCGTAACGCCCTGTTTCACCTACTGAATACTGAGGAAAATTGTAGTGGTGAAGGAAACGTTTCTTGTATTCTGGGTCCAAACCATCAACAAGTTGTGTATCACTCATAGGAGCCAAGGTCAAGACTGATAAAGCCTGGGTTTGCCCACGTGTAAAGAGACCTGATCCATGAACCTTTGGCAGAAAGTCAATCTCTGCGTCCAAAGGACGAATTTCGTCCACACGACGACCATCGGGACGGACCTTGTCTTCGGTAATGAGACGACGCACTTCAGCATGTTCCATCTGTTCAAGAATTTCTGCCACATCACGTAAGATAGTATCTTTATCGTCATCTTCTGCAAAGCGTTCTTGATAAGAAGCGAGAACCTCTTCTTTAACAGCCTGGGTTACTGCTTCACGCGCTAATTTTTCTTCCACCTGAACAGCCTTAGCTAACTGATCATAATAAGCTGTTTCAATTTCAGCCTTCAAATCAGCATCAACTTGGAGCAGTTCAACCTCAGCCTTCTCCTTACCAACAGCCGCAACAATGTAATTTTGGAAATCAACCAACTCTTGAATAGCTTCATGCCCTTTCAAGAGTGCCTGCAACATAATATCCTCTGATAATTCTTGAGCTCCTGATTCCACCATATTAATGGCTTCCTTGGTCCCTGCCACTGTCAAGTCTAAATGCGAAACTTCTTTATCTGCTGCACTTGGGTTGATGATAAAATCTTCCGCTGCATAAGCTACTTGAACCCCAGCAATCGGACCATTAAAAGGAATATCAGAAATAGAAAGTGCTAAAGAACTCCCAAACATAGCTGCCATTGGCGCACTAGCATTTTCATCATAAGAGAGAACAGTGTTAATGACTTGCACTTCGTTACGAAAGCCCTCCGCAAACATGGGACGAATAGGACGGTCAATAAGACGAGCAGTCAAAGTGGCATCAGTTGAAGGGCGTCCCTCACGCTTGTTAAAACCACCTGGGAACTTTCCAGCCGCATACATTTTCTCTTCATAGTTAACTTGTAAAGGAAAGAAATCTGCCGTTGCCATCTTTTTAGACATGACAGCTGTTGATAATACGGTTGTATCTCCATAACGCACGACAACAGCACCGTTAGCCTGCTTGGCTACCTGTCCCACTTCCACAACAAGCGGGCGTCCTGCAAAGGTCATCTCAAAAGTTTGTTTAGCCATGTTTGATCCCTCTTTTTATCCATAACCAGCCCTACAAAAACGAACTGGTCAACTTTATGTCATTCATTTGATATAACTTCCATTTTACCATATTATAGTCAAAAATGGCAGAGCTTCGGCATAAGTTGTCTCCCAAGCTTTTCTCGGCTCCAGATATTTAGGTGGTTTTGTGATATAATAAACACTCATAAGAGACAGAGGAATGAGTATGAAAAAATTACAACACATCATTATGGTTGCCTTAATCCTAATAGGCTTAGTAACACCTGCCCTAGCACAAGAGCAGACTGATGACTTCAATGTTGCTGCTAAACATGCGATTGCTATCGAATCAACTACAGGGAAAGTCCTCTATGAAAAGGACGCTACCACTCCCGATGGTGTTGCTTCAATGACGAAAATCCTAACAGCCTACATGGTCTATAAAGCTATTGATCAAGGTAAAATTACTTGGGATACTGAAGTAGATATCTCAGATTATCCATTCAACTTAACAGTTGATTCAGAAGTTTCAAACGTCCCACTAGACTCTCGAAAATATACTGTCAAACAACTCTTAGATGCCACCCTCATCAGTAGTGCTAACAGCGCAGCAATTGCTCTAGCTGAAAAGATCTCAGGAACAGAGAGTGCTTTTGTAGATACTATGAAGGCCCAATTAAAGAAATGGGGAATTACTGATGCAAAACTGTACAATGCCTCAGGGCTCAATAATAAGTATCTAGGAGATAACCGTTATCCTGGCTCTAAACCAGATGACGAAAATACCATGAGTGCTCTGGATGTTGCGATTATCGCAGACCACCTCATCAAGGACTATCCCCAAGTACTTGACATCACCAAGCAAGGCGAAGTTGATTTTGAAGGTGACAACAAATTAACCACTCATAACTATATGTTGGAAGGTCAAGACAACTACCGTGAAGGGGTTGATGGACTTAAGACCGGAACAACCGAACTCGCAGGAGCATCCTTTGTTGCTCACTCTAATGAAAATGGCATGAGCTTGATTACAGTGGTTATGAACGCTGACAATGGTGGGGAGGATGAAGCCGCCCGTTTCACAGCTACCAATGACCTCTTAGATTATGTAGTCCAACACTGGAAGATAAATAAACTCAACACTAAGGGACAAATCGTCAAGAAAAATGATATCAAGGTAGCCGATGGAGTCAGTAAGACCGTCTCTGCTAAACTTGAAACAGACCTTACTGTTGTCCAAAAGATAAATAGCCAAAATGACACTGTTAACATCAAAGCAAAAACGGTAACGGCACCTATCAAAAAAGGAGATACCATTGGAACAGCAACCTATGATGATAAAGACCTCGTAGGAACAGGATATATCTCTGATCCACCTCAAGTTGCTGTAACAGCCAACCAGTCCATTAAGAAAAGCTTCTTCTTAAAAGTTTGGTGGAATCATATCGTTAATTTCTTTACCGGAAACAAGTAGGCACTGAACTCCCTTTTGATATCAAAAGGGAGTTTTTTTGCCTTATGAATTAATGATGAAATCATAAAACCTTCTTCTCAACACCTTAAGTTCCTCTCAAAATGTGGTATAATGAATATCCAAAATACACGAAGGAACAAGCCATGAAGAAACTAATTACGCTTATTATGACCTTCTTACTCTGTCTGGGAAGCGTAGCTCCTGCTTTTGCAGCAGAGAAGAAAAAAGGATTTGACGCCGCAGCCAAGCATGCTATCGCTGTAGAAGCAACTACCGGTAAGATTTTATACGAAAAAGATGCCACTACTTCTACAGGAATTGGTTCTATCACCAAACTCCTAACAGCCTATATGGTTTATCAGGCGGTAGACAAGGGAGATCTTAAATGGAACACAAAGGTTAATATTTCCGACTATCCCTTTGAATTGACTGTTAGTGCTGGAGTTTCCAACATCCCATTAGATGCCAGAAAATACACCGTCAAACAACTACTTGACGCAACTCTTATTTCCAGTGCCAATAGTGCATCCATTGCCCTAGCTGAGGAAATCGGAGGAACAGAAAGTAAATTTGTCGACAAAATGAAAGCCCAACTTAAAAAATGGGGAATCACTGATGCTAAAATTGTCAACGCCTCTGGTCTCAATAATTCCTATTTGGGTGATAATATCTATCCAGGTTCTAAATCTGACGAAGAAAACACCATGAGTGCCAAGGATGTTGCTATCATTGCACAACATGTGATTAAAGAATATCCTGAAATTCTCGACATCACTAAAAAAACAGAAGCCAAATTTGATGGTGTTAATAAACTCAAAACCTTTAACTATATGCTTAAGGGGCAACCTAGTTACCGCAAGGGTGTTGATGGCCTCAAAACAGGTACCACTGATTTGGCCGGAGCTGCCTTCGTAGCCCATTCAAATGAAAGTGGTATGAGTATTATCACAGTCATCATAAATGCTGAACATACCGATACGGATGACTACGCCCGTTTTACCGCAACCAATGACCTGCTTAACTATGTGGTCTATCATTGGGAAAGTAAGACCGTTGCCAAGAAAGGGCAAGGCATAGATAAGAGTCAAGCAAATGTCCTTGATGGTAAGTCTAAACAGGTCTCTGCTGTAGCCAAGTCTGACTTTAATATCATCCAAAAAATAGATGACGACAACACTAAACATATTAAAGTCTCCACCAACCAGATTCAAGCCCCTGTCAAATCAGGAGACAAGTTGGGAACAGCTACCTTTGAAGATAATACCCTTGTAGGAGAGGGCTACCTACCGGATCAGAGCATGCCTAGCATGGAACTTGTTGCTGGTAAAGAAGTTAAGAAAAGCTTCTTCCTTAAGGTCTGGTGGAATCACTTTGTCACCTTTGTCAACGAGAAACTTTGACCGTTACAGTCGAGCTTGGCTCGGCTTTTTCTTTTACACCCGCTTTACTGAAGCCTTTACACTCGCTTGACTCCTATTGACACAAAAAGACAGATTACAAGCGCAATCTGTCTTTGTTGTTTAGCCTTTACACTACTGTAAAGGTCAATTTATCTTTAGAGCAGCCAATCTTAAGGGTCTGTCCACTCACTACTTGGCCACCTAGTAAGAGCTCAGACAACTTATCCTCCACTTGAGTTTGAATCACACGACGCAACGGACGAGCACCCATCTCAACATCATAGCCATCTTGAGCTAAATACTTGAGGGCAGCTGGTTGGAATTTCAATTCAATCCCTTTTTCAGCCAAAGCTGATACCAACGGTTTTACCATAATCTTGACAATTTCACGAAGCTGTTCTTCCTCTAGACTATGGAAGACAACCTTCTCATCGATACGGTTGAGAAATTCTGGACGGTAGGCCTTCTTAAGTTCTTCCATGATACGTGCCTGCATGGCTTGATGGTTATGAGAAATGTCTCGAGCACCAAAACCAACAGTTTTGTCATCACGAAGAGCCGTCGCTCCCAAGTTTGAAGTCATGATGATAATGGTATTTGAAAAATCAACTTTACGTCCACGGCTATCTGTCAGAACACCATCATCCAAAACCTGTAAGAGAATATTGAAAATATCAGGATGAGCTTTTTCGACCTCGTCAAAGAGTAGGACTGAGTAAGGCTTATTGCGAACTTTCTCTGTTAATTCACCACCCTCATCATATCCGACATAACCTGGAGGGGCACCATTCAGACGACTAGCCGCAAATTTTTCCATGTATTCTGACATGTCAAAGCGAAGCAAAGCTGACTCATCATCAAAGAGGACTTCTGCCAAAGTCTTAGCCAATTCCGTCTTACCAACACCAGTAGGTCCAAGGAACATGAAGGAACCAATCGGACGTTTTCCAGTACGAATACCTGACTGGTTACGACGAATAGCACGACTAATCGCTGAAACTGCTTCGTCTTGACCAATAACACGTTTGTGAAGCTCAGCTTCAAGATTCAGGTAACGTTTGCTATCTGCCTGAGTCATCTTCTCAACAGGAATACCTGATAGGCGACTAAGGGTTTGCATAATCTGGTCCGTATCCACCAAAGCTGGTTTTGGTAATTTTGCCTTTTGACTAGCCTTATATTGTTTAATAGCAGCTTTCATATCACCAGCTAAAAGTGCTTCATCCAAAGGCGTTATCTCACGTTTGGCTTCTTTTTTGATACGACCTTGAACAGTTGCACTCGCTTCATCTAGAAGGTCAATAGCCGAATCAGGTAAGTTTTTACTCGTCAAATAACGGTGTGCTGCCTTGACAGCTGTCTCAACGGCTTCATCAGTGATAGTCACACGATGGTAGACTTCATATGACGAACGCAAGCCCTTCAAAATATCAATAGCTTCAGATACGCTTGGTTCTTCAATTGTAATCTTAGCAAAACGACGAGAAAGGGCTGCATCTTTCTCAATATGCTTTTGGTACTCAGCTTGTGTGGTTGCTCCAACCATGTGAAGTGTTCCACGTGCTAGAGCAGGTTTCAAAATATTTGCCGCATCCAAGGTGCTATCAATACCAGAACCAGAGCCAATAATCGTATGCAATTCGTCAATAAAGAGAATGATTTTTCCATCAGCTTCAATCTCATCAATGATTTGATTCATACGCTCTTCGAAATCACCACGAAAACGAGTCCCTGCAACCACACTCATCATATCAAGTTCTAAGATACGCATATCAGCTAATTCGAAAGGTACGTCACCCGAAGCAATACGCTGTGCCAAACCAAGGGCAAGGGCCGTCTTACCAACACCTGCTTCACCTACAAGAACAGGATTATTCTTCGTTTTACGACTCAAGACCTGAATCATGCGTGAAATTTCTTCGTCACGCCCAATGACTGGATCAAGGGCTCCCGATTCTGCTACTGCAGTCAGATCTTTTGTATAATCTGACAGTTCCCCAGTAGAAGATTGAGGAGGCTGCATCATATTAGCAAAATTTCCAGATGCTTTTGCTTTTTTAGGCTTACGCTGGTCATGAATCGCCTTCAAATCTTGCTTACTAAGACCTGCATAACGCTCCAAAGAACGTCGCAAATCAATAATACGAGGCTTGTCACTGTCATCCTTATATTGAAAACCAGCAACTTCAAGGAGACGGCAAACCATCAAATCCTTATGGAGCAAAAAAGCCATCAAAACATGTTCAGAACCCACCTCAACGGCACCAGTCACCTTAGCAATTCCCTCTGCCTCTTGCAGCATAGCCTCTAAAGCATGTGACTGTGCACGTAAATCAATAATATCTGATTTGGACAACTCTGTTGGACTCTTCTCCAAAGCCAAGACAGCAGCCGTCTCAATTTCTTCCGCACGAATACGGTCTTCAAAATCAGTAAATGTTAGGTAGGCTACAGTTCCTGGAACTTCAAGCATAGCTAGAAGCACATGCCAAGTCTCCAGAAAAGGACTACCAAAGCGCTCTGCTTCAAGCTGAGCACGATGGAAAATGGCTTGCATTTTTCTTGAATATGTCGTCATCTAATTTCCTTTTCTATCCAATCTAAGTAAAAGCGAGCGTAAGATACGCGAACGAATTGTAGCAGCATCCTCACCGAGAATATCATCACTAGCAGTTGCTAAAATCAAATTCCCCTCACGTTCTGTGATAATTTTTTCATCAAATAGCAACTGAATCAAATCCGTAAAAACCTGTTCGCTGAGCTGATCTGCTAAGTTTTGAAGTAGAGCATTGATTCTGTGATGTTTATCAGAAAATCTGACCTTGACGATACGAATATAACCGCCACCACCACGCTTACTCTCAACAATATAACCACGACTCTCTGTAAAACGTGTCTTAATAACATAGTTAATCTGACTCGGTACAACTTGAAAAGTATCTGCTAAATTCGAACGTTGAATCTCAGCAATCCCAGACTGGCCCAGCAATTCTTTAATATATTCTTCTATACTGTCTGATGTATTTCTTGCCATCTTAATTCCTCCAGTCTAATTTGACTATAACTGACTATTATTATACCAAAAATGTCAGCACATGGGAAACTATAGTCTCAAAAAGCTTTTTAAAGTTGTCATTAGAGGTCATATAAGATACAATAAATAAGACAAAATGAAAAGGCAACCTAGGTATTCTGCTGAAACAACTTGAACAATCGAAGAGCTAATCCTCATCAGAACAAGAGCCTTTCACTTTATACTATGGTAATATTCCTCTTACCACTATCGAGAAATACTCACTTCACCTGGGACTTCTCACTAATTTTATTTTCCTATGAAAGGTTATTCATGAAATACATCATTGCATTTTTAATCTCTATGATTCCCCTTGTTGAGCTCCGTGGAGCCGTACCTGTCGCTATTGCCTCAGGTATTCCTTGGTGGCAAGCCCTCATTCTTTGTGTTATCGGGAATATGCTTCCAGTTCCAATTATTTTCTTCTTCGCCCGCAGTGTTCTCGAGTGGGGTGCTGACAAACCTCTTATTGGTGGCTTCTTTACCTGGTGTCTTAAAAAAGGCCACAGTGGGGGGCAAAAGCTTGAAAAAGCCGCTGGAGACAAAGGTATCTTCTGGGCCCTCTTACTCTTTGTGGGTATCCCACTTCCAGGAACAGGAGCTTGGACAGGTACACTGGCAGCATCCATCCTAGATTGGGACTTTAAACGCAGCGTTTTAGCTGTTATGCTTGGAGTTATCCTTGCAGGTATTATCATGGGGACGCTTTCTCTTCTCCTTGGTGTCAATACCTTCGCTCATTAATATTTTTTACGTCTAGGGAATACTCAGACGTTTTCTATTTACGACAAAAAAGAAGCTACGATTACGTAACTTCTTTTCTTTTTATCTAGCAACTAGAATTAGTTGTTAAGAGCTGCTGCCATTGTAGCTGCAACTTCTGA
>OKWQ01000365.1_pt1 | contig 15992 bp, 11 predicted proteins | sample 1607071 | NCBI WGS metagenome assembly OKWQ01 (sample SAMN07501039, study PRJEB24779) | human gut metagenome
ACATTCTTAACAACAGAAGCAGCTGTTGTTGAAATTCCTCAAAAAGAAGCTCCAATGCCAGGAGCACCAGGAATGGGAATGGATGGAATGTATTAATAAATAAAAATTTAGGAACTTAGAGATTCTAAGTTCCTTTTTAATAGTTAAGAAAATTTTTATTACATTAATATTTAAAAAGTATATTAATATAAAAATATAATTATTAATTGAATAAAAGTTTAAGATATAAAAAATATTAAAAATACAAAGGCTTATATTGATTTTAAGTACATTACAATATTATAATTTATAAAGTATAATAAATTATAGAAAGAACAAAGATAAAGCTTTGGAGGTACAGTATGAGCAGTAATATCAATAGAAGGAAAAAAAGTAAATTTACAATATTTGATTTAATTGCAGTAGCAGCAATAATAGGAGTATTAGTAATTATATTAGTACCTAGTTTCAAAAAATATTCTATTGATTCAAAGAAAGTAGAAGTAAAGTCTATTATAAGGGAATTTATTTTAGCAGTAGAAACCGCTGAAATAAGTGATAAAATTGAATTTGCTAATACTGATTCTATAAAATCTATGGAAGCTGGTAGTAGAGAAAAAATATATTCAATAAATAAGTATATAAAGGATTTAGAAGGTTTAAACAAAATAAAAGAGCTGACTATAGAAGAAGCAAATCAAATTATAAGTAATGAATTGGATTTTGAAGTTAATAAAGAAGGAGAATTTTTAAGAGTAGTTAAATAAAATCAGAGTAAAATTATATAGAATATAGAAATATCGGATATTAAAGCTTAATATTGTGCTTTTATCCGATTTTTTTGTTGTATAATTTGAAATTGATATGTTATATCTGATTATAAAATACAATTAATGGATAATATTTTAATGAAATAAATATTAAGGAATTTACTATAGTGTTGAAATAATTAAAGAAAATATCTAATAAAATATGTTTTATTTCATAAGATTTTAATTAAAACACTTATACTTAAAAAGCATAGAGGAAAATGTTCATACTATGTAGAATTAATACCTTAGTTTATAACTTTAAGGAGGTTATTATGGAAATTTTAATATTAATAATAGGTTTGTGTATAGGAAGCTTTTTAAATGTATGTATCTATAGGATACCTAGAGAAGAATCTATTGCTTTTCCACCATCACATTGTACAAGTTGTGGATATGAGCTTAAAGCAGTAGATCTTATTCCTATAATAAGTTATTTATTTTTAAAAGGAAAATGCAGAAAGTGTGGGGAAAAGATATCTATAAAATATCCTTTGGTTGAATTGCTAAATGGAGTGCTATATTTATTAATATTTTTAAAATTTGGATTAAGCTTAAGTTTTGTATTTTATAGTCTTTTAACATCTTTATTAATTGTTATTTCTTATATAGATTTAGACTCTAAATATATATATTCATCCACTACTATTTTAGGAGTAGTACTTGCTGCTATTTATATAGTTGTAGGATTATATACTAAAGATATAAGCATTAGTAATAATGTTTTAGGAGGAGCTATTGGATATGGAATTATATATTTAATAGTGGTAATTACAAAAGGAATGGGACAAGGGGATGCAGAGGTTGCAGGAGTTTGCGGTTTATTTATAGGAATTAAGGGGATTTTAGTTTGCTTATTTATATCTGTTGTTTTGGGAGGATTAGTAGCAGCAATAATATTGATATTTAAATTAAAGGAAAAGAAATCAGAAATTGCTTTTAGTCCATACATATCTATTGGTTCAATTGTGTATATTTTATTAGGAAAGGAAATATTGTCACTATATCTAAATTTTTTTATATAAAATGTGAGTTTAATTTAAATTTATATTATGATTGAAAAAGCGATATGGCTATATTAATATTAAAATAAGCAAACTAAATGGTCAAAAAAGGAAATTTTTTAACAATTAGAATTAAATTAAACATAGGAGGAGAGAGTATGGCTATAGTTCAAAAGAAAAGGCTTGGAGACATCTTGGTAATGGCAGAAAAAATAACTCCTTTTCAGCTTCAAAACGCATTAAAAACACAAAAGCTTTTAGGTAAAAAGTTAGGCGAAGTTCTAATTGAAAGTGGAATTGTTTCAGAAGAAGATATTATAGATGCTATAGAAACTCAAACTGGAATAAAGAAAATTGATTTGAATAATGTTAATTTTGATAAAAAGGCCATTAAGATAGTACCTCAAAATCTTTGCAATAAATATAACTTAATAGCATTTGGATTTGAAGAAGAAAAAATAATGGTTGCACTAGCAGATCCATTAAATATATTTGCAATAGATGATATTTCTATATCAACAGGTTTAAGCGTTAAGACATTTATTGCACCTAAAAAAGATATTCATAAATTTGTTCAAATAAATTATAGTACTGAAGAAGTTAACAAGGCAGCAGAAGAACTGTTAAAGGAAACTTTAGAGTCAAAAAGTATATCGTTAGATGTTGAAGAAATTGATGATGTAAAAAATGCTCCAGTTGTGAAAATGATAGAGCATTTATTTAGAAATTCAATTGAAATGAGGGCATCAGATATACATATAGAACCATATGAAAAGGAAATAAGAATAAGATATAGAATTGATGGTGAGCTTACAACTATAAATACTCTTGGAATAGAAAGCTTAGCACCATTAATAACTAGAATAAAAATACTTGCAAATTTAAATATAGCTGAAAAAAGGATACCTCAAGATGGAAGAATAATAACTAAGGTTGGAAAGACAGATGTAGATCTTAGAGTGTCCATTTTACCAACTGTAAATGGTGAAAAAGTAGTAATAAGAATTTTAAATAGGGATAATTATAGGTTAGGTAAAGAGAGGCTTGGTTTAAGTAAAGATAATCTTAAGAAACTAGATAATATAGTATCTAGCCCTCATGGAATAGTACTTGTTACTGGACCAACAGGAAGCGGAAAATCCACAACTCTTTATACAATTTTAAGTGAACTTAACTCTAACAATGTAAATATAGTTACAATAGAAGACCCTGTTGAATATACACTAAATGGTATTAATCAAGTTAATGTAAATACTAAGGCGGGATTAACATTTGCTAGTGGGCTTAGAAGTATTTTAAGACAAGATCCAGATATAGTTATGATAGGAGAAATCAGAGATGAAGAAACTGCACAAATAGCAATAAAAGCAGCAATAACAGGACATTTAGTTTTAAGTACACTTCATACTAATGATGCTCCATCATCAATGACTAGATTAGTTGATATGGGAGTTGAACCTTACTTAGTTGCAACTTCAATTTCTGGAATAATTGCTCAAAGATTAGTAAAAAAAATATGTAACAATTGTAAAGAAGAATATATAGCTTCAGACTATGAAAAACATGCATTTAATATAAGAAATAATGATACCCTAAAATTATATAGGGGTAAGGGATGTGGCCATTGTAATAATACTGGGTATAATGGTCGAATAGGTGTATATGAAATAATGGAAATAACAAGAGAACATAGGGATGCAATAAATAGAACTAGGGATGCAAATATCTTAAAGGATATATCCATAAAACATGGAATGACAACGCTTGCGGATGAATGTAAAAAGCTAGTTTTAGATGGAATAACTACTATAGAAGAACTTGCAACTATAACTTTATTAAGAGATATATAAGGGGTGATGAGGAGTTATGAAAAAATTTAAATATAGAGCTATGAAAAGTGATGGAACTAAGATAGAAGGAAAATTTGAAGGTAGTTCTAGAGATGATGTAATAAATATGATAACTTCAAGTGGATATTATCCCTTAATAATAGAAGAAATAATTGAAAGTAAACAAATTGAGTTTAAATTTTTTGAAAGAGTAACCACAAAGGATTTAGCAATTTTCTGTAGACAATTTTACACAATGCTAGATGCTGGGGTTACAATAACTACTTGTTTAAATATCTTGTCTAATGAAATTCCCAATAAAAAGTTAAGAGAACTTCTATCTATAATAGAAGATGATGTTAAAAAAGGAGAACTTTTATCAGAATCAATGGCAAAACATAAAAAGTATTTTCCACAGCTTTTGATAAGTATGGTAGAGTCTGGCGAAGTTAGTGGAAATATTGATGAAATGATGCTTAGAATGTCTGTCCATTTTGAAAAGGAAAACAAGATTAATAATAAGGTTAAATCAGCCATGACATATCCAAGTATCTTAAGTATAGTTGCTGTAGTAGCGGTTGTTTTTATAATGACATTTGTAATGCCAACATTTATAGAAATGTTTGAAGGCGAGGGTATAGATCTTCCTTTAATAACAAAAGTCATGCTTGGGACAAGTAAATTTTTAAGTAATAATTTAATTCTTATATTAATAGCTATAGCAATTATAGTTATATTATTTAATATTTATAAAAAAAGTACAAATGGAATAGTGAATATAAGTAAGTTAAAGTTAAAACTTCCCATAATAGGGGCTTTAAATAAAAAGATAATTGTTTCAAGGTTTACAAGAACATTATCTACTTTACTAGCATCTGGAGTGTCTTTAGTACATGCCTTGCCAACAGTTGCAGGAGTATTAGAAAACAAAGTAGCAGAAGATGCAATTTTAAAAATAAGAGAAAGAGTAGTAAGAGGAGATGGCTTAAGTGGACCAATAAGAGAAAATAATATTTTCCCTAAAATGTTATCTTCAATGATAAAAATAGGAGAAGAGTCAGGTGCACTAGATGATATCCTAAACAAAACAGCAGATTTTTATGATGATGAAGTTGAACAAGCTATCCAAACTGCAACCTCAATGATAGAACCATTATTGATAGTTATTATGGGAGTAGTTATTGGAGGAATAGTAATTTCAATAATGCTACCTATGTTTGATATGTACACTCAAATGTAATAAATTGCGAAGCGATTTATTAGTGAAAAGTTAATAGTTAAAAGTGAAAAAGTTGAGGAGATAATTCACATAAGGTGAATTATAAAAAATTAAAAATCTCCTAAGGATTTTTTACCTTCACTCTTTCCCTTTTTCACTCTTCACTATTTTGCTTGCAAAATACAAATCAGATTTAAATTGAAAGATTTAATATAAATTAAAAATCAAGGAGGAATTTAAATGGTTAAAAATTTAAAAAACAAGAAAAAAAAGAAAGGGTTTACACTTATTGAACTTATTATCGTTATAGCAATTATAGCTATATTAGCAGCAATAGCTATTCCTAAGTTTGGGGATGTTAGAAAAAATGCTAATATAAGTGCTGATATAGCTAATGCTAAACAAATACAAGGTGCTGTTTCAATAGTAATAGCAAATGGTGATGCTGCTTTACCAAGCTCAGAATTAGTATTTGTTTTTGATGGAAATGATAAAGATGGAGGCACTTTAGAAACTAAAGTAAAAGAACAATTACAAGACTCTATTCCTAAGATTAAAGCTGCAACAAATAAGGGTGGTAATTTTACAGTAGTAGTTAGTACTGATGGTAAAGCAACCATTAAAACAGCAAGTGATGGAACGACAATTTATCCAAATGGAACAGGAGATTATGAAGAAAAGTAGAAATTAATCTAAAGCAAAATGCAGATAAACTCTGCATTTTGCCAATCCAAAGATTTTCAGCTCATCTAAAATTAACCTTAATTATTTATTATCTACTTTAAATAATACGTAATTTATGAAATAACTCAGAGAAGATGAATTATGAAAATTACTAAATTCCAAAGGAATTTATTCCTTAATTCTTTCATTTCAATTTTGCCTTAGCAAAAGAGAAACTTCAATCTTTCATTGTAATTATTCATTGTCAATTATCAATTGTTCACGGAGGTGATTTAATGCCAAGTAAAAAGTTCGACTTATCCAAATTAAAAGAAATAAGTAGTATGGATATAAAAGACATAGGAAAGATTTTCAAGAAGGAAAAGTCTGAGAATTTGAATTCTTCTTATGAAGGAAATAAAACTGAAAAGAAAAGTAAGTCTAAAGAAAGATCAAAGGCTGTTTTATCAATAGATTTAGGAACTAATTCTATAAAGTTAGTGGAAGGTAAGTTTCAAAAGAATAGGCTTAGTTTAAATAAAGTGATACAAATACCAACACCAGAAGGATGTATTGCAGATGGAAAAGTAATGAATCTTCAAGGTGTTATAGATGTTTTAGATTTTATAATAAATGAAAATGGCATAAAGGCTAAGGATGTAATTTTCACAACTAATTCATCGTCAATAATAAACAGAGATATATTAATTCCTTTAGTTCAAGAAGAGGAAATGGAAACTGTAATTAGATATGAAATACAACAATATTTACCTATAAATTTAGATGATTATATAATTCAATTTATAGTTTTAGATGAAATTGTTGATGATGTAGGAGCAAAGCTAAAAATAAATGTAACATCATTTCCAGAGAGAATGGCTTTTGCATATTACAGTGTAGTAAATTCATTAGAGTTAAATCCATATGCATTGGATGTTACTTATAATTCAGTAAATAAGATAGCTAATTATGCTGAGTATGCATCAAATAATGGACAAGTTATGGGAGGTACTGTTGCTTTTGTTGATATGGGAGCAACCTCTATTAATGTGGCAATATTTAAAAATGGTAAATTAGATTTTACAAGAATGATAAAGTCTGGTGGGGATAATATAGATTATGCCTTAAGCCAAAGCTTGAATATGTCAATAAAATCAACAGAATCTATAAAGATAAATGAAGGAAATCTTTTGAATGATGATGATAAGGATATTTCAAATGTAACTATAAAAAAAGCTGTTGATGAAATATTAGAGGATCTAGAAAGAATACTTCAATTTTATAGTAACAAATCTAACACAAGCATAGATAAAATTTATATTTATGGAGGTTTATCAAATTTAAACAATATCAATTTATATATGAAAAATAAGCTAGCCATTGAAGTGGTTAAAGTAGATAAAATAGGAAATATAGATATAACATCCAAAGATTTAATAAACGAAAATTTTGGGCAGTACTTAAATGCCATAGGCGCAATTATAAGATTTTAAGGAGGACATTATATGATAAGAGATATGAACTTTTTTGCACCTTATCAAGGTCAGAAAAAAGAACAAAAAAATAAGAATATTTATGTTTACTCCTTAGCAGGTTTTCTATCTGTAGTTATAGTTGGAAGCTTAGCTTGGAATAGTACAAATATAATTTTATTAAATAGAAAGATAAAAAATTATAATGAAAAGTTAGAGCAAGAAGATATAAAAGAAAAAATAGCTAAATGGGATGATATAAGCAGAAAAGATGACATCTTAGATAGATATAATAATGAACTTAGTAAAATAGTAGGTTCATTAAAAACTAGAGAAGTTGTAACAACAGAATTATTAGATAAATTGAGTTCAACATTACCAACAGAGGTTACATTTAATAGTATAAATATAACTAATACAGAAATTTCTATTCAAGCGGTTTCAACAAGTAGAGTTGCAATAGGTGAAATAGAGCATAACTTAAAGAAACTAGATAATATACAAGATGTGTATATTGGTGGAATATCAGGGGATGAAATTTATACCTTTGATATAAAATGTGTATTAAAGGATGTTGAGTAAAATGAATATAAGTAAGAGAGAAAAGTATTTAATAGGAATTTTATTAACTGTATTAATATGTTTTGTTTATTATCAATTTATCTATACTAAGCAAGTTGGAAAACTAGCTACTAAAAGAGCTGAAAAAAATCAAGTTGAGCAAAGATATAATGATGTCATGGATAATATATCAAAACTTGATTCTAAGGAAGAAAATTTAAAAATATTAAAATCAACAGTTCTTGATAAATCTAAAAGCTTATACCCAACAATAATGCAAGAAAAAATAATAATTGAATTAGATAAATTATTGAATGATAGTGGTCTTAAGGGAAATATTGCTTTTAGTCCTGTGGAGGTAGCCTCTGTAGAAAAGATGGTATCACCAGAAATTCAAAAGGCAGAAAGTTCATTAAAAGCCATAGCAGATGAGTACTCAGGAGATGCAACAAAAGATGAAACTAGTAATATAGAATCTAATAATGAAAATAATAATACATCTACTGAAGGTAATGAGGGACAAGTACCTCAAGATTCTCAAGAAGTATCACCTGAACAAAATGGTGCAACATCAGAACAACTTAAAGTTGCAATTAATTTTTCAGGAAGCTATGAATCTTTAAAAAAGTTCATTTCCTCAGTACAAAACTATGAAAGAAAGATAGTAATTACTAATATAACGATATCATCAAAATCACAAGAAGAACTAACTGGAGTTATGAATCTAGAATTCCATGCAGTGCCTAAATTATCAGATGAAGATATGGAATATTTAATCTGGACATTAAATAATGTATATGGAAAAGAAATATTATTTAGTAGCGGAGCAGCAAGTGGAGCTTATGCATCTACCATAGAAGAACAAAATAATAAAGAAGATATTAATGATTTTGTAATGATGTTAAGGTCATCTTTATCTGAATTACCTACAGTAACTATTGGTAGGGCTAAGGATGAATCAAGGGAAAGTTATATTTATTCAGATAACGATAAGGTTGAAGAAGTAGAAATATCCTTTGATGAAGCAAATGGAAAAACTTATTATAAATACAAAACAGCTGGTTCTTATTATCCTAAAGATAATTCCTCAGAGGGGAAAGAGTTTACCTCAAAATCAGATGATATAGTACTTGAAATAATAAGTGAAAAAAGAGGTGGAAGCTCAGATAATTCAGGAATAAAGCTAAAGGTTGTTAACAATACATCTAAGAATATTGAGATAATAATTAAAGATGATGATACTACAAATCCTAGAGTTTCAGTAACAAGTGAAGGCAATACTGTAAATGTTACTAAGAAGTAGGTGTTAATATGAAAAATAATAAAGTAAAAGCAAAGAAAGGGATGACATTAATTGAGGTAATAATTAGTGTTGCCCTTTTAGCAATATTAATAGTACCTTTATCAGGTTTAGTAATGTCTAGCTTGAAAAATAATATAAGTGCAGAGTACAGACAAAAAGCAAGTTATATTGGACAAAAGGTTTTAGAAGAGCTAAAGGCTTACGATAAAATAACTTTAAAGAATGATGCTGGAAAAAAATATTTTGAACTTTTAGATGGGGATGAAATAATTCAGGATTTAAAAGAGGATTCAACTGGGAATACCTTTAAAGGAAGCTTTGATAGAACTATATATGGAGGTGCTTCTGAGTCAGCAGGAAAAGATGACAATCTTTATAATGTTGAAGTTAAGCTAGAAAAGGATTTGAATTTTCAATATGAAAATGTAAATAACCTAGATAAAAATAATAATGCAGCTTTTATACTTAATTTTCTTAGAGATAGTAGTAACAATAATATAATTAAAATAAAAGATAACTCTGATAATAGTTATGCTATTTCAAATGAATTAATAATGGAATTAGATAAGAACTCAAATAACCTAATTGTATATAAAAAAAATGAATCTACACCTTTAGTAACTGTTAATAAAACGAATGTAGATAATAATACTATTGTTTTATATATTAAGGAAGGCTTTTCTCAAAATATAAACATAGAATTCAAAAATAACACAGAAGAAACAGTAGAAATTCATTTAATAAGTGGTGATAATAATTATTCTAAGTTTAAGATATACTCAAGCATTGGAGATGTTATTTTATATGAAGAAAAGCAAATAGAAGAAAATCCAGTAGCAGATATGTATAACTATAAAGTTAAAGTCAAAGATAGGGAAAATAATATTTTATTTGAAGGATCTTCAAGTAAAAATGTGAATATAGAATAGTCTTATGGAGGTGAATTATAGGTGAAGATTAGAAAAAAAAAGAAAGGATCTACCTTTGTAATAGTAGTTGTAGTAATGGCAATTATCTTTACAACTGGGACAACAATATTAGCAGTTACAGCAAATGATTATAAGATGAGAATTAATCAAAGTAAAAAGCTTCAAAACCTTTATGAAGCAGATTCAGGATTAGATGTAGTTGAAAATATAATAATAAAAACCTCACAAGAAGCCATAAAATATGCAGATAAAGAAGTTAAAAAGAAATTTACTGAACTAGATGATAAAGATAGAAGTAAAGATAAAATAAATGAAATATTTAAAGATAAGTTTTATGAGTTCTTAACGGTAAGAAATAAAGAAATTCTAAATGAAAAGGAAGTAGAGATTTTAGAATACTTAATTTTAGAAAAGAAATATATAAAATCAATACTCGAAAGTGGAAAGTTGGAATATGATTCAGCTATAAGTAATATAGAAAATAGATTTATAATTGAAATACCAGAAGGCGGGTATGTTAAAAATATAAATAATGGGAAAGTAAGTAATATAACTATAGAAGTTAAATCAAACTTTGAAAGTACTGAAGGGCAATTAAAAAATAAAAAAACAGTTTCTACTAAGTATTCCATAACAGCTCCAGACTATAATTCGGAAATAACTTCAATAAATATTTATCCAGTTTTTGATGGAAAAGCAATAACAGCAGATGGAAATATGAATGTTGAAAGTTTAGGAAATAAAAGTATTGTAAATATAAGTGGGGATATATGGGTACAAGGAAATAATAATTTAGGAAATAGTCCAGAATATACTTTTGATAAATATATAGGTGGGATAAAACTAGATAATACAAGTTTTAATATTAATGGAAATATATATACCGCAAACACATTTCATTTAAATAACTTAGTAAATGAATCATCAGTAAATGGGGACATATATGCAAAAAATATTTATGTAGGAAAATCCATAAATTCAAATGTTTCTAAATTAAATAATATATCTTTTGAGAAAAATGTTGTTGTAAATAATGATTTAGCTTTAAATGCTACAAATAGTAGTATAGTAATTAAAAATAACTTTTATGGAATTAATGAAAAGACAACAGAGGTTTCAACAGCTAATAAAGCTTTAAGTTCAAGTAGTATTATTGTAAATGACACAAGTAATACTTCTACAATAACAGTAAATAAGGATTCTTATATTATGGGAGTTGCTTATTTAAATGCAACAGATGAAAGCGGAAATAAATATCAAACAGGAGAATCAGTAGCAGTAAAGGGAAATTACTTAGCTTATACTGATGTGGATGATGTTTTAAATGGAGCAACAAATGTTACTTTAAAATATTATTCACCACTACAATTATTAGAAAGTAAAAATGGACAATCTAATGCAACTATGAAAGCTGAGTATTTCTCAGAGTATTATTCTAGAGGTAATAATTCTTATAGATTTAATGATGGAGGAGTAAGTCTTAAAGGAAGTGTTAAATCTGTTGGGACAAGTATTAAAGACAATAATGGAAACATATTAAAAGCAAATATAATTCCTAAAGATTTAAATTTAGTAAATGAACAAAGAAATGAATTTGCAAGAAATGTATTTGCTATGGGGGATGCTACGGGTCTTGGGGATGATTTATATGATGGACAAGAAGTTAAACGTCAAGTTAGTAACCAAGTCAATTTTAATGAAATTAGAAAAGTACAAGGAAGTTCATTTGATACAACTGAGGGAATGGTTATTTTAAAAGGAAATGAAAATGAGAATATTGAAATAGAAAATGGAAAAATTAAAGGAACAGATATAGAGTTGAGTAAAGGTCTAATTATAGCTAATGGGGATATAACTATAGACGGTAACTTTAGTTTTACAGGAAATATAATAACTACAGGAAATATAATTCTGAAAGGTGAAGGAGAAAAAAATATAACTTATGATCCACAAGTTGTAAGAAGTATTTTAGCTTTAAATCATGATTTATTAAAAGATATATTTGTTAAATCACAAGGTGATAGAGAAGAAGTAAAAGTTACTTCAGCTTCAGAGCTTTATAGTGTTGATAAATTCCTTACAAAATCATTATGGAGAATTGTTAAATAGAAGAGGTAGAATTATGAGAAAAAAGGCAAAAGGTTTTACTGTATTGGAGCTTATAATTACATTAAGCTTAACAGTTGTAGTGCTTGGAGTAGTGTACACCTTTTTCTTTAGTAATAGCAAAACATTAGCAAAAACAGAAATCAATTCTGATTTGCAATTAGAATCAGAAGCAATTCAAAAAGAATTATTACTATATGGAACACAAGCAGAAGGAATAAGTAAACTTAATAATGTTACTATTAAAGATACTAATAAATACAATTATGAAGGTTCAATAGATGATAATGGAAAGCTAGAAGTAGAAGAATTAAGGTTTAAAATCGGGGAAGAATACTTTACATTTATATATGATAAGAGAAATAATAAATTAACTTTAAAGAAAGTTAATAAAGATGGGGATGAAGTTACAGACTCTAAATTAAATCTTCCTAAAATATTATCACCTAATGTTACAGAATTTAAAGTTAGACCTTTAGATTATAGAATGAATCCAAAAGGGAATTTTAAAGAAACTACAGGCTTGGAAATCTCGCTAGTTTTAAATAAGAAAAAAGGATACTCAGATGTGACTATACCATTAAGTGTCATAGTTAAGTTTAGGAATAAATAATATGGGGAGGGATAAAATGGTTAGTAAAAGACAGTTTAAGATAATAAGTATTATAACAAGTTTATTTGTTATATCAACTTTAATATCCCTTAAGAGTTTGAATGTAAAAGCAACAGGAGAAATTCCAGATAAGCCGGATTTTGATTTGGAAATTTCAGCATCACCGAATCCTGCTATGGTTGGTGAAGATATAACAGTTAGTGGAAAAATAATACCAAAGCCTTTTGAAACAGCAATACCAGCTAAGGAAATAGTATTAGTTTTAGATATATCTGGAAGTATGGATGAAGAAATAGAAAATCCATGTACTAATAAAAGGGTAAGATATTGTACAAGGCATAGTAGTAGTGATCCAAATCATGAAGAATGGTTTTTATCTTGGCATAGATGGATAAATGATTATTGTGTTGAACATAATACAAGTGGGGAGCATAATATTACTGCAAATAATAAAAAGATAGACGAATTAAAAAGAGCAGCTAATGGTTTTATAGAGAGAATGAAAGATGTTCCTAATCTTAAAATAGGTATAGTAGCGTATTCTAGTATAGCCACAATTAATCCAAATAGCAAAAGTGGAACTAAGAAAGTTAAAAGTTTAGATTCTAATAGTAGCCATGATGTTACAAATTATAATTCACTTGGAGCAAATTTCTTGCAAAGCAATGATTCAAGATTGACGTCAGTAATTAATAACTTAGAAGCCTTAGGTGGAACTAATATTGGTGAAGGTATGAGAAAAGCAGTGTATATGCTTGATAGTGGAGACAAATCTGCAAGTAAAACTATAGTTCTTATGACAGATGGATTACCTACATTTTATTCAGTAACAGGTTCTAATAAAAACAACTATATGACAATAGATAATACTGAGCCCAAAATTGCTGGAATAGGAACAGGTCTAGATACAAAATCTATAAATTATTCAAGAGCTGTAGGCGAAATTATAAAGTCAAGGGGATATAATTCATTTTCAATAGGATACGGTTTAGATACTGATGGAAATGACACCTTATTATCAATACATGAAGCAATGACTGGAGTTAGTATTAAAGGAAAACCAGATTTATATGAAAGTAGCGGATTTTTCCTAACCAGTACTAATGCTATACAAGCTGTATTTAATAGAATAGCAACTCAAATTTTGGATAGTTATCCTATAAATAATATGAATATGAATATAAGTTTTACAGAAGGTTTTACATTAAATGTAGGAGGAAGCACTGTAAAGTTAAGTAATGTGAATTATAAAAAGGCATCAGAAGGAAATGGTAAAGTAAGATATGAAGCTGATCCAGTATCATTTCAATTTGTAGTAAAAGGAAATAGGCCAGGAGATCAACAAATATATAATAAAATGAGTATTAATTTCCCTTGGAAAGAGAGCACTATAACGATAAATCCTAAGAATACTATTCCTATAACAATTAAATCAAATGAATTACCATCTATAAGTGCAAAGCTTATAAGTGAAAGGAATATTAATGTAAATAAAGGAGAAGCATTTAATGTTAGATATCAAATTGAAGCAGCAGATTTTGTATTTAATGATAGTACAAATGCAGTTCCTAATGATATTGTTATAGTTCTAGATGTTTCACAGGAAATGAAGGATTCATTAACAATAGTAAAAAACTCTTTATTTAATAAACTTTTAAATAAGGATGCTTTAAAAATTAGTAAATCTCAATATGGGTTAATAACATTTAGTAATCAAGTTAAACAAGAAATTCCTTTAACAGACAATATTACAAATTTAAATGATAATTATATAAAAAGTTTAGCTACTGATAGTTTAACTCCTAATATTTCTAAAACATTTGATTCTATTACAAAGGTTTTAAATTCAGGAAGAGCTGATGCAAAGAAAAATGTAATATTTATATCTACTGGTCAAGCATCTTATACTGATAGTGAGTTGAGTAAGTTAAGGGATAAGGGATATAATATTGTAAGTTTATCTATGAATAATAAAACAACTGAGGATAGTTTATATAAATTGCATAACTTATTAGCAGGCAATGCAGATGGATATTTTAATGTAGTGAATAATGATTATAATAGTATTGAAAATAGCTTAATGAGCCTAGTTGCAGAGAGAATAGTTTCAACTACTAATTACAGACCATATAAATTTAATCCTATACTAAAAATTAACTTGGGAAATAATTTTACTTCTGTTAGTGGAATAGAAAGTGTAAGTAATGGTATTGCAATCATAAAATTACCGGAAGTTATTTATAATTATGTTTCAAATGGTAGATATTCAGCAAATAGTATTACTCCAATAGAGTTTTCTGTATCACCTAATTTAGATAAAGTTGGAGAATTGAACTTTGGTGAAGCTGATAAAAATGTAATTACTTATAATAAGCTAAAAGGAGGAATTGTAGAATCTTTAATTTCTACTCCTATAGTTACTGTAAAGGAAGAAGTTAAAAATGTTACTCATGGATTATACAATGGAATTATAAGTAATGGAGCTACAGACAAAAAGGAAGTAAGTATCCAAGAGAATAATAACGGTACAAGCTTTGAAATGGCTCAGGGTTCAACAGTAACCTTTGGTTCTAAATGTACAGTAGGTGGAAGTAGCATTGATTTTACATTAAATATAGATAATAAGTTTAATAGCGTAAACACAACTGATATTAAGATATATAAGGTTTCAAAGGATTCTTCAGGAAATAGTATATTAACAGAAATAACAAATGGAAATAGAGCTATAGAGAATCAGGGAGATAATAAATTTAAGGTATCTGTTAATAATATTAAGGAAAGCAGCCAGACATCAGATTCGGAGATATTAGTTATATATCAAGCAAGAGTTAAGGATGGGTTTTCAGAGGCGCAATCATTAACAAATGAAATTAAGTTTAGTAATTTATCAAAGAGTGTTAATATAATAACTCCACAGTCATCTGATAAAAGCCCGAGCTTGCCGGATTTATTTTAAAAATACACAAAAAGCATATATTTTAAAGGGGGTCGCGTTTTAAACTGATACCTATAGACTAGACACTAAAATAAAAGGGTTTATGTCTATAGGTATTTTTTATATAATTAAATAAACAGATGGAGGTTACTGAATGGGTAGATTTTTATTAACGAGAGAAGATATTGAAAAATTAGAAAAGAATAAATATGTAGCTAAAGCAAGTGAAACAACAATAACTTATACTTTTGAGTTCAAAAGATTATTTATAGATGAATATATTGCTGGAAAACCAGCACGGAAAATTTTTGCTGAAAATGGATTTGATATAGCTATGATTGGAATTAAAAGAGTTGAAGAATCAGCTGCTAGATGGAAGAAAGCTTATGATAAAGGTGGTATTCTAGCTTTAGATAAAGTCACAAGAACCCCACGTTACCGTAATGTTAATAGAGAATTAACGAAAGAAGAAATTATAGAAAGACAAGAAGCTAAAATCAAGCTACTTGAAGCACAGGTAGAACTATTAAAAAAATTAGACGAGAAAGAAAGGTTGCTGATAAATAAAAA
>OKWQ01000368.1_pt1 | contig 15783 bp, 20 predicted proteins | sample 1607071 | NCBI WGS metagenome assembly OKWQ01 (sample SAMN07501039, study PRJEB24779) | human gut metagenome
AATAATAAATGATGCTGTAAATGAAGCAGGATTAAAATATAATGTTGCAGTTAATGGATTAAAAAAAACTTATGCTTATTTACTTTATAAAAAAATAGAAGAAAAAGATGGAGCATTATTAGCAGTTATTTTTTTGAAAAAGATTTTAGGTCATGGGTGTTTAAGTAGAACTATGGACTATTTAGATTTAGAAGAGAATTTAACAAAAGAATGCTTTCAAATTATTTAAATTTTTTAGAAGGAGGCGAGAAATATGTTAGAACATCATATAACAAAGTATGGAGCAAATGGCAAAATATTTGCTGAATCATGGCTACAATTTAATTTATTTGGTAAGAAAATATGCTTTAGTAAAAGAAGAATTAAACTTTAATGAGAGGAGAATGTAAAATGAAAAAATTAAATACTATTCAAAAGAGAGAAAAATTAAACGAGGTTGTCATACTTGACGAAAAAGGTCCAGGTGGTGCTAATCATAGATATGAAATCATAGCTCTACAACCTAATAGCAAAGGTATAGTTCATATGAATACTATTCAATTTCAAAAAGGAGCTAGAAATGAGGAAAACTCTCATCATGGTGTAATTGATTCAGATCTATTAGAAATAGTAAGACATAGACTTCAATGTTTTCAAGCTGGACCATTTAAAAGCGAATACAATGAGAAAGCTTTAGAACATTTAGAAATAGCTTTAATGTATCTGAATAGAAGAGTTGAGGATAGAATAGAAAGAAATGTTTTAGGAACTAACAATAAATAATTTAGAAAGGTTGGTTATTATGGCTGCATCAGTGCCTATAAAAGAAGATCAAGCTTTAGATGATGTTTTGAATGATTTAAGATTACGCAATGAAAGAGATTATATTATATTTCTAATAGGATATAGGACTGGTTATAGAACGCAAGATATTGTCGATTTGAGAGTCGGGGATATTAGAAAGATTCTTGAAGAGTGTAAATTTGAAATCAAAGAAAAGAAAAAGTTTAGGAATTATGCAACTAAAAAAGCAAATGGAAGAAAGGGATATAATTCAAGTCCTAAACCAAGAGTGCTAAAGTTTGAGAGAGATGAGGAGTTTTATGATATATTAAAAAGTTATATAAAAGGTAAACGAGCGTATGAATATGCGTTTAAAAGTCAAAAGGGAGGACATATTGGGGTAGATAGTTACGCTAAAATTTTGAAAAAAGTAGGAATAGAGAACAAATGTCAACACTTAGGAGCACATACGCCTAGAAGAACATATGCATATTTTATTTGGCTTTTGAATGGAAAAGATATAATAGCGGCAAAAGAAGCTTTGGGACATACAGATATAAAAACAACCATACGATACCTCGGACTAGAAGATGAATATGCAAGTAATGTTTCTAAGTGTATAGGAAGTAGAATTAAGCGATAATTATGAAATACCAGTTTAAAATAAATTCTCGGTATTTATGTACTAAAAATAAGAGAGTATATATAGTAGAAACTTTTTAATAAAAATGACGGTTCCTACATTATATACGACATTTTTAGGGTAAAATACGAACGATAATTTATAAAAATATATAATATTCGTGTGAAAAACGGTATGAAATTGAGGTGTTTTTTTGAATAAAACAATAAAAAATAGAAAGAAAGATAAGCTTAATTTTAAGAAAGCATTTACCAAAGAGGAAAGATAAAGAAGAAATTATTAAACTAAGAGATATGTATTTAGATTTAGCAGAACTATGTTTATACAACAAATGAGTTAAATGATTTAAGGAGGGATTGTAATGAGTTTTCTTAAGGAGTTGGTTAGTAGACCGAAAGAACAAGTATATGAAGGTGCAAAGGTATGGATAACAACAGGGAACTATCCTAAGAAGCTAGGATATAAACCAAGAACAGGATATAAAGATAATAGTAACTTAGATATTATATTTAAAAAAGACGAGGAGGATATTAATATGAAAAATATGTGTAAATGTAAAAGGTGTTATGGTTGTGAACAATCAGAGGAACTTATGGAAGATGTAAGAAATAAATTTAAAGTTGATGAAGAAAGTATTTTTGAGTTATATGGATTGAGAGTATGTGATATTCCAAAAGAAGTTGAGCAAATGGCAGATACGTTTGAGTCTATGAATAGTGATATAGTTATTGCTGCTGAAGAAGAAAAAACATTATTTGTACAGGCTAAACTTCATATGACAAAAGAAGAAATAGAAGAAGAGCAAAAAAAGATTACAAGAAGTAACAGGAATGAAGGTATGCATATTAAAAGCAAACTTTTCTTATATTGGAGTTGAGTAATATGAGTTACAAAGATGGTTTAGAAATAATTTTACCAACGTTTTTAAGAATTAATCAAGCGATAGAGCATGGACATACTTCGATTGTTTTAATTTCAGATAACAATATGTTAGCAAGATGTTACTTAGAAACTATTCATGAAGTTTTAGAGAGAACAGGAAATATAGGAAAAGTAGAAAAAATATCTATCTGTAGAAATATTGGTGATATTTCAGTTGCAGAAAAAAATAAAGATAATACTTTGATTATTCTTTGTGGACAATGGTATAGAAATAAAATGTTTCTCCATCAAGGAGTTTTAAAAGCAATGAGTAGGCTAGTGACTGTGAGTTTACCAGAGATACCAAGCAAAGTATTTAATCGTTCAACTAATGAAGTTGAGTATATAACTAATTGGTTTGGAGATAAATCAAATGGCTAGAGAGTTTGCTAAAAGCTTTTATAATAGTAAAGCTTGGAAGGAATGTAGAGAATATATATTTCGTAAGTTTCATGGTTTATGTGTGGAGTGTGGTAAACCAGGGGAAGAAGTACATCATATAGAACATATAACTCCATTTAATATTAATAATCCAGAAATAACTTTAGGGGAAAACAATTTAATATTGCTATGCAAAGATTGTCACTTTAATAAGCATAGAGAAAGTAATCCATTGTCAAATAACTTTAAAAGAAATAGAGTTACAAGCAATGGTTTTTATTTTGATGAGACTGGTAACTTAGTTCCTATAAAGAAATATATTGTGTATGGTTCTCCAGCATCAGGCAAGACAACTTATGTTAAAGAGCATAAGTCTATTGGTGATTTAGTTATAGATTTAGATTTAATAAAGCAAGCTATAAGTATGGAAGGTAGAACCAATGATACTGACAATCTACTAGACTTAGCAATAGGAATAAGAGATTATATCTATAAAAGAATAGAGAACAATGATATAAATACTAAAGCTATTTTGATAGTAGCTTCACTACCTAAGAAGGAAGAGAGAGAAGCACTAAGAGATAGGCTTAATGCAGAGTTAATATTCATAGATAAAAATATAGATGAATGTTTAGATAATGCATACAACGATACAAATAGAAAAGATAAAACTTTACAGAAAAAAATAATAGAAAAATGGTTTGCAAGTTACAAAGCGTAGCCCCCCCATAAAATTTTTCTGGGGGGAGCCTAAAAGACCGTCGGAGTTTGACTTTAATTTTCCCCAACATGAAATTTGAAAATGGGAGGGGGGGTTAGTTTTTGGAGAAATACGAACATTTACAAAGAGAAAAAAATATAAAAAAAGAGTTTAACAGATTAAAAAAAATATACAAACAGTTTACTCCAGATAAATTACCAGCTATTGAAGAGCTAATAAGAAACGCTGCTTTTATGAAAGTTATGCTAGAGGAATTCAGAGAAACATTAATTAAACATGGAACAACTGAACTTTTCAAGCAAGGAAAGCAAGAGATAATTATAGAAAGGCTTGAATCAAAACAATACTTACCATATATTCAGAGATACACAGTAGTTATGAAAGAGTTAATAGGTTTGTTACCGCCTAGTGAAGCTAAAAAACAGGAAGATGAATTAACTAAGTTTGTTAACAGGAAAAAGGAACGAAAAAAACAATGACATATATTGAAGAGTATTATAACAAGATTATGTCTGGTGAAATAGTTGCTTGTAAAAGAATAAAGCAAGTTTATTCTATGCTAGTTGATAAATTGCATCATCCTGAAAAGTATGAGCCATGGGTTTTTGATGAAGAATGTGCAAATGATTCAATAGAATTTATAGAAACTTTTTGTAAGCAGGCACAAGGAGATTTAGGAGCACCACTTGAGTTAATGCTATTTCAAAAAGCTAAACATCAAGCTGTATTTGGATTTGTTCATAGAGATACCTTAATGAGACAATATAGAGAAGTCTTAGATATTCGAGGTCGTAAGAATGGAAAAACAACAGAGCTTGCTTGTGATGAATTATATATGCTTGTTGGAGATGGTGAGGGTTCTCCAGAAGTATATAATATTGCTACTAAATTAGAACAGGCTAAAAAAGGTTTTAATGAATGTTGTAAAATGATACAACAATCTCCATCATTAAGTAAACATCTTAAAAAAAGAAAGTCAGATATTTATTTCCCTTTAAACTATGGAAGTTTACAAGCACTTGCTAGTAACTCTAATGGTTTAGATGGATTAAATTCTCATATGGTTACTATTGATGAGTTGGCAGCTATAAAGAATCGTGATATATACGATTTGATGAAACAGTCAATGTCTTCAAGAAGACAGCCTTTACTAAATTGTATAACTACTAATGGATTTGTTAGAAATGGAATATTTGATGCACAGTATGAATATGCGTGCAAAGTTTTAGATGGTAAGGTCAAGGATGATAGATTCTTGGCTTTTATTTATGAGCTTGATGATAGAGACGAGTGGGATAAAGAGGAATGCTGGATTAAAGCAAATCCAGGACTTGGAGTTATCAAAGGCTTTGATTATTTAAGAGATTTTGTAAATAAAGCAAAAGCAGACCCAGCATTTAAACCAACTGTGATGGTCAAAGATTTTAATATGAAAGAGAATTCAGCTACAACATGGTTAAGGTGGCATGAATTAAACAATGAAGAAACATTCGATATTAAATCAATGGGATTCAGATATGGAATAGGTGCTTTTGATTTAGCCGAAACAACAGATTTAGCAGCAGCTAAAGTTTTATGTATGAGACCTAATGATGAAAATATTTATGTTATTTCTATGTACTTTATTCCAGAAGAAAAATTAAATAAAGAGGAAGATAACAAAGATGGAGATAGTGTTCCTTATAGGCTTTGGGAAAAGCAAGGTTTATTAAGAATTTGTCCAGGGAATAAAGTTAACAAGTATCATATGCTTGAATGGTTTAAGGAAATGAGAGATGAATTTGATATTTATATACCTTGGATAGGATATGATCCTTGGCATGTTGATGATAGTTTAGAGGAAGCTTATAAAAATGAATTTGGAAGAGACTCTATGATTGTTGTTAGACAAGGAAAGCTTACATTAAGTTCTCCAATGAAAGAGTTGAAAGCAGACTTAGAAGCTAATAGAGTAATTTATAATAATAATCCAATAGATAAATGGTGTTTAACTAATATGGAAGTACAGAGCGACATAAACGGAAATATACAACCTATTAAAGGTATGGACTCAAGAAAGAGGATTGATGGAGGGGTTGCTTTAATAATAGGTTACGTAGTTCTGAAAGATAAAATGTCAGAGTATGAAAATATGATTTAGAAAGGAGGTTGAAAATGGGAATTTTTAAAGGGTTAAAATTTTTCAATAAGTCATCATCGGCAACAAGGTTTCAACTAATAACTGAAAAAGGTAATGGATATTATTCATGGAATGGTAAATTATATCAAAGTGATATAATAAGGGCTTGTATAAGACCGAAAGCAAAAGCAGTAGGAAAGTTAGTAGCAAAACATATAAGGAATAATAAGGTTGAAGGCTTTGATGTTAATCCTGAACCTTATATAAGATTTTTACTTGAAGAACCTAATCCATATATGACAGGGCAATTAATGCAAGAAAAAATCACAATACAATTACAATTGAATAATAATGCTTTTATATATATTCATAGAGATGAATTGGGATATCCAATGGAGCTATATCCAATACCAGCAAGTGCAGTAGAAGCTATTTATGATAAAGAGGGGTTATTGTATTTAAAATTCATTATGGATAATGGAAAAATAGTTACATATCCATATGCAGATGTAATACATTTAAGACAAGATTATAATTCAAATGATATATTTGGAGAATCTCCACATATGGTATTAAAGCCATTGATGGAAATTGTAACAACAACAGACCAAGGTATTGTAAAAGCAATTAAAAATAGTGGAATAATAAAATGGTTATTAAAGTTTAATCAAACTTTAAGACCAGAAGATTTAGACAAAGAAACACAGAGGTTTACTGAAAGGTTTCTTTCTATTGAAAATTCTGGTGGAGCTGCTGCAACTGATGCAAAAATGGATGCTAAACAAGTTGATCCTAAAGATTATGTACCTAATGCAGTACAAATGGAGAAAACTGTCCAGAGATTATACTCTTATTTCAACACAAATGAGAAGATAATACAGAGTAAATATGATGAAAATGAATGGAACTCTTACTATGAAAATGAAATTGAACCTTTAGCAATGCAACTAAGTAATGAATTTACTAGAAAATTATTTACCCGAAGAGAAAGAGGATTTGGAAATAAAATTATATTTGAAGCTTCTAATCTACAATATGCATCAATGAAAACTAAACTTGCTCTACAGTCTATGGTTGATAGAGGAGCGATGACACCAAATGAATGGAGAGAAACAATGGGATTAGCACCAGTTGAAGACGGAGATAAGCCTATAAGAAGATTAGATACAGCTGTAATTGATGATAATGCCACGAAAGGGGGTGAAGAATAATGGTAATTATAGAGATAAAAGGTGATATTATTGAAGATGATAGCCAATGGATTTATGATTGGATAGGATGGAGCTATACAAGTCCTAAAAATGTAATTAATAAATTAAAAGAAGCAAATGGTCAACCAGTTACCTTAAAGATAAATTCACCAGGGGGAAGTGTATTTGCTGCAAGTGAAATTTATACTGAACTTAGAAATTATACAGGAGATGTTAATATTCAAATTGTAGGATTAGCAGCAAGTGCAGCAAGTGTAATTGCTATGGCTGGTAGAAGCTCAATGTCACCAACGGCTCAACTTATGGTACATAATGTATCAACCAGAGCAGGTGGAGATTATAGGGTAATGGAACATACAGCAGAGATACTTAAAAATGCAAATGACACTATTGCAAATGCTTATATTGCAAAAAGTGGAATGACAAGAGAAGAAGCCTTAGAATTGATGGATAAGGAATCTTATTTATCAGCACAAAAAGCAAAAGAGTTAGGGTTAATTGATGAAATTATGTTTGATAATATGCAAAGTAGATTAACTAATAATGTTAATTTAGGATTATATAATTCCCTTTCATCAATTCCTGAAGAAATTTTAAATTTAATTAATAAATCAAGTAATCAACCTATTATAAAAGAAAGTAATATGGTTGATATTTTTATGCAACAAAAAGCTCAATCAGAATTAGATATTTTAAAACTTGGAGGTATAAAATAATGAATAAAGAAAAATATTTATCACAAAGAAACACGTTATTAGAAGAGGCACAAGCGTTAATAGATGCTGGGGATTTTAAAGCATTTAATGAAAAGAAGTCTGAAATTGAAAAATTAGATGATGATTTTGAAAATGCAACAAGAGAACAAGCGAATCTTAATGCATTAAAGGATAACTCTAAAATAGTAGATATTAAAAATCAAGGAACTGGTGTTATATACGGAACAAAAATAGATTCAACAAATAATGCACAAACAGAAGATATTTTAAATTCTGTAGAATACAGAAAGGCATTTATGAATTATGTTATAAACGGAACGCCAATTGATGGTCAATTTAAAAATGAAGCTGGCCCAACAAAAAAATCAGATGTAGGAGCAGTTATACCTGAAACTGTATTAACAAAAATTATAGAAAAAATACAAGCTACAGGAATGATATTACCTTTAGTAACTAGAACATCTTATCAAAGTGGTGTTTCTATACCTACATCTTCAGTTAAACCAGTTGCTACTTGGGTAGCAGAAGGTGCTACAAGTGAAAAACAAAAGAAATCAACAGGAACAATTGTTTTTGGAGCTTATAAACTAAGATGTGCAGTATCTAATTCTTTAGAAGTAGAGGTTATGGCGTTACCTATTTTTGAAAGTACTCTTATAAAGAATGTAGCAGAAGCAATGGTTATAGCTTTAGAAACAGCTATATTAAAAGGAACTGGTTCTGGTCAACCTAAAGGTTTATTAAAAGAAACTGTTGAAGAAGGACAAAATATAGACATAGCTAGATCAGAGTCGCCTGAAATTGAACAATTAGAAGATGCGGAAGCAGCCTTACCTTTAGCTTATGAAAATGGAGCGGTTTGGTTAATGACTAAGAAAACATTTATGAAATATGCTTCGTTAAAAGATAGTTCAGGTCAACCAATTGGAAGAGTGAATTATGGTATAGCAGGGAAAATTGAAAGAATGTTGCTAGGAAGAACTGTTATATTAAATGATTATATGGATAGTTATGTAGATACACCAGATTCTGATATAACTGTAGCAGCATTATTCAGAATGGAGGATTATATATTAAATACAAATTATGATATGGGAATAAAGAAGTATGAAGATAATGAGACTGATGATATTGTAACTAAAGCTGTTATGTTAGCTGATGGTAAAGTTGTAGACAAACATTCATTGGTTACTATAACAAAGAAAAGTTCTTAAAATTTAGGAGGGGGTCAGCCCTCTTTTGTTTTTTAGAACGGAGGGGAAATATGCTAGAAAAAGTTAAATTAAGCCTAAGAATAAAAAGTGATGCCTTTAATACAGAAATATCTGAAATGATAGAAGCTGCTAAATTAGATTTAAGTATTTCTGGAGTAGAAAAGATAAATGAAGATGATCCTTTGATACAACAAGCAATAAAAACGTATTGTAAGGCTAATTTTGGTTTAGATAATAAGGATAGTGAAAAATATCAGAAATCATACAATATGTTAAAAGAACATTTAAGCTTATGTGGTGATTATAATGTGGGATAATATTTGTTTTTTAGGTGTAGAAAAAGAAACAGAAAATGATATAGGCGATTCAGTAATAGGGATTGTCTATGACAAAGAGATTTTTTGTAAAGAAAAATCAGTTAAAGCAAGTCAATTCTATCAAGCTCAAGCTTTAGGATTAAAGCCAGAGATAATTTTAGAAATAATGATTGCTGATTATAACAAAGAAAAGTATATCAAATTTGAAGATGAAGAATTTAAAGTTTTAAGGACATATAAAACTTCATCAGAAAAAATTGAATTAACTTTAGTTAGGGGGATTAACGATGGGAATTCCTAAAAGTGTTATTAAAATCAATAAAGGTAATGTTAAATTTATTAGCAATGTAGACAGAGTTAACTATACATTGAATGAATTAACCAGAGCAGCTTTAAGAGATACTGGTAAATTTATATGTAATGTTTTTAGAAATATGTACTACAGTAAATTTAAAAAGAAAAAAGGTAAAGTAGGAAAATTTACTCAATATTGGGTTAGGAGAAAAGATAGTGACTTACAAGTTGGATTAAAACCTAATGCGTTCTATGGAGGATTCCAGGAGTTTGGTTCAAGTAAAACTAAAAGATTAGGTTTATTAACTAAAGCGGTACAAAGTAATTTACCTAAAATAATAGAAATACAATCAAAGTATTTAAGTTCCCTAGAGAATGAAGCTCAAGCATTAGCTTTAATAGATGAAAAGGAGCAAAAGGGAGGAGCAGATAATGAGTAAAACTATAGAATTAAGAAAACTTATAGTTAAGCTTTTGAAAGAAGTTAATAAAAGTGTTTTCTACGAAAACGCAAATGATAAAGCTAAATATCCATATATAGTTTATAACTTAGATAATATAAACACAGTAAACTATCCAAGAAATGACATAATACTTACTATTGATGTTTGGGATAGAAGTAATAGTACTGTTACAGTTGAAACTTTAACAGATAATATTGAAGATGTACTAAATATGTTAAATAAACCAAGTAAGAATTTATTTCCTACATTTTACTTAGAAGATAGAATGTCAATTGATGATGAAGATCCTTTAATAAGAAGAAGACAATTAAAATTTAAAATAGAAAGTTACTATATGGGAGGTTAATTTATGGCGAAACCACAAGAAATTTTATTAGGTCATGGAGCTTTTTTTATTGGTAGCATTCCAATAGGATTAACACGTGGCGGAGGACAATTTGTAGTAGAAAGAGAAATAAGGAATATAGAAGCTGATGGAGATAGAGGACCAGTTAAAGGTAGGATAGTCCAGGATAAGGCAATTCCAAAGTTAACAATAAATACTATACAAGTTATAAGTGAGAATATTGCTAAATTATATTCTGGTATTAAATATACACCTAAGTCTGACCGTGAAAATAATAAATTTAGTGGTAAAGGAAAAATAGATTTAGATGATTATAATGATGATGTTAAATGGGTTGGTAAAACTAAAGACGGAAGAGAAGTTATTATAAAAGTTTTTAATGCAATAAACTTAGAAAACTTTGATTGGACTCTAGCAGATAAAGATGAGGTAGTAGCGACATTAACTTATACTGGTTGTTATGAAGAAGATAGTCCAGAAGATTTTGAGCCTTGGGAAATAGAATTTGCAAGTGAATAGATTAATTTTTTTAGAAGAGATAATTTTATCTCTTCTTTTTATTTTTGAAAAATTAGGAGGAATAAAATAATGAGAAATTTAAATTTTGGAGATATGTTTCAATTAGCAAGAATAATAAAGAAGTTAAAAATAAAGGATGAGTTAAAAGATATAACTTCAAATATAACAGAAGAAAGTAACAAGATGGAAATAGGAATTGATTTAATGTATGTAATTTTTGATAAGGCTACAGAAAAACAAGCAGAGCAAGAAATATATAAATTTTTAAGTAGACCTTTTGAAGTTAAACCAGAAGAAGTTGAAAAGATGGATCTATTTGAAGTAGTAGAAAACTTTAGTAAGGTCGCTAATTTAGAAGAATGGAAAGTTTTTTTGAAACAAGCAGTCAAATTGAACTAGTAGAAATCCAAGAGTTATTACTAAGAAAATATTCTAATATTGAATATATTTTAGATTTAGAAATAACAGAAGGTATTGAGTTTATAAATAAAGCTTATGAAAAAGAGATAGAGGATAAAGTTTGGGAAAAATGGCTTATAGATTACAGATATATGAGCAAGGATAACTTTATTAGTTTTGAAGAATATAAGAAACACTTTATATCTAAAAATATCAATATTGAATCTACTCTAAGTAAAGAAGAAATATTAAAAGAAGTCGAAGAAATTGAAAGAAAAATCGCCCTTAAAAAGAGAGGTGATAGTTAGTGGAAATTTTTAAACTGTTTGGTTCAATAATGGTTAAAAATGATGAAGCTAATGAGAATATAAGCAAAACAGAAAAAAAGGCAGAAGGTTTAGGAAAGAAATTACTTGGTGGAATAGGAACTGCTGCAAAATGGGGAGCTGGAATAGCGGCTGCCGCAGGAACTGCTGCGGTAGCTTTAGGAACAGTTGCCACTAAATCAGCAATGGATTTCCAAGCTCAAATGTCTAATGTTGCTACTTTAGTAGATGGAAATGTAACTAAGCGTATAGGTGAGTTGGGGGAGACTGTAAAAAAACTATCTATTGATACAGGAACTTCAACAGATATGTTAACAGATGGTTTATATCAAGTTATTTCGGCTTTTGGAGATACTGCAGATAGTATGTCTATATTAGAGACTGCAAGTAAAGGAGCTAAGGCTGGAAATGCTTCTGTTACAGATTCAGTTAATTTATTAGCTGCTGTTACTAAGGGTTATGGAGATACATCGGCAGAAGCTGCAAACAAAGCTTCCGATTTAGCATTTTTAACCGTAAAACTTGGTCAAACTTCATTCCCTGAATTAGCTTCAAGTATGGGAAAAGTTATTCCACTAGCTTCTACCATGAAAGTTAGCCAAGAAGAACTATTTGGAGCTATGGCAACTCTTACAGGGGTAACTGGTAATACTGCCGAAGTTACTACACAGTTAAGAGCAACTATTCAAGGAATGTTACAGCCAACAACTAAAATGGCAGATCAAATTAAAAAGCTTGGTTATGAAAATGGTCAAGCTATGATTGAGTCACTTGGTTTACATGGTACGTTAGATAAATTGAAAGAATCAGTAAATGGAAATGAAATAGCATTTTCAGAATTATTTGGTTCCGTAGAAGCTAAAAATGCTGTTCTAGCATTGACAGGAGCACAAGCAGAAAACTTTACAGAAAAAACAAACGCAATGAAAAATGCTATTGGTGCAACTGATGAAGCATTTAAAAGACAAACAGACAATGTAAAATCAAACTGGGCTAAATTAAAAAATCATTTTGATGTAATGATGATTAGTTTAGGAGAAAAGTTTTTACCATTACTTAATGACTTATTAAAGTGGGTTGAAAGTAAAATGCCATTAATTCAATCTATTTTAGAATCTACATTTAATGTTATTGGTAATGTAGTTCAATGGGTAGGTGGAATTTTTGATAACTTTCTATCGGGAGCAGAGAGTGCTTTCGGTGGTTTTATAAATAAAATTTCTGAAATGAGTAATGCATTTAATCAATCAATGGAAGAATTCGACGATTACGGACTAGCGTTTAAGAGTATGCTTGAGATTTTATTTGGTCCGATTGGTGATTTACCTATCTTTGAGGAAATAGGTAAAATTATTTCGGCAATAAATGAAATCAAAAACAGAATTTCTAACGGAGAAGGAATTGGAGAAGCTTTCAGAAATGCTTTTGAATGGAGAGATTCAACTGTTGGAAATGCATTATTAGATTTTATGGATTTTTGCAATAATATATTTACCAATATTCAATCTATTATAACTACAGTAGTAGAAAATATATCTCCAATATTACAAGGAATAAGTAATATTTTTAGCATTGTTATGAGTGCTCTTTCTACATATTGGGAATCTTACGGAAAACCAGTATTTAATTTTATAGTAGAAGCTGTAAATAAAGTAGTTGAGGTATTTAATTATGTATTCCCAATAGTAGCGAATATATTCGGTGGTGTGTGTGATACATTAAATAATTTATGGGTATCTATACTACAACCAGTTTTTAGTGCTATTATGTCTCTTTTAACATCAACATTTTTACCTATATTTAAAAGGGTATTTAATAATGTTGCAGATGCTGTTAAATTTGCATTTAACTTTATAGGAAACCTTTGGAACAATTCACTAAAACCAATATTAGACGGAATAATTAACTTTATTGGTGGTGTATTTAGTGGAAATTGGAATCAAGCTTGGACAGGAATTCAACAGTTTTTAAGCGGTTTATGGGGTGGCATAAAGGAGATATTATGGAAACCTATAAGTTGGTTTTTAGATAAAGTTGGCAATATTCTTGAGCCAATAATAGCACCATTTAGAAATGCTGCTGAATCTATAGGGAACATATGGCAATCTATTCGTTCTAAGTTCAAATTACCTCATTTCACCTTTAGTGGTTCAATGAACCCTTTAAAATGGCTTGATGAGGGATTACCTAAGATAGGCGTTGAATGGTACGCAAAAGGTGGAGTTATGCATAAACCAACTATATTTGGAATGAATGGTCCTAATGCTATGGTTGGAGGGGAAGCAGGACCAGAAGCCGTTGCCCCTATATCAACTTTAATGGATTATGTTAGGGCTGCAGTAGATGAAGCTTTCATGAATAATAACACTCAAATTAATTATGATAAATTATTTACCATAATGAAAAGAGCATTTATAGAAGCTATAAAAGAAACAGGAATAAATAATCCTAACATTATTTTAAATGGAAAAAAAGTTTCTGAATCCTTGGCTGGAACCAATAATAAGGTTGATGGTCAAAGAATTAAATTAGCTGGAAGGGGGTTAGCTCTTGAGTAGTTTTGGAATAACTATAAATGAAAAACATAGTTTCAAAGATTTTAAATTAACAATAAAGAATAAAAAGATTGGTATTCCTAAGAAGAAAAAAATAAAAGAGAGCTTACCTTATATGAATGGATCATATGATTTTACAGCTCTTTATGGAGAACCAACATACGATGATAGAGAGTTAGAATATTCATTTAATGTGATTGGTGAAAATAAGTTTGATTTAAATTCTAAGAAAATGAAAATATTAGAATGGTTAACAGAGAAAAATACCTTTGATTTATTTGATGATACTTTACCAGAGTATTATTTTAAATCAACAATAGAAGAATTAGACTTTAATGAACAAGGAAATACAGGAGAGTTAAATTTAAAACTCTCCTGTTATCCTTTTAAAATTTGCAAAAATTTAGAAGGTAATGATGTTTGGGATATATTCAATTTTGAATCAGATTTTGCACAATCAAATAAATTTAATATACAATATGAAACTAAGATTAATTTATTTAATTGTAGTTCTATTAATGTAGTACCAACTATAGTAGCAAGTTCAAATTTTACTATAGTAAAAGATGATTTTGAGTTTAAAATAAATCCAGGAATAACTACTGATTGGAGATTTTATTTAAATAAAGGAGATAACCCATTAATAATAAATGGTGTTGGAGAAATAGAATTTAAATTTAGAAAAGAGGTGCTTTAGTATGTATCAAGTGAAAATAATAAATGATGAAAAAGAAATAATTATACACTCACCTGTAATTAGTAGTGAAGTGCCTAGATTAGAAAATGGAACTATAAAGAAAAGTATAAATTCTATAGACTCCTTTAGTTTTTCATTTACTCCTAATAATCCAGCTCAAAATAAATTAATTCCATTAAAAACCAAAATAGAAGTTGAAAACTTAAAGAATGGTAAGATTGAGTTTAGGGGAAGAATCTTATTACCTACTCCTCAAATGGACTCTAACGGACTATTTAATACTCAAGTAATAGCTGAAAGTGAATTAGGCTACTTAAATGATAGTATAACAAGATATGCAGAATTTCACGATATTTCAGTAAAAGATTTTTTAATAATGATAATAAGAAATCACAATGAGAATACAACTTCAGACAAACATTTTACTGTAGGAGTTGTAGAATTTACTGATAGGCTATATAGGTTTTTAGGTTATGAAAATACTTTTGCTACTATAAAAGATAAACTTTTAGATAGATTAGGCGGAGAACTTCAAGTAAGAGTTGAAAATGGAGTAAGATACTTAGACTATCTAAAAGAAATAGGAGAACATTCTAGTGTTGAAATAGCGTTAAGTAAAAATTTAAGAAGTATAGAGAGGGAGGAAGATCCTTCGAATATAATATCTCGATTAGTTCCACTCGGTGCTAAATTAGAGGATACTGACGAAAGAATAACTGTAGCAAGTGTTAATAATGGCTTGGATTATATTGACGATTTAGAAGCTATAAAAGAGTTTGGTATAATAGAAGGTACTATAACATGGGATGATGTTAACTTTCCAGATATACTTTTAAAAAAGGCAAAAGAAAAACAAAAAGAAATAAATAAAATTAGAAGTAAATACAATGTTGAAGCTTTAGATTTGTCTTTGATAGGTTTGGATTTTGATTCTTTTGAATTGGGGAATACTTACAGGTTGATTAATCCTTTAATGTCAGTTAATGATACTGTTAGGATAGTAGAAAAAACTATAGATATAATAACACCTCAATCATCCAATTTAACCATTGGAGAAAAATTTGAGGACATTAAGGCTTATAATCTTAAAAGTATAGAAAACAATAAAAGCTTAGAAAGTGTAAAAGGTGTAGTAAATTCAACAGTAAAAGTTGTTAAGCAAGTAAGTGCAGGGCTTG
>OKWQ01000374.1_pt1 | contig 15410 bp, 16 predicted proteins | sample 1607071 | NCBI WGS metagenome assembly OKWQ01 (sample SAMN07501039, study PRJEB24779) | human gut metagenome
ACCAGTCAGTTACTGATCTATATGCCGACCCAACACTATTTGAAGCTGAATTATAAATTGATTTTATTATGTTAATTAGATCTTTAAAAGACTAATTATCCTTTATCTTAATTTATATATTATATTTTCAATTATTTATTTCATTTAATGATTTTATTTTTTATTGAGATAGATTTTTATTTATCTCTTCCAATTCTTATCTTTCTTTAGGTTCTTATTCTCCACTATCCCCCATTACTCTTTTTAAGTTCCATCTATATATTTTATCCTACTACATATTGTATGTTCTCAATTTCCCTCGATTTCAAGTGGAATTATTGACCTTAAGATTAACTTTTTATCTATTGCTTACTCTCAACCTAATTCAATGTAAAAAAATATCGACACTATTATAGTATCGACATTTCAGTTACAACAATATTTTCTTTTGCTTTAGGTTGAAAGTGTGCATAGGTGGTAAAGATTTTAGAAAGTATTTTTAGTTTCATCACTAGCAATTACTTTTTAATTTTATATACCACGCTTCCCCAGTTCTTACCTACTCAATACATTATTAATATTATGAAATAAGTTATTTCTATCTCTATCTATAAGATATAACTATTATTTATTTGTCTCCTATTATGAATTCAATTATTATTTTTTTGCATTCACTATTCAATAATATTTGATAGATAATTTTTAATATCTTTTCGCTCTATCATTATTTTTTGCTCTTTCAAATTACTAAATTTCAATATAGGTTTCTTTATTTCAATAAGTGCATCTATTTCATCTAACAATATATTTTTATCAAAAACAAATTGCTCCTTTTTGATAAATCCATATTTCTCAGCAATATCAGAATCACTAGTAGATATAGTTATATAATTCGCATCTAAAGTTTTCGAATTAACTTTTAAGCACTCGTACTCACTTTCTCTATATAAAACTCTATACTCTAGCTCATATATTATATCCACATCATTGATATCAATTTCCTTTATAAATATATCATTATGAATATTACCAGCTAAATCAACTAATTCCTTAAATCCTGGTTCTGCAACTCTAGTTTTAAGTCTAACTTTTGACTGTCTAATATTAGCTAAATATATTTTATTTTTGTAAACAGCATAAGTCATTTTAATTTCCTCCTATCATAACCCATTTTATATCAGTATCCATATCATAAATAAATTGTTCTACAATTTTACCAGTATTACTATCTATAATATTAAATATATCTCCGTCACTGAACTCTCTAGTCTTTTGAAAATATTCTGGTAAGACAACATCTTTACTACCAGTAAATCCTTTTCCTGTATACGGGTAATCATCTATCTTAGGCTCCCAATCTGGAATAGAAATTTTATTAGCATCATTTGCTTTATATTCTATTGTTCCATAGAATCTATCTGGTAATCCAACTGATTGTGAAATTCCATCTACTCCAGTTGTAGTTTTAAATGCCGTGTTATTATAATCTAATCTTGCTCCATTATATTTATCAAGTAATGTAGTTAAATTAGCTCCATGTTCGCTTACCGCTGTAAATCCTCTTACTCCATTATATTCATTATATAAATATTTATATATATCACTTTGAGGTATTACTTTACACATTAATGTATCTGCTGACGTTAACCCTATTTCTTTTCGTATAGAATCCACAAGTAATTTTTCCGAATCCATTAATACTCTATCAGGATGTAATAATTTAGCAAATTCATCTACTGAATATCCCTTTCCATTAATAATATTTTTAATACTTTCAGCAGTATTTATCTCAGCTTTACTTACACCCTTAACAAACTTACTATCACTTAAATTATCATACACATCTATTCCAGATTGTATCTTCTTACTATTCTTAATATCTTCAGCTGCTTTCTTAATATTACTTCCAAATTTATTAAGTTCTCCTCCAAGATTAGATCCTAAGCTGAAGTTTTTTGTATCATTAATATAATTATTATAGCCTACTTTTAGTATATTGCCAGCATCTTTTATAGCTTCTATTGATTTAGTTTTAAATGCTCCTACCATACCTGATACTTTACTTGGGAAGTCTTTAATTGCTTTTCCTGCATCTATTAAGGATGTCTTTAGCTTTCCTATTCCTTTAAACATATGTGGAATATTTAAGGCAAAATCTGCAACATTAAGACCTCCGTATATAATTCCACCTACTTTTTCTCCTGCTACAGATTCTAATCCAACTTCTAATCCATTAAATCCTTTATTACTTCCATTCGATATATTGTTATATATCTTTGTTCCATCATCTAATAAACTATTTAATGCTAATGCTCCTCCTAAAACTGCTCCTACTACTACAATTACTGGGCCTCCAGCAACTAAGGTAACTCCTGCTCCTATTACTGCTAATGCATTTAACCCAAAGGAAATTATATTTCCTGCAAGTTGGTGTCTATCAAACCAGTCAGTTACTGATCTATATGCCGACCCAACACTATTTGAAGCTGAATTATAAATTGATTTTATTATGTTAATTCCATCTTTAAAGAAACTACTTACTCCATTAAACACCTTGTTTCCAAATGATATTAATGAATTTCCAATCTTACTTATAAAAGATTGTACTTTATAGCCTTTACCTATTGCCCTTACTCTACTTGCACATCTACTATCAACTTCTTTAAATTTTCTTACTATGTAGTCTATATCTCTTATTATTTTTTCTATTTTTGAGTTATTACTTTTTAAACTACTATAGTAACTTTGCAAATTATCTGTTTCTACTCTTATTCTACCTGATCTTCCATTTACCTGCAATTTTACTTTTGCTGAATTTATATTGTTTGATGCGCTATTTCTTCTTTCATTTGCTCTCATTAGATTACTTTTCAATAAGCTTGTCTCATTATAGGATATTCCTACTATTCCACTTCTTCCTAAACTTATGGTACTCAAATCTCTTCTCCTTTATCTTAATTGTTATTCTATAATATATAATTATTCTGCACATTTTGCCTTTTTCCTCTATGTTCCAATATTATTTACAATCTTACAGCATTATAAAATTAATATATTTATTTTATAAATCAAATTTACTATCTAAATGGGTGTTTTTCTCTACTCCTATAAGACCTGTTATTCATCACCAACTCCAATGGAGTTATCTCGACTTTCTATATATCCTCTAAAGTATTTATTGTTATTATTTCTTCAATCCCTTCAATAGTAGATTACTGATTTTAATTTATCTTCTCTACTACTGTTAATATAAAATATCCTAGTAGTGTCCACACTGCTATGACCTGCTAGTTTACTTACTGTTGAAATTAGTAATCATTAGAATCTCATCCCTTACCGTAAATCTTTATTTAATGATTCAAGAAATCAATATCTTTAATCTTAATGCTACATAGTTCACTTACTCTAACTCCTGTATATAGTAGTAACATTACAATTACCTTATTTCTTTTACTTACTTTAGACTGGTTCTGAATGTAAAATAGTATTCTATCAACCTCCTTATCACTGTAAACTTCCACTTGTTTCTCCGACCCGTAGGCTATCTTTACTCTATCTTTAGAATTTTCTACAACTATTTCCTTCATCTCACCAGTTGCTACAAGGTATCTATTTAGTGCATGAATGCTATTTATCTTTTTATTAATAGTTGCTACCTCATAGTTACTTTCTACTAGAAAATTCTTATAGCTTACTACGTAGAATCGTTGTAAAGTACCATTAAATTCAATTCCTTTACTACTTAGAAATTCTATAAAAGCCTTAATATCACCAACATAGCTTTCAATTGTTTTAGGACTCTTACCATCTTCAATTAGACTTTTCTTGAAACTTTCTACTATTTCATTCATTGTTATTGCTCCCTTCAATCTTCTTTAACAATTTTCTTATCCAATTCTCTGTATATCCTAATTTCTTAGATAGTTCTTTGCTATCGCTTACGGATTTACCTTGAAGTTCTTTCATTACATAGACTTTAGAATGTAACCTCATAGGAAAGTTTACTTGTTGACCTTTGAAATATTCATGTATTTTTATAGTTACTTCTAATCCTAGTAATTCTATTAGTTCCTCATATATTCCATTAAAATCTGATTTATCTATACTCAATCCCTCCTTCTTGAAATAGAAAAAGAGTTAATGCTTCCTTAATTAGAAGCATTAACTCTGTTATCAGATTTAAAAGTGAGAATCAAAATTTTATATTTTGCTCTTCGAACTTTCACTTTAGTATAATATATATTTATCATTTATTTTAAATTCAGTTGATTTAGCCATTATTTACAGCTTTTCAATCTGAATGCTACTCTTATTCACATTTTATGAAATCTCTGTTTTTATCTACCTTATCATTGTTTTTTGATGTATTGTATTTTTAGTTATCTACTCCATTGAATGATTTTATTTATAGATTCTTTGAATTGTAATATATGACTTGATTATTAGATTTTCTTTATTTCTTTATCATTGCCTGTTCCTTATTTTATTGTTCTTGCATTACTTACTCTATTATCTTCATTGATTAGTATGTTCTATTTATTCTTATTCTGATTCTCTCTATATCTTATCAACTTATATCTCTTTACTCTTACTCTATTTGATTATTCTATTTCTTAGTTTATTATTTAGTCATTCTTTATTCTGATTAGTTACTATTTATTCTTTTCTTCAATTCTTATCTTTCTTCTTATTTCCATATCCCCCCTACCCCCCGTTACTTTTTTCTAAGTCCCAAGTTCCAACACTCTAGTTCCAAGTTCCATTATTTATATGTTTCGTCTTCCCAATTCTTTTTATTTTTGAGTGAAATTCAATTCATCCACCACATATACTATGTTATCAATTCCCCTCGATTTCAAGTGGAATTGTTGCCCCTATGATTTCCTTTACTTTCAGCCTTCGGTGTACTTTCATGCCTTGTTATCCTAGATTGTAAGGCTATCCAATCTACTATCTACTCTATTTAGATTGCTTATTAGTCAATTTATTGAAAACAGTTGATTTAGCTTTTATCTACAGATTTTTAGTCTTACTGCCACTCTTATTCACATTCTCTGAATTCTCTGTTTTCTGATGTGTTATCATTGCTTTTTGACGTATCTGTCTCGATTGATGTATTGTATTTTCAGCTATCTGTTCCAGTTGATGATTTTATTATTTACTATCTTTCTTCATTGCTTATTACTTAATCATCTATTCTTAATTCTTTAATGCTCAATTATTATTTCTTATTAATCAATTCTCTCTTATCAATTCTTTTCTGATTAGTCGTTACTTATCTTTTCTTCAATTCCTTAGCTTTCAACTTATGGTGTTAATTTAATGCTCGCTATCTTGGCTATTGAAAATATTAGTACTATTTCACTATTATTATTTATATCACCTACTATCAACCTAATTGAATGTAAAAAAATATCGACACTATTGTAGTATCGACATTTCAGTTACAACGATATTTTCTTTTACTTTAGGTTGAAAGTGGGCATAGGTGATAAAGATTTTTAGAAGATATTTTAGTTTCATCAACTAGAAATTACTTTTCAATTTTATCTTCTACTCTGCCACCTTTACCCCCTACTCACTACATTATTTAGATTATGCAGTGTTAAGCTTTCTTAGTATTATTGACTTATCTATACTCTTCTATTGCTACTTTTTTTGCAGTTAGACTTTCTTTATAGAAAATCATTAAATATTTTACTCTAACCTCTACTCCATATCAAACTGCCGTCTTCTAATTCAATCCTACTTATTGGATATTTGTAAAATATTTCTATTAAACTATTTACTTTTATATCTTTAGTAACATCTGAATGTTGTAGTATGGATATAACTTTTACAACTGCAACATAATACTCTTCATATCCTTCTTCATCTAAATCCAATCCATTATCTGACTCATAAATTGTATCAGTTTCTCCAAGAATTTTACCTTCATCCTCAAATTCATAAATCAATTTAGTCCCATTTTCATATTTATCAATAGCTTTTATTAATTCATCCATATCATTCTCTCCTTTATGGTCTTGCTGGAATTATATGTGCACCATTTTTCCCATAGGTAATTATTCCTTTAGTTGTTTCTATATAGATTCCAGTCTTTTCATCATAATATTTTCCTATTACTTTGCCAAAATCAACTCTTTCCTTATAATCATTAATTTTAGTTCCTTTTCCAGCAAAATCATCTAAAAGTCTATTTGGTTCCTCAATCAATATACTTTTCATTTTTCCATTAGATAGTTCATTATTATAATTATTAGTACCTACTATATGCTTATCTTGATGACCTTGATTAACCTTAATTGGTTTACCATTAATATATTTTTTCCCATCTATTATATCTACTTTTAATCCATCAACAGCTTCAGCCGCCCCCTTGGGGCAGAGTCTATCTTATTACTTTCAGTGGCAGAGTTGAGTGTTTTCAACCCTTACCACAGTTTTAATGCTACTTTCAACTACTTATCATTTTTTCTATTATGTAGCTACTTTTTCAGCCTTAATTTTCCTTAATCTATTAACATTATTTTATCATGCTACTTCTTTTATTTCTACACTCGTCATTACATGAAAAAGGATTAATGCTCCAGCTACTGAAACATTAACCCTTTAACTTTTTTCACTACATTATTAAAATTATGAAGTAAATATTCTATATCATCTTTCTTCTAAAATTATATCATTATAATGAATTATATAAGTATGTCTAATACTTGAATATTTCTGCTGTGAGAGTTAATATAATTTTTCAGTTAACTTTTGTTAATCCTCTAAGAATTCTAGGCTAATTCTATCAACTTTAAATTTCACATACTTCCCATACATATACGAATAATCTTCAAATACTTCATCTTCAATTAAAATATTAGCATCTAATAAGCCTTGTTCTGTTAATAGTCCACTAATTTCATAAACAAAAGTATTTCCAATTCTTGAAAATTGTTTTTTTTGTTCTTGTTGTTCAACTATTTCAAATTCATCAAGTATCGTAAATCCAATTGATACTGGATAGCTCCTCTCCTCTTCTATTGGATATGGGCATATATTTGCAAATCCTGTTAAAACAATATCCCCAATTTTTATTGTAACTTCTTCCTCTATATCACAGTTTACTTGTTTAATAAAAGCTACATATTTCAAAAAAACATCTCCTTTTTAGTCAATTGGATTAATCTCTGGTATATTCTGTCCATTCAACATTTTCCAAAAATCCTTTCCACTCTCTACATGGTAAGTAGTAATCTCACCCGCATTATTAGTTCCTACAAATTCAAATTTACTAACTTTTTTACTGCTATTTTCCATAAACCTTACGTATCCAGTTCTTATTTCTCCTTTATATTTGTATTGAACTTTATATCCATTATTCATTACATCTCTTGCACCTTTTAAATATTCATCAGCTGTACTATATATTCCTTTAAATTCGCCTCCATGTTTCTCAAAATGTCCTACAAGTTTTTCTGATGAACCAAAGTTAGCTTTACTTACCCCCTTGGGGCAGAGTCTGTATTTTCTATTAATCTAGTATTTTCAATGCTTCACATTGCTTTTTAGACTTCTTCAATCACTTATCATTTTTAGTGTTATGTAGCTACTTTTTCAACCTTAATTTCCCTTAATCTGTTAACCTTATTTTATCATGCTACCTCTTGTATTTCTACACTTGGCATTACATATTCGTTTTTATTCTTCATCATTCCATAGACGATGTTATTAAGCCTTCTCATTACACACACTAATGCTTGTATTTTAGTTTTACCTTCTGAAACTTTTCTCTTGTAGTATTGTAGGAAAACTGGATTTCTAGGAGTTCCTTTCTTAGAGACTTGAATCTGTTGCACTGCTAGGAAGTAAAATACTCCGTAAAGCTCTCTATTACCTTGTTTACTCTTTTTATCCTTACCTTTACCTGCTGAACTGAAATTTACTGGTGCTATTCCAGAGAATTTAGCTAGCTTATCAGCGTTACGGAATCTTTTTATATCTCCTATATGAGCAACTAGTGCTATTGCAGTTACAGTATCTACTCCTGGAATTGTTTCTAGCTTTAGGTCTAATAGTTTTAGTAGTTTCTTCATTTCCACCTCAACTTTCTTGATTTCCTCACTCTTGAATGCAATGTCTCTTACAATGCTTTGAATGATGAAATCTCTAGACTCTTGATATTCTCTTGTTGTATCTCCATCACTTTCTACAATGTCTAGTATTTCTTTAGCCTTTCTTGTAGAACAACTATTATGACTAGGTTTCCTTAGGAACTCTGCTAGTTCTTCATCCGTTACCCCTTGTAGGTGTTTCGGTGATGGGTACTTCTCGTAGAAAGCTAATGCAGTTTTTCTATTCACATCAGAAAAAAATTTCTTGTAGCTTGGGTAATTATAGTTTAGGTTTTCATGAAGTTGATTAGTTAGAGTTGTTACTGCTTTTACTATTGAATCCCTTCTATTCACCATCATTTTTATAGTCCAGTATAAGTCTTGTGGATTAGCATCTTGTAGTGTATCTAGCTTTCTTAAAAGAACTGATGCAATGCACCTAGCATCCCAATCATCACTCTTTTGAGTAGTAGGATAACTCATTCTTTCCATGTATGAAAGTGCTGAATTAACTTCCTTTACTATCATTCCTCTTTCTATTAGAAACACTGCTAGGCTTCTACCATAGCCATGTACATCTTCAAGACCGTAAACTGGTATTAAATTACCTGCTATCTTATTTACCTTGTGAAATCAGAAGGCTTATTCTCAATGGTTATTGAGCCTAGTTTCTCCTCCCAACAATCTATTATAACAGCGGTATGGGTATCTTTATGTAGGTCTAATCCAACATATATATGATTTTGCTTCTTGTGCATCTTTACTCCCTCCTATTCATTATTCATGCAGGAACGCAGGCAACCTCAGTTTAAAGCATTCAATCAATCCTCTAGGAGAATTATTGTGCATGGGGGCGAAAGCCAATCCGTTCTTATTCTGCTAGAGGTAATGACCTTGTAGTTTTCAATGAAATCATTATTGAATCTTCTACTTTGAGATATCCCACTCCCGCATTAGTTACTATTTCTTTTAGTTCTAGTATATCTGCTATTTGAGATACTTGCTTACACTTGAACCTTGATTTTATCTATATTCATATTCCTACTAGACCTCCTTAGCTTGTCCTTGTTCTACAACTTCCAGCTAAGGACTTCCTAGGGTAAAAATCTTCAATTTTACTACTTTTTATTGATTTTATTTTTGACATCTTCTAATTTCTCCTTATTGCTCTCTCTACCTCCTATTTACATTTTATTTTTCTTAGTAGTCTCTTTTTCAATTTCCAATTCTTCAATGACCTCTATTTCAACTGAAAATATTGACATTATCGTCATAACGACATTACGGTCACAACGATATTTTTATTTTATGTTGGGTTCATTGTGGACTGAATCGGGGCGTAGTTATTTCTGCTACAACCATTGATTTTACTAGTGTTGGGCTAGTGGGTGCTTTACTTATAGAATTTTCTTTTATATTTCACTTATTATTTAATTATCTTTTAGCCTATTTTTATTGAATGAATGTGCCCACATACCCAACCTATTGATTTATCTAGGTTTTATCTTCCCACAATCCGCCCAACATCAGTCCATTTCCACCCTACTTGAACCTATTAGGTAGATTCCTCCACAATGTTGCTTTCGCTACACCGCTAGCTTTGGCTACTTCCTCAACTGCTCCAACTGATGACATTCCACTTAGTACAAGTAGTATTATTCTTGCAATTAGTATGGCTATTTCCATCTTTTCATCTCCTTTCATATTTCATATTCCTTTAGAAAAATTTCGTTTTCTGTGCCTAGTTTACCGATTTTATGGTATAGAGTTATTCCGAAGGAATCTCCTAGAATGAATGTTGATTTCATTATCTCAACATCATCTATTACAATTATTTCTGTAAACTCTGGTAAAACATTAATCTTTCTTAATTGCTTGTCCATTAAATTGTACTTATTTAGAACTTCTATTAAATCATCATCTTCAAGTACTATAATGTCACCAACTTCTTTTAGGTTGTACATTCTCCAGTATTTATCTACAACACTTTCAGCTATTTCTTGAAAATGTTATAGTATTTCATTCTTCAACTCCAATGGAGTTATCTCGGCTTTCTCTATGTCCTCTAATGTATTTATTATTATCATTTCTTCAATCCCTCCTAAAGCAGATTTACTGCCTTTAATTTTTCTTCTCTGCTACTATTAATGTAAAATGTTGCAGTAGTATCTACACTACTATGACCTGCTAGTTTACTTACTGTTGAAATTGGAACACCTCTATTTATTAACCTTGTACAGAATGTATGTCTAAAAGTATGAGGTTTTAATTTATTTATCATTCCTATCTCCTCAGTTAATCTTTCAAGCATTGTATTTATAGCATCTCTTCTTAATGCACCTCTTTGACCTATTACTAGATATTCTGAATCCTTTAAGCTGTAATCTCTGTCTTTAATGTATTCCTTAATTACATCAGCTAAATCAAATTTCAATGGTACTTCTCTAAACTTTCCTCCCTTACCGTAGATTTTTATTGAGTAGTTCAAGAAATCAATATCTTTTATCTTAATGCTACATAGTTCACTTACTCTAACTCCTGTGTAAAGTAGTAACATTACAATTACCTTATTTCTTTTACTTACCTTTGACTCATTCTGAATGTAGAATAGTATTCTATCAACCTCTTTATCACTGTAAACTTCCACTTGTTTCTCTGAACCATAAGCTATCTTTACTCTATCCTTAGAATTTTCTACAACTATTTCCTTCATCTCACCAGTTGCTACAAGGTATCTATTTAATGCATGAATGCTATTTATCTTTTTATTGATAGTTGCTACCTCATAGTTACTTTCTACTAGAAAGTTCTTGTAACTTACTACGTAGAATCGTTGTAACGTACCATTGAATTCAACTCCTTTAGACTCTAGAAATTCTTTAAAAGCTTTAATATCTCCAACATAGCTTTCAATAGTTTTAGGACTTTTTCCATCTTCAATTAGACTTATCTTGAAATTCTCTACTATCTCATTCATTGTTATTACTCCTCTCAATTTTCTTAAATAGAAAAGAGTTAATGCTTCCTTGATTAGAAACATTACCTCTGTTATCAGATTTATAATATATATTTATTATCTATTTTAAATTCAGTTGATTTAGCCATTCTTTACAGCTTTTCAATCTGAATGCTACTGTTATTCACATTATATAAAATCTCTGTTTTCTGATACCTTATCATTGCTTTTTTAATGTATTTATACTGATTGATGTATTATATAGTTCAATTATTTATTCTATTGAACTATTTTATTATCTTATTATTTATTATGAATAGATATTATTTATATTACTCAATTATTTATTCTTGTTAGTTATTATTTATTATTTATCTTTTCTTCAACTTCTTCTAGCTTTATTTATTATTAATTGAAATAGACTTTAGGTCTATTTCAATTATTACTTTCCTTTAGGTTCTTGTTCCCCCCTATCCCCCCGTTCCTCTTTCTGAGTCCCGAGTCCAGAGTTCCTATTTCCAAGTTCCATTATTTATATGTTTCATCTTTCCAATTCTTTTTATTTTTTAGTGATTTTCTACTACATATTATATGTTCTGAATTCCCTTAACTTTTAAGTGGAATTATCTAGCCTAGGATTTCCTAGCTTATCAGCCTATGATATCTTTCAACCCTAGTTCTCTTAGCTTTTATAAATATTTCAATGTATGAAAAAAAGATTAATGCTCCATTACTGAAACATTAACCTTCTCAACTTCTTTCACTGCATTATTTAAGTTATGCAGTGTTAAATATTCTTGTTTTTACTGAATTAACTCTATTCTAGTATTAATTCTTTTTATGCAGTTAATTAATTCTTTATTATGCATTCATCTACTTAATTAAAATTACATATTTTCTATTTCATCATTCAATCTATCAATTATAAAGTCTAAAAATGTATCATATCTTTCACCTAGTACTCCATTTGTTCTATCCCATGAAACTACCTTTTCAGTATCTACATCTATACAATATAACCATTCATCACAATTTTCTACTACGATTAAATTATCTGATAATCCATAATTTCTATATTCTAAGGTTTTATCTTTAAAGACTGCTTTGTTGATTTTTGATATACCTAGAATTTCTACTGCACCAATTCCTCCTTGCCCATAGTTTTTTAAAAACCATCTATAATCATTAGGTATATTAACTCCTAATTCCGTTACAGCACCTTCAATAATATCATCACTAGAAATTTTTCCAGTAAAAATCGCATCTTCTGAATATTCTTCTATTAGTTTTTTTATTTCCTCTTTCATTATTTGAACCTCCATATTTATTTAGTAAATTGTTCATATCTCCATTTCCAATACTTGCCTCGGAAATTATTATATTGCTTTTCTAATATAGGATTATTTCTAAAACTCTCACCTTTTCCTACCAATCCATGTAATTGACTATAGTATTCTTGATGAGTAACTTCTAATATTTCTACCATCGACCCTGCTTCTTGTTGAGTCAGATGATGTAATTGTATCGGATTACCATCACTACCTATTGGTGGTTTTCCTTTTTTCATTCTTTCTAAATTAGTTAAACCAGTGTTCTCATCAAAATAATTTATATCAATATCTCCTCGTTGATAAACTCTTCTACTTACATCCCTTACTTCACCATTAACTTTAACTGTTCCATTAAAATCTACTGGATTATACAGCTTGGATTTAGGGTTACTTACCCCCTTTATACCTTCTTCACCATTAACAATTTTATTATAGTTCTTTTGAATATCATTTAAAGGAGGTGCATCAATATCATTTAATTTTCCTATGTCCTTTATATCACCTATTCTAACTCCATCTGCTACAAGCTCTGGTTCAAATCCCATTACTTTTCGTATATTATATCCTATATTATCAATTTGATCTCCTATATTCTTAATTCCACCTCTAAAATATTGAATTAAATCTGGAGCTTTCTTTATATATGCTCCTATTGCCTTAGCTGAATCAAGTAATGGGGATCCTATTTTATTTATTATATCAGAATTTTTTATAACTTTAAATCCATTCTTTAATCCTATCCATGCCTCATCCGCATATTTCACCGCTCTAATTATTGGTAATAAAGCTACTAAATCAAGTGCTGTTTGTCCCTCATGCTTCCATGACCATTCCCAATTAATAAAATCAGCGCTTATATCTCTAATATCTAATTAAATGATTTTATTATGGATTGCTTAGTTATTTATTATATTTTCTACATTAATTATTGCTTTAGTTCTTATCTGATTACATTTTCTTTTATTAACTTATTATTTATTCTGATTATTTTTATTTATAAATTATCTTTTTCTCAATTCTTTACCCTTATTTACTTTTATTGAAATAGATTTTTAGTAATCTATTTCAATTATTATCTTTCTTCTTAGTTCCATATTCCCCCCTACCCCCGTTACTTTTTTCTAAGTCCCAAGTTCCATTATTTATATGTTTTATCTTTTCAATTTTTCTTGTTTTTGAGTGCAATTGATTTATTCTCCACATATTACTTGTTCATTTTTCGCCTCGATTTCAAGTGGAATTATTGAGTGTAGGATTTCCTATGCTTTCAGTATTCGGTGTAATTTCATGCCTTGTTATCCTAGATTGTAATGTTATCCAATCTAATATCTGTTTTATTTAGATTACTTATCAGTCACTTTATTGAAAAACAGTTGATTCACTCTCTATTTATAGCTTTTTAGTCTTACTGCCACTCTTATTCACACTTTCTGAAATCTCTGTCTTCCGATGCCTTATCGTTGCTTTTTGATGTATCTTTCTCGATTGATGTATTGTATTTTTCATCTATCTATTCTCATTGAGTGATTTTATTATTTATTATCTTTCTTAATTGCTTATTACTTTACCAATTACTTATTACTTAATCATCTATTCTTAATTCTTTGATACTCAATTATTATTACTTTATTATCTCTTATCAATTCTTTATTCTTATTAGTTATTATTTATCTTTTCTTCAATCCCTTAGCTTTCAGCTTATGGCGTTAGTGTAATGCTTGCTATTTTGACTATTGAAAATATTAGTATTACTATCTACATCACCTACTATCAAGGTAATTAAACATAAAAAAATATCGATACTATTGTAGTATCCACATTTTAATTACAACGATATTTTCTTTTACTTTAGGTTGAAAGGGGGCATAGGTGGTAAAGTTTTTATAAAGTATTTTTAGTTTCATCAACTAGAAATTACTTTCAATTTTTCTCTGACACTCTGCCCTCCTCGCCCCCTATTCACTGCATTATTAGAATTATGAATCTAATTATTTTGTTATTATTGTTAATTTTACTATACTTTTAAGTTTAATCCATTTATGCAGTTACTTTACTTTGAGTTTTGCACTTACTTCTAAATAATACTTGTTATTTTTTTCTACACATTTAACTCTAATTATTTAACCTTCCAATAAACGACTTTCATACTATAGGCATTTACATTTTATAATAATAAATATTATATGGTTGAGTAACGTTTCATTTTTCTTAAAAAAAACTCACAAGCATCTGCTTCTGTATCAAATACCTTTAATCCAGATTTATGACCTCTCTCACTATAATAAACTTGCCATGATTCCTCCTTAACAATACATAGTTTTTCATTAGGAAATCCTCCTATCATTAAAGAGTATAACTCTTTTGGAACTCCTATTTTATTTAATTCTTTTTCCAACTCAACTATTGTCATTTTATTTTACTCTCCTTATTATTCCTGCATCTATTAACTCATCTATTATATCTGGTAATACATATTGGATACCTCCACCAGTTTCATTAAACCAAGGTGCAATCTCACCAGCCTTTACCTTCATTGGCTTAATAACTTCAAATACACTATATGGTTTTAAATCTGTTCCTGGTGCTAATGCTCTCTCACCATAAGATATTCCTTCTGGTGAAGCGAAAGAGCCATAATCACTTCCATATCTATCAATTTTTTCTCCTGGTTTTAAAGTTACTTCATCAAACTTACCATTAAGAAATCCATCTATATTTTTATCTCCATGTTGACCTGGCCAATTTATTTCACCTGTTTTTTGATTGTAATACTTAGGGTTATCAAATACATCTTTATACTTTAAATACAATTCTTCATCTGGAGCGTATTTCCAAGAACTTATTTTTAATTTATCAGCTTTACTAACCCCCTTTATACCTTCTTCACCATTAACAATTTTATTATAGTTCTTTTGAATATCATTTAAAGGAGGTGCATCAATATCATTTAATTTTCCTATGTCCTTTATATCACCTATTCTAACTCCATCTGCTACAAGCTCTGGTTCAAATCCCATTACTTTTCGTATATTATATCCTATA